>Ga0074045_10001314_pt1 | contig 24062 bp, 19 predicted proteins | sample BogForMeECP23OM2_FD_94442 | JGI IMG/M metagenome (GOLD analysis project Ga0074045, IMG submission 94442) | Bog forest soil microbial communities from Calvert Island, British Columbia, Canada - Bog Forest MetaG ECP23OM2 | ecosystem: Environmental > Terrestrial > Soil > Wetlands ... | reverse complement strand
GCCGGCCCAGCCATAGGGTATGAAGATCATCGCCGCCATCGCGCCGATTTGCATGATGTCCGCTTTGGTCGCATTCTTCGTTCCATGCCGCGCGATTACGTGCGACATCTCATGCGCCATCACTCCCGCCAGCTCGGACTCTTCTTCCGCGCGCAGGATCAGCCCGCTGTTCACGTAGAAAAAGCCTCCCGGCAGCGCAAACGCATTCACGACATCCGAATCGATCACCTTGATCGTGAACGGCACCCGCGCATCCGAATTCCGCACCAGGTTCTGCCCTACGCGGTTCACATATTCCGTCACCACGGGATCATCAATCATCTTCGAGCTGCGCTCTACTTCCTGCGCCATCGACTTGCCCAAAGCGATCTCGCGTTCCAGAGAGTAGAAGTCCAAGCCTTTGCCCGGGTTCCGGTTCCCGATGGCGTCCACATCTTCGTTCGCATTCCTGGGATGTACCGTCTGCGGCTGTTGTATCGGAGCGTCTGATCCGGGCTGCTTGGCCGCGGGCGCTGCCGCCGGGGTCGCTGTGGCGTCCGGCGGTGGGGGCGGCGGAGGCGCCTGTTTAACCGGAATCCCCCCGGTCCCCGGTGTTGCATTCGGTTCCTGGCTGCCACCTTGCTGACCCGGCTGCTGGGTCGTCTGCCCGGCTTGCCCGGAGGCGCCTTGTTGGGCTGGCTGCTGCGCCGGTTGCCCTGACGTGCCCTGCTGTGCCGTCGTGGAACCTTGCGATTGGGGCTGGCCCTGAGCACGCGTACCCGCTGGCCATGCCATCAGGCATGCCGCGAGCACCAGACCGATGGCGCACTGCGCTAATTTCCGCATAGGTCGAGCCTCCCTACTTCCCACGCTTTCCACCTAAGTATACACCGCTGGCTAGCCATCTCTACTCTCGCCCTTTAGGATGTGTCCCGCCTCAATATGGTTTCCTCCCCTGTTCCCCCCAGCTAGTGCCCACGTACTGTGTACCCCCTGCCACATGGCCTGTTGACACTTCTGGCCAGCCTATCTACATTCAAAGCATCACTATGAGCGCGCGGAAGATTCAGATTGGCCAGCTTTGGAAGAAGGACGGCACCGGCGAAACCTATCTCGTCACTCGAGTTTATAACGAAGCCCTCAGCACCATCGTCGTTCTCCGCAAATCCGGCTCCGAAAACGAGACTCAGGTCCGTGTCAAGGTCCAACGCACTCCCGCCGGCCAAAACATCCCCGGCTTCTCCCCCGCCATGGAAGACGACATCGTCTAAGCCCTTCTGCTCTTCCCGCAACCCCAAATTGTCATCTCGACTGCAGACACTCGTCGTTCGCGGTCTAGCCCATACAATCCTTTCAACTATTTCCGTGCCTCAATCAAAATTGTCATCCCGACCGGAGCGGCCCGATTTTCTCTTCCGCGCCGCATTGCGGCGCGTCGGGCCGCGCAGTGGAGGGATCGTGGCAACTTTGCATCCAACCTCATCTCCCTCCACCCCGAACTTGTGCACTCTTCAACTCTTACACTCTTGCACTCTTCAACTTTCGACTTTCAACTTTCGACTTTCGACTCCTCAACCTATTCTCTGTGACCTCTGTGTTATCGTCCCTCTCTTGTTTTCTCTGCGAATCTCAGCGTCCTCTGCGTCTCTGCGTTATCTTTGTTCTTCCCTCCTGATCGCTGATATCTGATCGCTGATATCCTTCCTCGCCCCACTCAAAACTCAAAACTTACCACTTCCCACCTCTCTCACACCGACCGCACCCCCAACTCCACCACATCCTCCACCGCCATCATCTCCTTCTGCAAAAACGGTTCCCCGTACCGCACCCCAATCATTTGCCCATAGTGCCGCGCCAGCAGGTCCATCTTTGCGTCCAGCTCATCGATGGCCAGGAACACTCGCTGCTTTCGCTCGCTCTTCGCAGGGCGGAATTGCGATCCATACGCCAATATCGCTTTCCGCCTCGCCCCGTACTCCTTCGTCACATCCACCACGAACGTTGGCTCCATGCCCTCAAATGACGTCGCGTACAATATCTTGAACGGCCGGTAGGGCTCCCCCTCCAGCGGCAGTTGCTTCAACCCCGCCAAAAAGCAGCCTTCGTACCCCAGTTCCGACGCATGATAATGGTCCGGATGCCGCGCCTCCCAATACGGCAAGATCACCGTCCGCGGCCGCAACTCGCGAATCACCTTGGCCAGCCGCAACTTATTCTGCCGCGTCGCTTGCACATCCGAATCCGCCACGCCCAGCGTCCCTCGCCACGCCACCTTCAGGATCTTCGCCGCACGCGCCGCTTCCTTTGCCCGCGTCTCCGGCGTTCCCCGCGTCCCCATTTCCCCCGCCGTCAGGTCCAGGATGCCCGTCCTATACCCCCGCTGCGCCATCTTCAGCAGCGTTCCCCCGCACGTCAGCTCCACATCGTCCGGATGTGCCGCAATCGCCAGCAAATCAAGTTTCATCGCCTCACCTCTTCTCGCGCTCGTTGTGATTTTAGTCCGGATTTCTTGCAAACAACATCTTATCCAATGCTCGGCCCTGGCAAGAGATTGTCATCCTGAGGCGATCCGATGAGGATCGCCGAAGGACCTCAACTTAAGATCACGCAAAGGATCGCCTTGAGGATCTTGCGGTGTCTGACCAGCAGGGGTTGTGCTACCTTTTCCCATGCAGTTGTGGGATCGGCCCATGCCCAACGAACCCTCCGACAAAAAGATATTATCCGGCCGCGTCGCCCTCGTCACCGGCGCCGCCAAGCGCATCGGCCGCTTCGTAGCCCTCCGCCTGGCCGCCGAAGGCGCCGACGTCGCCATCCACTACAGCCGCTCCGAAGCCGAAGCCCGCGACACCGTCCGCGAAATTGAAAAGCTCGGTCGCCGCGCCATCGCCATCTCCGCCGACCTCACCAACGTCGCCCAAATTCAAACTCTCGTCGCTCAAACCGTCGCCCACTTCCACCGCCTCGACATCCTCGTCAACAACGCCGCCAATTTCCTCGAAACAAAATTCGGCACCACCACCGAACAATCCTGGGACGCCTCCCTAAACACCAATCTCAAAGCCCCTTTCTTCTGTGCCCAGGCCGCTGCCCCGCATCTCACCAAATCCGGGAAGGGAATCATCGTCAATTTCGCCGATATTGGTGGCCTTCTCGGCTGGCGTGAATTCCTCCCGCACTCCGTCTCCAAAGCCGGCGTCATTCTCATGACCCGCATCCTCGCCAAGGAACTCGCACCCGCCGTTCGCGTCAACGCCATCGCTCCCGGCACCATCACCCTGCCCGGTGATCCCCCCGAGTGGCAGTCCGACTTCATCCGCCGCGCTCCCCTCCAACGCACCGGACGCCCCGATGAAATCGCCGATGCCGTCCTCTTCCTCATCACCGCCGAATTCCTCACCGGCCAAACCCTCGTCCTCGACGGCGGCCGCTCCCTCTCCCCCGATCTCCGCACCTAACTTCTCCCCCATCCATCCCACTCCCAAAACTGTCATCCCGACTTCTTCTTCCGCGCCGCATTATGGCGCGTCGGGCCGCGCAGTGGAGGGATCGCGGCAACCATCGAGCCGCATCCCAAAACTCCCATCCCGACCAAAGCACCCCAATTTCTTCTCAGCGAATTCTGCGCTCTCTGTCCTCTGTGCCCTTCTCTCTGTGATCTCTGTGTTACCGTCCCTCCTTCTTATCCAAATTCCCGCCCCAACCCATCATCTATTTTTTCAGCTCCCCGGATGCACCCGCGTCCCTCTCGGTGTATTCTTATCAATTGTGCGTATCACCCCGCGCACGCGCCGGCCTCCCGGCGGGAAGGAAGCAGGCCATCGCTCCCATGGATCAAGAAACTTACGTGCCTCGCCAAATCGAGGACGTCGAAATCCAGGAATGGCTCGAATCCCTCGACTCCGTCCTTCTCTCCAGTGGCGCCGAAGTGGCCCGCGAAATCATGGAGCGCCTCCGCGCCCACGCCACCATCAGCGGCATCGATCTTCCTTTTTCCGCCAACACCCCTTACGCCAACACCATTCCCGCGCGCCTCGAACCCCTCTTTCCCGGCGATCAGCAGCTCGAGCGCCGCATCAAGTCCCTCATTCGCTGGAACGCCCTCGCCATGGTCGTCCGCGCCAATCGCCTCGAACACAACATCGGCGGCCACATCTCCACTTACGCCTCCGCCGCCACACTCTACGAAGTCGGCTTCAACCATTTCTTTCGCGCGCGCTCCAGCTCTTTTGAAGGCGACACCGTCTATTTCCAGGGCCACGCCGCTCCCGGCATCTACGCCCGCGCCTTTCTCGAAGGCCGCCTCAGTGTCGAGCAGCTCGTGAATTTTCGCCGTGAACTCAAGCCCGGTGGCGGCCTCTCTTCCTACCCGCATCCCTGGCTCATGCCCGACCTCTGGGAGTATCCCACCGTCTCCATGGGACTCAGCCCGCTCATGGCCATCTATCAGGCGCGCTTCAATCGCTATCTCGAAAATCGCGGCCTCAAGCCTGTCACTGACGCGAAAGTTTGGGCTTTCCTCGGCGACGGCGAAACCGATGAGCCCGAATCCCTCGGCGCCATCACCCTCGCCTCCCGCGAAAAACTCGACAACCTCATCTTCGTCGTCAATTGCAATCTCCAACGCCTCGATGGTCCCGTCCGCGGCAATGGCCAGATTATTCAGGAACTCGAATCCGCCTTCCGTGGCGCCGGCTGGAACGTCATCAAAATTCTCTGGGGCTCTGAATGGGATCCCATCATCGAGCGCGACACCGAAGGCCTCCTCGTCAAGCGCATGGGCGAAATGGTCGACGGCGAATACCAGAAGCTCGTCGTTTCCAGCGGTGCCTACATCCGCCAGTTTTTCTTTGGCAGCGATCCCCGCCTTCTGAAACTCGTCGACCCGCTTCCCGATGAAGCGCTTCGCCGCCTGCGCCTTGGCGGCCACGATCCCCGCAAAGTGTACGCCGCCTACAAAGCCGCCTTTGAACACAAGGGCCGCCCCACCGTCATCCTCGCCCGCACCATTAAGGGCTACGGCCTCGGCGAAGCCGGGGAAGGAAAGAACGTCACCCACCAGCAGAAGAAGCTAAACGAAGATGAGCTTCGCGAATTCCGCTCGCGTTTCGGCATTCCCCTCAGCGATGAAGACGTCAACAGCTTGCCCTTCTATCGTCCCGCCGAAGACAGCGAAGAGATGCGCTACCTCAAGGCCCGCCGTGAAGCCCTCGGTGGCTACATGCCACAGCGCAAAGTCCGTTCCGCCCCCATCGTCGCAGATCACGATGAGCTATTCCGCGAATTCTTCGAGGGCAGTGAAGGCCGCGAAGTGTCCACCACCATGGCCTTCGTCGGCATGCTCCGCAAAATGCTCAAGGACCCCGAAATCGGTAAGCTCGTCGTTCCCATCGTTCCTGACGAGGCCCGCACTTTCGGCATGGAATCTCTCTTTCGCACCGTAGGCATTTATTCCAGCGTCGGCCAGCGCTACGAGCCCGTGGACGTAAACACCCTGCTCTATTACAAGGAAGCCAAAAACGGCCAGATCCTCGAAGAGGGCATCACCGAAGCCGGCTCCGTTGCTTCCTTCATCGCCGCGGGCTCCGCCTATGCCACCCACGGCATCAACACCATTCCCTTCTTCATTTATTATTCGATGTTCGGGTTTCAGCGCATTGCCGATTTTATTTGGGCCGCCGCCGACATGCGCACGCGCGGTTTTCTCCTCGGTGGCACCGCTGGCCGCACCACCCTTGCCGGGGAAGGTCTTCAGCACCAGGACGGCAACAGCCACGTCCTCGCTCTCTCCGTCCCGAATCTTCGTGCTTACGATCCCGCCTACGCCTATGAAATCGCCGTCATTCTTCAGGATGGCATTCGCCGTATGTACAAGGAAGGCGAAAACATCTTCTACTACATCACCGTCATGAACGAGCCGTACGCCATGCCCGCCATGCCCGCCGGCGCGAAAGAAGGCATCCTCAAGGGCATGTACAAACTGCGTCCCGCCGCCGAGCGCAAAGCCAAGCTCCGCGCGCAACTCTTCGGCAGCGGCGCCATCCTCAACGAAGTCCTGCGCGCCCAGGAAATTCTCGATCAGAAATTCGGCGTTGCCGCCGATGTCTGGAGCGTCACCAGCTACAAAAATCTCTACACCGATGGCATCGAAGTCGAACGCTGGAACCGTCTCCATCCCGACGAAACGCCGCGTGTCCCCTACGTCACGCAATGTCTCGAAGGCGAACAAGGCGTCCTCGTTGCCGCCTCCGACTACTTGAAGGTTCTCCCCTCCATGATTTCCAAATGGACCCCGCGCCGTCTCGCCACGCTCGGCACCGACGGCTTCGGTCGCAGCGAAACCCGCGAATCACTCCGCGATTTCTTCGAGGTGGATTCCCGCTTCATCGTCATCGCCACGCTTCACGAATTAGCCCAGGACGGCCTCGTCGGCGAAGCCACCGTCCAAAACGCCATCAAGGATCTCCACATCAACCCCGACAAGCCCAACCCCGTAAGCTCCTAAACTCGGACACCCTGACAAGCTCCTGTCGCCGGCATTTTCCTTGTCGCTCGGACCCCTGTAGCTCATCCCTTCAGGGGTGAGGCCTTCCCCTCACAATGTCGCTCTCCTTCCGTTGTTTCGTTTGTCATTCCAAGCTCAGCGAGGCACTCTTTTCCGTCGCATGTCTTTTGTGCGATGAATCCGCTTTTCTCTTGGGTTTGCGATGGCTAACCTTTAGGCTGGTTCGGAGCGGCGCTTTTTTCCCAGCTGTCCCGCGCACTGATTTTGTCATCCCGACCGGAGCGACGGCGCCGTATGCCGTCGCGGAGTGGAGGGATCGAGGCACCATGTCCGCGCTACGTAAATCTCTTCTGGTCTTCTTGTTCTTCCCATTCGCAATCCTGTTCTGTTTCTCCTCCTACTCCCAATCCTTCCCGCAAACCGGCGCCCAGCGCCGCGAATTCCTCCACAAACTTTCCGACGCCGCCATCGAACGCACTACCCACACCGTTCGCTACGATCCCGCCTACGTCCGCATCCCCTATCCCGGCGGCGATGTCCCCGCCGGCACCGGCGTCTGCACCGACGAAGTGATCCGCTCCTATCGCGCTTTGGGAATCGATCTGCAAAAGGAAGTCCACGAAGACATGCAAGCCAGTTTTTGGGCCTACCCGAATCATTTTCGCTGGATGCAGCTTCGCACGGACCCCAACATCGACCACCGCCGCGTCCCCAATCTCATGGTCTTCTTCAGTCGCAATGGCGAAACCCTCCCCATCACCAGTAAAAATGAAGACTACACTCCGGGCGATCTGGTCACCTGGGACCTGGGCGGCAACGTCCCCCACATCGGCATTGTCGTTGGCAAAAAATCGGCATCCGGCCGCTACCTCGTCGTGCACAACATCGGCCAAGGCCCCAAACTCGAAGACGTCCTCTTCAACTGGAAAATCACCGGCCATTACCGCTACTTCGGCCCCCGCCCCTCGTGAATCTCTTCGACCGCTTTTCCGCCACGTAAACCCGGCACCGTCATCCCGAGCGGAGCGACCCGATTCTTTCTTCGCGCCGCAGTATGGCGCATCGGGTCGCGGAGCGCGATTTGTGTGCGTATTCTGCACCCCGGTTGCCCTTACCGGGGCGCCCCGTGCGCTTCGCCGGGGTCGAGGGATCCCTCCTCCGCCTTTCCCTTGTCTTACCTTCTCTTCTTTCCCTCTTTCCTTTGTCTTTCCTTCTCTTCTTTCCCTCTTTCCCTTGTCTTTCCTTCTCTTCTTTCCCTCTTTCCTCTGTGCCCTCTGTGTTCTTCCCTCTGTGAACTCTGTGTTAGCGTCCCTCTTCTCTTCTTTTCTTCTCTGCGAGTCTCAGCGTCCTCTGCGTCTCTGCGTTATCTTTTCTCTTCCTGTTCCTCTTCGTTCTTCTTTTGTGTTCTCCGTGTCCTCTGTGGTGAAAGATTCATCTCCTACTCCCCCTCCAAAATCTCCCCCGCCTTAATCTTCCCCGTCGCCAAATGTGCAATCAATTCCCGGTTCGCCGCCAGAAAATCGTACTGCCCCAGTTCGCGCGGCAGCACCCACTCCACCCGCTCAAACGCCACCGGCGCAATCTCTTTCTCTGCCACCCCCGCGGCAAAAAAGTGAATCTCGATCTCCTCCCCAAAATGCGCATACTCATGCGTCACCCGCGCGATCTCCCGGCATTTCGTCAGCGTCACTCCCAACTCTTCGCGCAACTCCCGCGCCAGCGCCGCCTCCAGCGTTTCCCCCTCGCGCACCTTCCCGCCCGGGAACTCCCACTTCAACCCGGACGTATCTTCCCGCCGCCGCTGCCCAATCAGCACCCGCCGGTCCCCCCGTTCGATCACCGCTGCCACTACCTGTCTCATTCTTCCTCCTCCAGCTGCCGACTTTTTGGAGTGCGGCGGCTTGCCGCCGCTTTTAGGGACACAGCCTCCACCACCAAACAGCAGTTCCTCCCCGCCGCCGTGCCGCTCCGTCCGTGGCCTCACTCACATTGTCATCCCGAGCGCAGCGGCCCGATTTTTCTTTCGCGCCGAATTGTGTCGCGTCGGGCCGCGCAGCGCGGTTTGTGTGCGTATTCTGCACCCCGGTTGCCTCTACCGGGGCGCCCCGTGCGCTTCGCCGGGGCCGAGGAATCACTCCCCGGCTCTTCCTCCCGTCTATCCTGGAGTCGGGCGGCTCGTTTACCTTGAGCTTTTTCGCGAAGGGCCGCCGCTTTTACACCTGCACTCCCGCAAACAAACTGTAATCCATCTCCCTCCCGCCGCCCTGCCATAGAATTTTTGTTACAGTAAAGTTCTCTTTTGTTTATAGCGCACCTTGTATAGTATTGGCTCAATTGTGATGAGTCCGCAGTAGGTCGCCGGCAACTCTTGGGCTTGTGCAGGATTCACGGAGGCTGCCATGTCTTTCAGCAGAACTCTCGCTTTTGCTTTAGGCCTCATCCTCTTTCTGTTCGCACTACTCGCGCTGGGGCGTGCCCAACAGCTCCCCGATCTGGACCGTGAACGCGACCAACAAATGCTGCGCACCGTCGGCGACGATGTCCTTAAACACTACTATGATCCGAAATTCCACGGCCTCGATTTCAAGGCAGAGCTGGCGGCGGCCAAGCAACGCATTGACAAGGCAACCTCGAACAATATGGCGCTATCGAGCATTGCCGCGGCGCTCGATTCGTTGAACGACTCGCACACTTTCTTTCTGCCGCCGAGGCACCCCATCCGCCACGAATATGGGTGGCAATATCAGATGGTTGGCGATCACTGCTTTGTCACGCACGTTCGTCCCAAGAGCGACGCGGAAGCCAAGGGATTGAAACCCGGTGACGAAGTGCTGGCTATCAACGGTATCGCTCCTGCTCGGGACATTGTCTGGAAGTTGCAATATCTCTTTGGCGTCTTGCGCCCGCAGCTCAGTCTGCACCTCGATCTCCAGGATCCCGCGGGTAAAAGACGCACCTTGGATGTGGCCGCAAGGATTCGCGAAACCAAACTCGTTACCGATTGGACCGGCGCAGGCGGCGCGGTTGACATTTTTGACATCATTCGCGATGAGGAGAGCCAAGAACACCTCATGCGCGCGCGTTACGCTGAATCCGGCGACGCCCTGCTGGTTCTCAAGGTCCCGGAGTTCTATTTTTCCACGCTCGAAGTGCGGGAGATGATGGACAAGGCGAGCAAACACAAAGCGCTGATCATTGATTTGCGCGGCAATCCCGGCGGCAGCGTCGAAACGCTCCAGTACTTTGCTGGCGACGTGTTTGACAAAGACGTGAAAATCGCCGATCGCGTTGGCAGGAAAGAGACCAAGCCGCAGGTAGCCAAGGGCTCTAGCCATCCCTTCACCGGCAAATTGGTGGTGCTCATTGACAACGATTCGGCCTCCGCTGCTGAAGTCTTCGCCAGGCTCATGCAGATTGAAAAGCGTGGCACTGTAGTGGGCGACCGCTCCTCCGGAAGTGTGATGGAATCGCGGTACTATGGCGAACAAACCGGTTCCAGCACCCAAGTCTTCTTCGGCGTCTCCATCACGGATGCCGATCTCATCATGACCGATGGCAAGAGCCTGGAGCACGTCGGCGTGACCCCCGACGAACTCATCCTTCCCACTGCCGCGGATCTGGCCAGCGGTCGCGACCCCGTGTTGGCCCGCGCCGCTGAATTACTCGGCGTAAAAATGAGTCCGGAAGATGCCGGCAAGCTCTTCCCCTATGAATGGCCGGAACAATAAACCCGCTTACGTCCAGCGAACGCTCGCGCTGCCCGGCCTTCACACGGCTATTGTCGGATATTTTCTGTGCAAGTCTCGCCGTCCCGTCCATGGCCTCACCGGCACTGTCATCCCGAGCGTAGCGGCCCGATTTTTCTTTCGCGCCGTTTTATGGCACGTCGGGCCGCGAAGAGAGGGATCCCTCCGTTGCTTTTCTCTTCTCTTTTCTGTTCTTTGTTCTCTTTTCTGTTCTTTGTTCTCTTTTCTGTTCTTTGTTCTCTTTTCCTCTCTTCTCTGTGCCCTCTGTGTTCTTATCTCTGTGATCTCTGTGTTACCGTCCCTCTTTCTTGCCTTTCTTTTCGCTTAGGGATCACTGTACGTTGGTGATGCTAAGCGCACCCCGCGGTACTCTTTCCCCTCTTTCTGTACTGAAGACTGAAGACTTACAATTTCTCTCCACCGTCCCTCTTTCTTCTTCTCCTCTCCCTCGACACCCCGCCCCAGCGCTGCGATACTCTCCCCATGTTCTCCCCGATCCTTCTCGACCACTTCCAGCATCCCCGCAATGCCGGTTCACTCCCCAATCCCACCGCCCAAGTCGAACTCACCAATCCCGTCTGTGGCGACGTCCTGCAACTCTCCGCCATCCTCGAAAACGGCCGCCTCACCGCCGTGCGTTTTCTCTGCCGCGGCTGCACCGCCGCGATCGCCTGCGCCTCTTTGTTAACGGAAACAATTCAGGGAAGGGAACTCCACGAACTCCGCGCAATCACCCCCGGCTCTCTCTCTACCGCTCTCGGTGGCCTGCCTCCCGCCTCTGCTCACGCCGCTCATCTGGCCCACGACGCCCTTCGCGCCCTCCTCCACCACCTCCGCCCCACCCCGTAGCTCACCGCTTCAGGGGTGAGGCCTTCCACAGCCTATCCTAAACTTGTCATCCCGACCGAAGCGACCCGGCTTTCTCTTCCGCGCCGATTTGTGGCGCGCCGGGCCGCGCAGTGGAGGGATCCCTCTGTTGACTTTCTCTTCTCTGTGCTCGGCGTGTCCTCTGTGGTGTGCCTCTTCTTTTCTCCCCACTCGCCATTCTTCTTACTGTCGGCCATCGGCTGTCGGCCGGCGGCTTACCCCTCCCCCCGCGCCCTCGCCAGCGTCTCCGGATCATTCAAATTCAACACGCACCCTTCCTCCGTCGTCCCGGCCTCAAACACATCCTTTTCATGCGCCCACACCACCGCCCGCGCTCCTACATCCATCGGAGCCTTCTCCAACTCTTCATACACCGCCGCCGAAAACAAGACCGGATGCCCGCGGTGTCCCTCGAATACCGGCACCACAATCGGTGCCCGCGACGCGTAAAATGCCTGCACCAGATCATCCACCAGTGCTGCGCTGATCAGCGGGTGGTCGATCAGGCACAGCATCAGCCCGTCCGTCCCCGCGGGCAAACTCCGCATCGCCGCGTGCAACGAACTCAACTGCCCCTTTTCCCACTCTTCATTGATTACGATTTCGTCCAGATGCAGCGCCACCGCCCGCGCGATGGGCTCCGCGTGCGCCCCCAGCACCACCCGGCGCACACCAATCTTCGGATGTCGCGTCACTTCCAGTAGATGTTCCAGGAATGGCCGGCCCTGGTATGCCAGCAGGGCCTTTGGTGAGCCCATGCGGCTGCTCGACCCGCCGGAAAGGATCACGGCCGCGATCATGGTGAACCTCAGGCAATCGACCGCAGGTATTTCCGTTCAGCGCTGGGAGTGCCGGATTCCCTCTGCCTGTCCGCCGCATTCTGCCGGCGGACCTGCCCGCATCCTACTGCCATTCTCCCGCCCCCACAAGCCTTTCCCGCCCTGTAGCTCACCCCTCCAGGGGTGAGGCCTTCTCCCGCCCCTCCCACACGTGTCATCCCCACTGGAACGGCCCGATCCTCCAACGAAGTGTGTGCTTGCGTTTTGGGTCTGGGTGCCCCAGGTTCGACTTTCTACCTGGGTCTTGGGTTTGCCTTTTCCTGATTTGTCTTCCCGACCGGAGCGGCCCGACTTTTTCTTCTGCTCCGCTTTGTGGCGCGTCGGGCCGCGCAGTGGAGGGATCTGCTTTTTCGTTCTTTCTCCGCCCTGCTCCGCGAACCTCTGCGTAAGCCTTTTCTTTCCTTCTTTCTTTTTCTCTGAGTCCTCTATGTTCTTCCCTCTGTGACCTCTGTGTTACCGTCCCTCTTCATCTTCTTTGCGTGCGCCGCCCCACGCAGAGTTGTCATCCCGACCGGAGCGGCCCGATTTTTCTTCCGCGCCGATTTGTGGCGCGTCGGGCCGCGCAGTGGAGGGATCGTGGCACGCTTCAAGCCGCCCCGAACGACTCAGAGTTTTACTCTTAAACTCTTGCACTCTTAAACTCTTCTACTTTCGACTTTCTACTTCTATTTTCCAGTTTCCATTTTCTAATCCCTAACTTCTGACTTCTGAATTTCTGACTTTCATATGCCCCGCCCCGCTCGCATTCCGCCGCACCGCCACCAGTTCCGCCACGATGCTCACCGCAATCTCTTCCGGAGACAGCGCCCCAATCTCCAATCCCATCGGCGCGTACACTTTCTCAAACTCTTCCCGCCGGTATCCCTCGCCCTCCAGCGCCTTGTACACGCTCAGCACCTTCCTCTTGCTCCCGATCATCCCCACATACTTCGCCGCCGTCTTCACCGCCCATGCCAGCACCCGCATATCCTCTTTGTGTCCGCGCGTCACGATCACCAGGTAGCTCGCTCCATTCGGCTTCAGCTTCTCAAACGCCGCCTCATAACTCGTGAAAATCTCCTGCGCCATCGGAAATCGCTGCGCATTCGCGAATGCCTCGCGGTCATCCACCACGCTCACGCCAAACCCCGCCGCCTGCGCCGCCTTGGCCACCGCCGTCGAAATATGCCCTCCTCCAAACAAGTACACCACCGGCTGCGGCAGTATCGGCTCCACGAAGATCTCCACCGTGCCCCCGCAGATCAGCCCGCTGTCATACGTCGCTTCATTGTTCAGGTGGAACACCAGTTTCCGCGGCGTCTCCTTCTCCATCACCTCTTTCGCCGCCGCCCACACGTCCGCCTCCACGCAACCCCCGCCAATTGTTCCTGCAATCGACCCGTCTTCCCGCACCAGCATCCGCGAGCTCTCGTAGCTGGGTATCGACCCGCTGGTGTGCACAATCGTAGCCAGCGCCCCGCGCATCCCCGCCCGCCTCATCCGCACAATCTCTTCAAACAAGTCCACCATCTCGCCTTCGCATTCTCCCTGTAGTGACCGGGCTTCAGACCGGTTTGGCTTCTCGTCCTGTGGCACAGGCACTCCTGCTTGCCCTGAGCATCGAAGGGTCTGTGCTCTCGGGTTCGGGTGCCCCAGGTTCGATTTTCTACCTGGGTCTTGGGTTTGCCCTTTCTAATTTTGTCATCCCGACCGAAGCGGCCCGCTTTTCTCTTCCGCGCCGGTTTATGGCGCGCCGGGCCGCATAGCGCGTCTTGTGTGCGTATTCTGCACCCCGGTTGCTTTTACCGGGGCGCCCCGTGCGCTTCGCCGGGATGGAGCGATCTGTTTTTCCCCTCTTGCCTTTCTCTTCTCTGCGGGCCTCTGTGTCCTCAGCGCCGGCGTTTACCCCGAACCAGTCGGGGCGCTATCTTCTCTCTTCCTCTTTTCCGTTCTCTGTGACCTCTGTGTTCTTCCCTCCGTGAACTCCGTGTTAAACGTCCTTCCTTGCTTCCTTCCTCTCTTCATCGCCCGCCACTCAGCCTACGAGCCCTCTCTTCCCCTGTCAATTCTCCCTGCCCCATGGACTTCTTCTCTCCCTGGTGCTACTTTCCCCCCTGGAATCGCCCCCGATCCTCCGTCCCGGAGGCCCCGCGAACCCATCGTGACACGATACACCTGTCTTGACGATGGGGGCATCTAATCTCGTTCCGAGGAGGCCTCTCATGAAAGCCATTGCCTTCCAAAAACACGGTGACCCGTCCGTTCTCCGCTTCACCGATGTTTCTGAGCCGCAACTTCGCCGTCACGAAGTCCTCGTCCGTGTTCGTGCCTGCGCCCTCAATCATCTCGACCTCTGGGTCCGCCGTGGCCTTCCCGGCCTTCAGGTTCCTTTGCCCCACATCCCCGGCACCGACATTTCCGGCGAAATCGCCAAAATCGGCCCCGAAGTGAACACCGTGCACGTCGGCCAGAAAGTTGTGCTCGCCCCCGGCGTCACCTGCGGCAAATGTCCCGCCTGCCTTACCGGCAACGACAATCTCTGCCGCGATTACACCAATCTTGGCAGCATGGTGGATGGCGGCTGCGCTGAATTTGTCCGCTGCCCCGAAGTCAATTGCCTCTCCTATCCGGAAAACCTCGACTGGGCCCATGCCGCGGCCGTTCCCGTTGTCTTCCAGACTGCCTGGCACATGCTCGTCAATCGCGCGCAGCTCCAGCCTGGCGAAGATGTCCTCGTGCTCGCCGCCGGCAGCGGTGTAGGTACTGCCGCCGTTCAGGTCGCCAAATTCTTTGGCTGCCGCGTGATTGCTACCGCAGGCAACGATGAAAAACTCGCCAAAGCCAAACAACTCGGCGCCGACGAAGTCATTCATCACGGCATCATGCCCATCGCCAAGGAAGTTCGCCGTCTCACCAACAATCGCGGCGTCGACGTCGTCTTCGAACACGTTGGCGAAGCCACCTGGAGCGAAAGCGTCAAAAGCCTGGCCACTGGCGGACGTCTCGTCACCTGCGGCGCCACCACCGGCCCCGACGCCAAACTCGACATTCGCTTCCTCTTCAATCGCCAGCTTTCCATCCTCGGCTCCTACATGGGCACCCGGGACGAGCTCCGCATCGTCCTCAAGCTCGTTGCCCAGGGCCGCCTCGTTCCCGTCGTGGACAAAATCTGGCCCCTCCACGAGTGCGCCACCGCCCACAACTACCTCGAAAAATCCAAGCAATTCGGCAAGGTCGTCCTCACCATCGACTAACTCTTTTCTGTGCCTCTCTTGGAGTGCGGCGGCTCGCCGCCGCTTTTCCACTCGCAACCTCGCGCCAGTCTTCCCCGGGACACCGCCCCCACGCGCACTCCCGCTTTTACTCTTAAACTCTTAAACTCTTACACTCTTTCACTTCTTCCTCTTCATTCTTCGTATCATCACCCTCCGTCTGTATGTCCTTGCGGACGCACTAACGCCACAGCGCTTCCTCTCTTCTCTGTGTCCTCTGCGAGCTCTGCGTAAGCCTATTCTTTTCATCCCCCTTCTACTCGTCACTTCCTCTTGCTGTAGGCTATCGGCTGGCGGCTATTGGCTGCTTTTCTGCTGTTTGTATGTCCTTGCGCCCTGTGTCAAAATAAATAAGCATCGCAGAGGCACACATGGCCACCACCCTCGGCAAAAGCATCACCCTCGCCAAACCCGACGATTTCGGTGAACTCCTCCAGGGCGAAGGCATCATCTTCACCCAGCTCGATAAAGCCGTGAACTGGGCCCGCAAAAGCTCGATCTGGCCCTTGGGTTTCGGCCTCGCTTGCTGCGCCATCGAAATGATGTCCATGGCCGCTTCCCGCTTCGACATCGCGCGCTTCGGCGCGGAAGTTTTTCGTCCCTCGCCCCGCCAGGCCGATCTCATGATCGTTGCCGGACGCCTCTCCCAGAAAATGGCTCCGGTCATTCGCCAGCTTTACGATCAAATGCCGGAGCCCAAGTGGGTCATCTCCATGGGAGCCTGCGCCACTTCCGGCGGCGTCTTCAACAATTACGCCATCGTGCAAGGCTGCAATCAGGTCATCCCCGTGGACGTCTATGTTCCCGGCTGCCCCCCGCGCCCCGAAGCCGTCCTATACGCCATTCTGCAGCTTCAGAAAAAAATTGACGCCGAAAAGGGCTCCTTCAAGCGCGCCCTCAATCTCTCCTGATTTTCTTGGAGTGCGGCGGCTTGCCGCCGCTTTTACGCCGTCAGCGCATCCGGCCAAGTCCGCCGCGGAGGGTGCCCGAAGTACCGCTTTTGTACCTGGCTCTTGGATTCAGCTGGGGTTGCATCTTGCGCTCGCGGCAGGCCTCCAAAAAGTCTTTTCTTCCCAAGCAGAAGCTGGTAAGTTCCCTCAATTATGTTCCCCCCAGCCACCGGCGCTCGCGACCTCCTGCGCCACACCCTCGCCACCATCGCCTATCGCGGTGCGAAGACCCTCCAGGACGCGCCCGATTCCTTCGCCAATTTCCGCTCCGCCGAAACCACCCGCACCCCCGTGCAGATCCTCGCTCACCTCGGCGATCTTTTCGATTGGGCGCTCTCCATGGCCAAGGGCCAGCCCGCTTGGCACAACTCCAAGCCCATGCCCTGGCACGACGAAACTCAGCGCTTTTTTGCTGCGCTTCAGAAATTTGACGACTATCTCGCCGGCGACGCCTCTCTCCACGCCTCCCCCGAAAAACTCTTCCAAGGCCCTGTCGCCGACGCCTTGAACCACATCGGCCAACTCGCCATGCTTCGCCGCATGGCCGGCCATCCCATCAAGGGCGAAAACTATTTTCAGGCCGATATCTCCGCCGGCCGCGTCGGCCCGCACCAACCCAAGCCCAACCTCGAATTCGACTAGAATCTCTCCCGCAAACAGCTTCCGCGGGGCCGCCTCTCCCGCCGTCCTCCCTTGCAGCTCACCTTCTCCTTAGCCCACCTTCTCTCTAGCCCACCTTCTCTCTAGCCCACCTTCTCCCTAGCCCACCTTCTGTAGCTCACCCCTTCAGGGGTGAGGCCTTCCTCACGTATCTAAAACTTGTCATCCCGACCGAAGGGCCGCTGCTTTTGCGGCCCGCAGGGAGGGATCTGCTTTTTCTTGTCTTTGCTTTTCTAGCTAGTCCCTTCCGATTCAAGCTGATTTTTGTTCCGGGAAAAGTGGCGGCAGGGTTTGCGCAGAGACGTCAGTTGACATGCGCGGCCGAATTTCATGGAGTGCCGCGGCTTGCCGCCACTTTTGCGCAGGAAGAGCGTTCTTGTCCAAAGAACGTAACGGCTATCCTTACCCCTGAGCCGCGACAATTATGAGGTGGTCTTAATTCTTCCCTGGACTTGGCCCTCACCTGCAACTAGACTACGCAGACCCGGTTAGCCTTGTTTATGCCCTCTCCTGACCAACGCAAGTACCCCCGTGTCAAGCCGCCCAGGACTTTTCTCCTCGCCTGGCAATCCGGCATGACCCGCGACGTCTCCTACGTGGACAGCCTCGCACTCGGCGGCCTCTTCATTCGCACTCGTCGCCCCATGCCGCTTCGCAGCGCCGTGCAACTCTTGTTGGATACCCCTGCGGGACAGATTCGCGGCCGCGCTATCGTCCGCCGCGTTCACGAAAAAACCGGCATGGCTCTCCAGATCATCGCCATGGATCCCGGCGACCGCGCCCTCCTCCACCGTGAACTGGGCGACCTCCTCGCGGCCCAGCCCACCGCCTCTCTTTAAACCGGTCGTTCCGACCGGAGCTGGCCGATTTTTTCTTCCGCGCCGCTTTCTGGCGCGTCGGGTAGCGCAGCGTGGTTTGTGTGCGTATTCTGCACCCCGGTTGCTTTTACCGGGGCGCCCCGTGCGCTACGCCGGGGCGGAGGAATCTTTTCAGTTTTGAATCTAACGGCTCTTACGATCTAACGCCACAATCTCTCTTTCTTCCTCTTCTCTGTGCCCTCTGTGTTCTTTCCTCTGTGCCCGGCGCCTGCCCCGACCCGGTCGGGGTGTTACCGTCCCTCCTTCTTTTTATCCCAAACACAGTGGATTGGCTTCGGTCTCAGCCCGCCACCCAACCGCTTCCTGATAACTGGAACTGATTACTGATGACTTTCTAAATCACGCTCGCCGTCCCCTCCGCCACCTCCATCTTCGTCCCCACCACCGCCTTCTCTCTCCGCACATACCCCATCCCAATCCACGCGTTCATCCCCGGCGAGAATCCCGTTCGCGTCACAAACCCCACTTCTTTCCCCTCAACCCACAGCGCCGCGTTCGCCGCAATCTCTTTCCCCGCATCAAACTGTAACGACACCCGCACGCGATTCACCTGCCCGCGCGATCTCACCCGTTCCACAATCTCTTGTCCCGTATAGCAGCCCTTCGTGTAACTGATGTGCGAATCCTGCAAACCCGCCTCATGCGGTATTTGCTTCTCTCCAAAATCGGTTCCAAACCACGGAATCCTCTGTTCCAGCCGCACCACATTCAACGCCGCATATCCCGCTGGCCCCCCGCCGCGCCTCTGCGCTGCCTCCACAACTGTCTTCCACAACGCCTCAATCTCCCCGCGCTTCACCAAAAACTCCGCCCCACCCACTCCACCCGGCGATCTCCGAATCATCCGGCAGGGAACTCCCCCCACCGAAACTTCCCGCGACTCCAGCTCCGCCATCCCTCCCAAATCCGCTCCCGTCAACTCCGCTGCCACTTCCCCCGTCTTCGGTCCCTCCACTCCCAGCGTCGCGTACTCTTCCGTCTGGTCCGACAGCGTCACATCGTCCATGATGATGTACTTCTCCAATCCCTCGATGAGCCGCGCGCGGATCATCGCATACGAAACGCAAAACAACTCTTCGCCCAGCGCGTACGTCTCAATCTCCGCCTGAATATGCCCCTGCGGATTCAGAAACAGTGAAATCGTCCCGCGATTCTCCGCCAGCTCCTTGATATTGTTCGTCAAAATCGCATTCAGGTACCGCACCCGGTCCGGCCCCGTAAAGCTCAAGTACGCCCGGTAATTCTTGTCCACTACCCCCACGCTCTCCCGCAAATACCCATACTCCGCCCGCCAGTCTTTAAACCAGTCCGGCAGCGCACACCCGAACCACGTTCCCACCTTCGCCCCATTCGCCAGGTGCATCGCTTCCAGCGCCGTCCTCAACTCTTCGCTCTGCTCCTCCGACATTTCCCCCTCCTCCGCCACGCTACCAACTCCCCCCGCTCCCACCCGGCCGTTCAACTCTTAAACTCCTGTACTCTTAAACTCTTTCACTCTTAAACTCTTTCACACTTACACTCTTTCATTCGTGCACATTTTCCTCTTGCCTCCTGATCGCTGATATCTGATTGCTGATAACCCTAATCCGTCTCCCCACATTTCCAGTGCTATACTTGCACAAATGAACGCCGCACCCGACGCACTGCGTCTTCCCGACGCCGCCAACCCGGCGATGATCTACATCAAGCTGCCCGTCGGCATGCTCCAGTGCAACTGTATGATCATCGGCGATCCCAAAACCCGCGAAGCCATCGTCATCGACCCCGGCGATGAAGTCGAACGAATCCTCGGTCTTCTGGGCCGCTATAAACTCATCGTCAAGCTCATCGTCAGCACCCACGCCCACATTGATCACATCGGCGGCCTCGCCAAGCTCCACCAATACACCGGCGCGCCCGTTATGATGCACAGCGATGATCTCCCCCTTTATCACGGCATGGAAGTCCAAGCCGCCTTTCTCGGCGTGGAAACTCCCGAACTCGTCGATGTCGATCATCTTCTCAAGGAAGGCGACCCTCTCAGTTGGGGTGGCTTCCAGGCCAACGTCATTCACACCCCCGGCCACTCGCCTGGCAGCATCTGCTTGTATCTCCCCAAGGATTCCGGTGAAGTCCATCTCACTCAGCCGCAACTCTTCGCGGGAGACACTCTCTTCGCTGGCAGCATCGGCCGTACCGATCTCTGGGGTGGCTCCTTCGATCAGATCATGGATTCTCTGAACTCCAAACTCCTCCAACTCCCCGATGACACCGTCGTCCACCCCGGTCACGGTCCCACCACCTCCATCGGCCACGAGCGCCACTCTAATCCCTACCTCCAACCCTGATTCGTCCCTGTCTTTTCCCTGCCCAAGTTTGTCATCCCGACCGGAGCGGCCCGACTCTTTCCTTCGCGCCGTTTTCTGGCGCGTCGGGCCGCGCAGTGGAGGGATCTGCATCTCGCTTCGTCCGGAAGCCCCAGGCACGGAGTTTGTGCCTGGGTCTTGGGTTCCTCCTGTGGCACAGTCACTCCGGACTGTGCTCTTGGGTTCCTCTTCCCCCGGAAACCTCCCATCGCCACCCGCCACCCCGTCCACTCAATCCCGTCATTCCGAACGGAGTCTGCGTAGTGAGGAATCTCTCTGCCTCTTGGGTTCCTCTTTCCTCTGCAAACCTCTGCGTCCTCCGCGCCGGCGTTTACCCCGACCCAGTCGGGGCGTTATCTTTTCTCTCTGCTTCTTTACTTCTTTGCTTATTTACTTCTTTTATCCATTGCTTCTTGCTCCCTTTCCTTCCTTCACCGCCCGTCATCCCGTCCACTAAATCCCGTCATTCCGAACGGAGTCTTCGTAGTGAGGAATCTCTCTGCCTCTTGGGTTTCTCTTTCCTCTGCGAACCTCTGCGTCCTCCGCGCCGGCGTTTACCCCGACCCAGTCGGGGCGTTATCTTTTCTCTTTGCTTCTTTACTTCTTTTATCTATTGCTTCTTGCTCCCTTTCCTTCTCCTCCCCCGCCCGTAACGCTCCCCCCTCTTGCTGTCAACCGTGAACTGAAAACTCTTAACTCTTCCTCCTCATCTCCTCCATCACCGCCTGCACCAACTCCTTCGCATGCGTCAATTCCTGCGCAATCATCCGCAAATCCATTGCCGGTACCCTCGGATTCCTCTGGCTCGTGCAGTACACCCCGTGTTGCCCCACCAGCACCAGCGCATTCGTGATCCGGTCCAGTGACACCGCCAGCCTCCCGCGTTCCTTCCCAAACATCTGCTCGTACTTCTCCAGCTCTTCCTGGTGTTCCTCGAACGCATCCATCGCCGTTTTCCTCCCCCCAGCCTATTACCCGGACGTACCACTTCGGGCACAGCCCTGCGCCGCCAAACTTTACCCTAACCCCTCGCCAGAACATAATCCGAGAAGCCGCCAAAAAGCGCAGCCGGAACATGAGCCAGCTACATCAATCTGTTTGGGATTATGTGCCTTTTGGCGAGCCGCCTAAGGCCAATTGGGAGCATCAAATCATGCGACGTTCGGATCTTGTGCAATACAAAGAAAAGGAAAATGGCCGCATTGGACGTACCTCTCAGATCGTCTTCGGCGAACGCCAGCACCTTCTTCGCGTTCTGGATTCCCTCGAAGGCACGCATCTCCCCATCGCCCGTATGCAACAGGAGCGCCGCATCCTCGAGGAACTCATCCACGAACGCACCCGCGAGCTGAACCACATCAACACTGCCTGGGATGAGAAGATCGGCCTCGTTCTCAGCGCCGAAGCCAAACCCGAAATGCTCGAAAAGCTTGCCAAGCAGGCGCCCGAAGCGGACTTCTATCTCCTCCGCCTTATCAGCGAACATCCCCGCGCCAATGCGAAGACCCTTAGCCGCCTCTCGCGTCATCCCTATGGCGCCATCCGCGAAAATGTCGCCCGTCATCCCAACGCCGATTCCACCACCCTGACTTATCTCAGCAAAGATAAAACTCAGCCCCTCTGGTACCTCGTCGCCTTCAATCCCAACACGCCAAGCCCGCTCCAGCGCCGCCTCCGCGAACGCCTCAAGCGCCTCGGCGATGCCCAATCCGGCCGCTAACCAGGCGTCCTCACACTCTTCTACTCTTTCACTCTCTCACTTCTTCTTTCCCACTCTTCTCTTTCTGTGCAATCATGTCGGCAACTCCCGGCGGCCTTCCGGTGTCCAAAGGGTAGCGGCGATTCACGGAGGTCCGTCCATGCTAGTTGCGCGCGCTAATCGGCGTCTCATCTCTTCCTTCTTCTGCTTCCCGCTCCTTCTCCTGTTCGCTTTGGGTTTTGCTTCCTCACGGTCCGCGGCCCAGTCCACGGATGATTTTGCCGCTCTCAGACAGCGGGCCACCGATCTTTACAAACAATGGAAATTTGAAGACGCTCTCCCCCTCTTTCAAAAGCTTCATGCCCTCAAACCCGATGACCCCGGAATCCTGGAAGCATTGGCCTTTTGCACGCTCACGCATGCGCGCACGCTCACCGACCCTGAAGCCCGCAAGGCACAGCGCGTCAAAGCCCGCCAACTGGCCGTGGAAGCGCAAGCTGCGGGCGATAACAGCAACCTCATCAAAATGTTCGCGGATATTCCGGCGGACGGCTCGGAAACCGCCTTTTCTGCGCGCGCCGACGTTGACGCCATCATGAAAGAAGGCGAAGCCTCCTACGCTAAGGGCGACCTGGACGCCGCCATTACCAGCTATCAGCGCGCTCTCGCTCTCGACCCCAAGGAATATGCGGCTGCGCTCTTTATCGGCGACTGCTATTACAAAAAGCACGACCACGAACAAGCTGGCCACTGGTTCCAGCAGGCCATTCAGATTGATCCCAACACGGAGACGGCCTACCGCTATTGGGGTGACGACCTTATGGCTCAAGGCCTCGCCAATGACGCCAAAGCGCAGTTTGTCCAGGCCATTGTTGCTGCGCCTTACGACAAGCGCTCCTGGATGGGCCTCTCACAGTGGGCCAATAAATTGGCAAGGTTTATCACCCTCGCGCACCCCGCCATCAACCCGCCCGGCTCCGTCACCGATAATGGCAAAAACGACAAGGGCCAGGCTCAGATCAACATCGTCATCGACCCCTCAACGATGGGTGGCAAAGGCGACGCGGACGGCACCAGCGCCTGGTTCAGCTACTCACTTTCCAAAGCTGCTTGGCATGGTGACCGCTTCAAAAAAGAATTCCCCAACGAGAAGGAGTACCGTCACACCCTCGCCGAAGAAATTGACGGCTATCAGATGGTGATCGCTCAGGTTCGCGAGGGCTTGAAAAGTAATAAGGTCACGAGTCTCGATCCCGCTCTTGCCAGCCTCCTAAAACTCTCTGACGAAGGCCTCCTCGAACCCTTCGTCCTCATCAGCAAGGCTGACCCTGGCATTGCCCACGACTATCCTGCCTATCGCGATGCCCACCGCGAGAAGGTCGCTCAATACATCAACGAGTGGATCATCCACTCCGCTCCCGCAACCCATCCCACTCCGTAATCCCTGTAGCTCAGGCCTTCAGGCCTGAGGCTTTCAAAGTTCCAGCTACCACCCAACACCCGCCATTTCGAACGAAGCCTGCGAAGTGAGATACGGTTTTGCATCGCACGCCTCTTGTGCGATGAAATCCCTCTTTCCACTTTTCTCCGCCGCGTGCACTCGGCACGGAGTATGTGCCTGGGTCTTGGGTTTCTCTTCTCTGTGCCCTCTGTGTTCTTAACTCTGTGATCTCTGTGTTATCGTCCCTCTTCTTCTTCTCCCCCCGCGCCGGGTGCCCCAAGTTCGGTTTTTTACCTGGGTCTTGGGTTCGCCTTCTCTTGGGTTCGGGTGCCCCAGGTTCGCCTTTCTACCTGGGTCTTGGGTTCGCCTTTTCCTGAATTGTCATCCTGAGCGAAGCGAAGGACCTCAACCATGCCACCTTCTCTCCCCCGTTTCGCTCGTGCAGTCCCCCGGATGCCCCAAGGACCGCTTTTGTACCTGGCTCTTGGGTTCCTCATCTCCGCGCCCTCTGTTTACGCCTCTGCCCTTTGCCACAGTCTCGGATTGTCATTCCGACCGCAGTGCCGCGTCTCTTGCGCCATCGCCCAAGTCACCCATAGCCCTAATGGTCGCCCACTCTTGTACTCTTCTACGCTTACACTCTTTCACTCTTACACTCTTCCACTTCTTCTCCTTTTCTTACCCGCGCTATACTCTCCCCATCGCGATGAAGCTCCGCTCCATCCTCCTCTCCGCCCTCCTTCTCATTCCCGTCTTCTGGCATTCCCACGTCGAAGCCGGTGATCTCGGCAGCCACGTCTACAACGCCTGGCTCGCCCAACTCGTCCAGAAGGGAACTGCCCCCGGCGTGTACGCCGTCTGGCAATGGCATAACGTCCTCTTCGATCTCCTGCTCCTTTCTC
>Ga0074045_10001313_pt1 | contig 24063 bp, 24 predicted proteins | sample BogForMeECP23OM2_FD_94442 | JGI IMG/M metagenome (GOLD analysis project Ga0074045, IMG submission 94442) | Bog forest soil microbial communities from Calvert Island, British Columbia, Canada - Bog Forest MetaG ECP23OM2 | ecosystem: Environmental > Terrestrial > Soil > Wetlands ... | reverse complement strand
TTGCGCTTCGAGTCCAATATGCGAACGCTCGCCGAACTGGTCGCCCAAGTCCGCAACGAAGAAGAGAAGATCCGCGAAGGCGGAGGCCAGAAGGCCATCGAAAGCCAGCACGCCAAGTCGCGCCTGACGGCTCGCGAGCGCATCAACCTGCTTGCCGATCCCGGAACATTCTTCGAACTCGGCCTCTACACTGCCCACAAGATGTACGAAGAATGGGGCGGCGCGCCCGCAGCGGGCGTCATCACAGGCCTGGCACGCATTCAGACGCGCATGGTGATGCTGATCGTGAACGACGCCACGGTGAAAGCGGGCGCCTTCTTCCCGATGACCACGAAGAAGGTTATCCGCGCGCAGAACATCGCCATCGAAAATCGCATTCCGACCATTTACCTGGTCGATTCAGCCGGCGTTTTCCTGCCCTTGCAGGAAGACGTTTTCCCCGATACCGACGATTTCGGCCGCGTCTTCCGCAACAACGCCGTCATGTCGGCCATGGGCATCCCGCAGATCGCCGCCATCATGGGCATGTGCGTCGCAGGCGGCGGATATCTGCCCGTAATGTGCGACCACGTCCTGATGACCGACGGCAGCGGCCTTTTCCTCGCGGGCCCCGCGCTGGTGCAAGCGGCCATCGGACAAAAGGTTTCCGCCGAAGACCTCGGCGGAGCGACCATGCACTCGGCCATCAGCGGCACCGTCGATTTTCATGAACCCAACGACGAGGCATGTATCGCGCGCATCCGCTCTCTGGTCGAAAAGTGGGGATATCGCCGTCAGTCTCTTTGGGATCGAAAGCAACCCGCCGATCCGGCGCACGCGGCCGAGGAAATTTATGGAGTCTACGATGCTTCGCCGGCGCGTCCCTACGATATGAAAGAAATCCTGACGCGCATCGTGGACGAAAGCCGTTTTGACGAGTACAAGCCGGAATACGGCAAGACGCTGCTTTGCGGGTATGCACGCATCGGCGGCTTCGCCGTCGGCATCGTCGCTAATCAGAAACTGCACGCGCACCAAACCGATCACGAAGGCCACAAGCGCGTGGAATTCGGCGGCGTCATCTATACCGAGTCGGCCGAGAAGGCGGCGCGCTTCATCATGGACTGCAACCAAAACCTTGTCCCGCTCGTCTTCTTTCATGACGTAAACGGCTTCATGGTCGGTCGCGACGCGGAATGGAGCGGCATCATCAAAGCGGGCGCGAAGATGGTGAACGCGGTGTCGAATTCGGTGGTGCCGAAGATTGCCGTTATTGTCGGCGGCTCGTTCGGCGCCGGACACTACGCCATGTGCGGCAAAGCGTTCGACCCGCGCTTCGTTTTCGCTTGGCCAACCGCGAAATACGCGGTCATGAGCGGAGACTCTGCGGCGGGAACTCTGGTGGAAATCAAGATCAAACAACTGGAGCGAAGCGGGAAAAAGTTAAGCGACGAAGAACGAAAAGAACTTTTCGATTCGACAAAGAAAACATACGACGAGCAGACCGACCCACGCTACGGCGCCGCACGGCTTTGGATCGACAAGATCATTGACCCAATGGAGACGCGCCAAGCGATCACGCAGGCGCTCGAAGCAGCTTCGCTGAACCCGGAGGTCCCGGAGTTCAAAGTTGGAGTACTCCAAACATGAGTGCTAGAGAATTCGTTCAACAATCAGTCGTTGCGCTCATGGGATTGCTGATATGCGGTGCCTCGACGACATTATCTTGGCCTCAACAAGAAATTCGGAGGGAATCTTCACTGGAGGTCCGTGAGATTGTCGATGCTGGTTCGAAGTACACCAACCGCGTGGTGACCGTGCACGGCTGCTACGTAAAAGACTTTGAAGTTCGCGTCCTTCAGCCGTGTGGCTACAAGTTTAATCAATTCGACAAATACTCTATATGGCTCGATTACGACGGCAGCAGCGATTTTGGTAGGTTGGAAGCATCTCGGAGTGACCCGTTACCCGTTATCCTTAAGGCGGAGTTTCAGACAGGCAGAGGACGCCATTACGGTCATCTCGACGCGTATCGATACCGCTTGATTGTTCACGAAGTGCTTTGGCACGACGAAGCACAGAAGCGTCCCTGATTTCTGGGCACAAACCATAGCTAAGTGCTAAATGCCAACTGCTAATCTCATCAAACTCATCGAATGCCCCCGTGATGCCTGGCAAGGGCTCAAGGGCCAGATCTCGACCGATCTCAAGGTCAACTATCTTCAGGCGCTCATCAGCGCCGGCTTCAAGCACATTGACGCCGTCTCGTTCGTCTCGCCAAACGCCGTTCCGCAGATGGCCGATTCCGAAGACGTGCTCAAGGAACTCGACGCGCCGGCTGACGTCGAAATCATCGGCATCGTGGTCAACGAAAAAGGCGCGCAGCGCGCCGTCAAAACTGAGAAGGTGCGCACGGTTGGGTTCCCCTACTCCATTTCGCCGACATTCCTCCAAAACAATCAGCGCCAAACGCTGGAAGACGCAATCGAGGAGCTGGAAAAAATCGAAAAGACTGCCTATGAAGCCGACCTTGACACGGTTGTCTATATTTCGATGGCCTTTGGCAATCCCTACGGCGACCCGTGGACCGTCGACGAAGTGGTCGCAGCTGTTGGCTTGCTTGAGTTGCAGGAAATTCGCACGATCTCGCTTGCCGACACTGTCGGCGTAGCGCCGCCTGAGAAGATTAAGGAAGTAGTTTCTGCAGTGATCGCGAAGTACGACTACCTGGACATCGGCGTGCATCTGCATGCTCGACCCGGCGAGGGAGCCGCAAAGATATTGGCTGCCTATGAGGCAGGCTGCCGACGATTCGACTCCGCCATCGGCGGCTTGGGTGGATGTCCTTTCGCCCAGGACGAATTGGTCGGCAATGTTGCAACGGAAGAACTCATGCAAGCTCTGTGCGAGCGGGGCAGACAGTTGCCAGCGCTGAAACCGCTCGATGCTTTATTGAAAGCTTCGGCAGAAATCGCAAGCCGGTACAACACTTCATCGGTCGCGGATTCAAGATGAACTATCAAACGCTCCAGCTAGACCTTGAACACGGTATCGCCACTCTTACCCTCAACCGGCCCGACAAGCGCAACGCCATCAGCTATGAACTGATCGCCGAACTGCTGCGAGCGCTGGATGACGTCAGAAACTCGCCGGCTCGTGTGCTGATTCTGACAGGAGCGGGTAACGCATTCTGCTCTGGAATGGATCTCGAGAATCTGAAATCGCTGATTGGGCGTTCTCCTGAGCAAAACATGGAAGACACGCGCACCATGCTCAGCCTGTTCCGCTCGCTTTACGAATTTCCCAAGGCGACCATTGCGGCTGTGAACGGGGCGGCGATTGCCGGAGGCACCGGCCTCGCGCTCTTGTGCGATTTCACGCTCGCGGTGCCGGAAGCCAAGTTCGGCTACACCGAGGTTCGCATCGGATTTGTGCCGGCAATTGTGGCGACCTTTCTGCTTCGCCAGGTAGGCGAGAAAATCGCCCGCGACCTGCTTTTGACGGGGCGCATCTTCGATGCCGAAGAAGCGCTGCGAATCGGCCTGCTCACTCAGATCGTTCCGCAGGAAAGACTGATGGATCGTGCTCGTGAACTCGCCGCGCATCTCATCGAAGGCAGCCCGCTTTCGCTCGCATTCACCAAGCGTCTGCTCACAGAACACGGGCGCGCCGAACTGGATGCTCAGGTTGAGACCGCTATTCGGGAAAACGCCGGGATTCGCGCCACTGCCGATTTCCGCGAGGGCATCACTTCGTTCCTCGAAAAACGCAAACCCAACTGGACCGGCCGATGAGCCGGAAGATTCCATCGCCAGCAAACGCGAATGGAAGTGTGAACGAAACGCGAATCCGCGTGCGCTACGCCGAAACCGACCAGATGGGCGTCGTCTATCACTCGAACCACTTCATATGGTTCGAAGTGGGCCGGGTTGAACTGCTGCGCCAACTCGGCTTCAGCTACAAGGAAATGGAAATTGCGGATGATTGCTTTATCGCCGTCGTCGACGCCCGTTGCCGCTACAAGGCTCCCGTGCGTTATGATGACGAGGTCGTGGTGCGCACCTACCTGAAGCATGTGCGCGAGAAAGTAATTCACTTTGGATATGAATTGCTGAGTGCGGAAGGCCGCCAACTGCTGGCCGAAGGCGAGACCACGCACATTGTGGCGAATGCGCAGATGAAGCCGCGCAAATTGCCCGAGAAATATATGAGGGTGTTCCGCGCCGCGGTCAAAACCTAAAGGACAATCCCGTGCAAGAATTTCTCTACAAACTGCAGTTGGTTCGCGGCGACATGCTCCACACCGGGCCCACCCCGGAAGAACAGTCGGTGGTGGCCGAGCACTTTGCGTATCTACAGGATCTCGCCGTGAAGGGCGTGATTATCCTAGTTGGCCGCACCCTGACGACGGACGAAAATACGATGGGCATGGCGATTTTCCGCGCTGAATCCGAAGATGTCGCCCGCCAGATCATGAACGGAGATCCGGCCGTGAAGAAAGGCATTATGACCGCGACGCTGTATCCGTTCAAAGTTGTGTTGCAAGGGTAAGAACTCGACTTACTGCCAAAGGAAGTGTCTTGCAAGCTCTGCATATTAACGGAAACGATCTCACTCCCGAGGCAGTGCTTGAAGTTGCCGCCAACAAGCGGCCCGTGCTGCTCGCTCCCGATGCCCGCGAAGCCGTCAACCGCGCGCGCGCCGTCGTTGACGCGCTCGTGGCCCAGGACAAAGTTTCCTACGCGATCACCACGGGCGTCGGAAAACTGAGTGACGTGCGCATCGCCGGCGATGAGATCCGCGAACTGCAGGTCAACCTGATCCGCTCGCACGCAGTCGGTGTGGGTGAGCCCCTGGCAATCGCCGAGACCCGCGCCATGATGCTGCTGCGCGCCAACTCGCTCGCAAAAGGGAACTCCGGTGTGCGCGCCCTCGTCATCGACACGATTTGCGAGGTGGTGAACCGCGGTGTTACGCCGGTCGTGCCGTCGCAGGGAAGTGTCGGCGCAAGCGGCGATCTTGCTCCTTTGGCGCACCTGGCACTCGCACTTATCGGAGAGGGTGAGTGCTTTGATGAAAAAGGCGGCCGCATTGCGAGTGCCGAAGCATTGAAGCGGGCGCAGATCAAACCACTTGTGATCGAGGCGAAAGAGGCCGTGTCGCTGATCAATGGCACGCAGGCCATGCTTGCGGTCGGCACGCTCATGCTGCTCGCGGCAGAAACGCTGGTCGATTCGGCCGACGTGATCGGCGCGATGTCTTGCGACGCGCTCCAGGGAACCCACGTCGCTTTCGACGAACGCATTCACAAAGTGCGTCCACACGCCGGGCAGGGAAGAACCGCTGCCAACCTACGCCGCCTGCTTGAAGATAGCGAAATTCGGCATTCGCATCGGGACTGCGGCCGCGTGCAGGATGCCTACTCCCTGCGGTGCATGCCCCAAGTCCACGGCGCCGTGCGCGATACGCTCGCCCATTGCCGCTCTGTGTTCGAAACGGAGATGAACTCGGCTGTCGATAACCCTTTGGTTTTTGTCACGAATCCCAAAACTGCGGATGGCGAGGGCGATGTGCTCTCAGGCGGCAACTTTCATGGCGAGCCTCTGGCCTTTGCGCTCGACTTTCTTGCCATTGCCCTCACTGCGCTCGCTGGCATCAGCGAGCGGAGGCTGGAGCGGTTGGTCAATCCTGCGCTGAGCGAAGGTTTGCCGCCCTTTCTCGCGCCCGGAGCGGGGCTTAACTCCGGATTCATGATGCCGCAGGTCACGGCCGCGGCGCTGGTTAGTGAAAACAAAGTCCTGGCGCACCCCGCGTCGGTCGACTCGATCACAACCTCTGGCAATAAGGAGGATTTCGTCTCGATGGGGATGACCGCGGCGAACAAGCTCCGAAGAATCGTCGAGAATACGCGCAACGCGCTGGCCATCGAAGCGATGGCGGCGGCCCAGGCGATCGACCTCCTCACCCCGCTCAAACCTTCCAAGCCCCTGCAACAAGCCCATTCGGCTATACGCTCCGTTTGCGCAACCATGGACAAAGACCGTGTCATGTACCTGGACTTCGCCCGCATCGCGGAGGTCATCGCGCAGGGAAAACTGGCGGACGTGGTCCGCTAGTCCGGTCGGGTTCTGTTAGGATCTCGAACAGGAAATCCGCCGCCTTGATGGTCCCACGAGTGTATCTCGCCCCACCGCCAGTGCAAGAAATTGCACACGTAGTTGTCGCTCGGTCAAAAGAAGCAAAAAATAGTTACTGAATTCGTTGCTAACCACTCGGGAACGGGCTAACATTGCGCTGTTTCGCGTATCGTGCGAAACGTTCGGGGTGTGGGTATTCAAACGCTTCACTGTAGTTCCATTTCCATCTAGTGTCGGTGGCATGACGCGATCAGACTGCTTTTGAAAGTCCGTCGTGGTGCCGCACAGGTTCTCCCATGGGAGGGAGCAAATGAACAAAGCGCAAAAAGCATACACAGGTGTCAGCACGCGCTGGCTAGTTGTAATAACCCTAGTCCTGACGAGTTGTGCACTACTGTCGGCCAGCTCGGTCAGCGGTAACGTAATCGCCCACAATACACCAAGCTTTGTCTCCACGGCGAAGAGCCTTGGCGCCGAGGATCCATCGAAGACCATCGAGGTCAGCATCTGGCTCAATGTTCACAATCGCGCGGAATTCGATGCGCTTACGCAACAGCTCTATGATCGTACCTCGCCGAACTATCGGCACTGGCTCAAGTCGAAAGACCTTACTGCCCGGTTTATGCCCACGGCTGCGGAAGCGAAGACGGTCCAGAGCTTCTTTAAGTCCCACAACCTCAAGGTGGTCAGAACTGGCCCAAACAACGGATATGTACGCGCCCGTGGAACCATCGGTGATGTTGAAAAGGCATTTCGCGTTCAGCTCAATAAGTACGAGGTGCTGGGAAAAGTAGTCCGCGCCAACGACCGCGATCCCTACGTCGACGGAGCTGCGGGAGCCCTGGTAAGTGCGGTGGCGGGGCTGGACACCGGCAAGTATGAGCATCCCCTGATGCAACGAGCGATTCCCAGCGGAACCAAAGGCGCAGTTTCGGGAGCAATGCATCCTGAAGACATTTTTTCGAATGTCTGCTTCCCCGGGACGGAAACAGATGTGTTGTCCAACAACGACAACGGCTCACTTCCCATCGCAACTTATAAGGGGAATGTGCTGAGCCTGCAGAGCCTGACCGGCAACGGTTGCGCGTACACGCCGCCGATGATCCAGGCTGCTTACAATCTCACTGGGTTGTACAACGAGGGATACAACGGCGCGGGCCAAACCATCGGCATTATCGACTGGTGCGGATCACTGACCATTCAAAGCGATGCGAATGCGTTCTCGGCGCAGTACGGCTTGCCGGCCCTGACTCTCGGGACGAACTTCGCCATCACCTACACCCCGACGCCAAGCAGCTGCGAAGCAGCGGACCAGGTAGAAATTAACATCGACGTCGAGTGGGCGCACGCCGTTGCCCCCGGCGCGAACATCAACCTCATCGTTCCCCCCTCGGCCACCTTCCAGGACGTGGACGAGGCCGAATACGACGCGGTCACCTATGGCTTGGCGAATGTTATCTCGGGCAGCTATGGCTCGGTCGAAGCGTTTACCCCCGCGTCGATCCTGACAACCGAGAACCTGATTTCTGAGACTGCCGCGGCCTCGGGAATTTCAACCAACTTCTCCTCCGGCGATAACGGCGACTTTTCCAACTTTGGAATCCCTCCCACGGTTAGCGCTCCGGCCGATTCTCCCTGGGCAACTGCTGTGGGTGGCGTCACGCTGGCGCTGAACGCCGATAACTCAATTGCATGGCAAGCCGGCTGGGGCAACAACCAAACGCTGCTCGCCGAAGCGGGTTTCGTTGCCGATCCGGTGACTGATGAAGCGTTCGGCTTCATCGGCGGCGCTGGTGGAGGCCCGAGCAACTGCGCTTCGCAGGATTCGAGCGGGAACTGCCTCGCTGGTTTCCCCAAGCCGTCGTACCAGAAGAAGCTGCCTGGGAAGTATCGTCAACTGCCGGACATTTCATGGTTGGCGGACCCGTACACCGGCGTAGCGATTCTGATTAGCATTCCGGGCGATATTCCGGCACAGAGTTGGCAGGTGTGGGGAGGAACGAGCGTTGCCTGCCCGATGTTCTCTGCCCTTTGGGCCATCGCAAATCAGGAAGCCGAAGCCGCCGGCGGATCTGCGCTTGGCCAGGCCGCTCAATACGTCTATTCGTTGCCAACAGGAGCTGTCACCGATATCGTTCCGGTGAGTTCCAAGACCAACGTTACCGGTTCGATTCAAGACTCCTCGGGTACCACCGCCTACAACGCAAATGCCATACTAGGCGGCGGAGCACCCGCGAAGTTCGTCAGCGCGATATGGGATTATGCCTGGCTCCAAGAGACTGCCTTGGTCATTTCCTTCGGCACAGACTGCACCGCCGGTCCCACGTTCGGCATTATCACCGGGTGCAGCGCTTCCAACAGCCTGCATACGAAGAAGGGCTGGGACAACGTGACGGGCGTAGGGACACCCAATGCCCAGGCTTTTGCTGATTCCTTCTACGGAAAGTAAAAGCAAAACTGAATCTGCAATCTGCCTCCGCGCCCACAACGGGCGCGGAGGTTTTTTCTTGATCGCTTAGCTGCCAAGCGCGTCACGGCCGGCCAACGTCGGGTTCCTCCGCCGCATGTCGTCTAAGCTAGCTTGGCTGCCGACCCATCGAGCCCTAGCTCGCTGGCGATGCGTCTCATCGCCTCAATACAAAATGCGATGTGCTGCTCCAGTTCCACGTCCAACTCGGCCGCGCCCTGAATAATGTCGTTGCGGTTCACGCTGCGGGCGAATGCTTTGTCTTTCATCTTCTTCCGCACCGAGTTGGCCTCGACCTCCGCCAGCGATTTGCCCGGCTTCACCAGCGCGCACGCGGTGATGAATCCGGCCAGTTCATCGCAGGCGAACAGCGTCTTCTCCATCGCAGTAATGCGCGCGACTCCCGTGTAGTCGGCGTGTGACATGATGGCACGGCGCACCTCGTCGGAATAGCCGCGCTCCTTCAGGATTTCGTTCCCCTTGGAGGGATGTTCCTCCGCAGTCGGATATTTCTCGTAGTCGAAGTCATGAATCAGGCCAACCAGGCCCCACAGTTCCTCATCCTCGCTCGTTTTGCGGGCATAGGCGCGCATGCAAGCCTCGACCGCAAGCGCATGTTTGCGAAGACTCTCTGACTGGGTGAACTCAGTTAGTAAACACCAGGCAGCCTCGCGCGAATTCATGGTTTGCTGCATATTTCCTCCACTTATTCAGGATTTTACCCGGTCGACTCCGCGTTGTTTCTGTTTTTTGCTTGACTTCCACAGCTGCATTCAAGCAGATTACCGATCAGGTTGGTTTGAGAGTAGCCTCCTGCTCTGGCACTCCCAAAACCTGATGGCCACCACACTCGCTCCCGTCGATTCACGGGAAGTCGTTCGTTGCGACCACTGTCTGCTGGTGCAATTCCGCACAACTAACAGCATTTGTAGGCGTTGTCACCTGTCCCTGGATGAGGACGAGGCCGAAATCGCTGCGATAACGGCCGCGCCCGAGGTCCTGCCAGAACCCATGAACATGTCCGGACGAGGGCACCTGAATCTGGCGCACTCGATTCGGTCGTTGCGCTTGCGTGGCGGCATGAGCCAGCGGCAACTGGCCCTGCGAATGTCAGTGCCGCGCACGTACGTTTCAAAAATCGAAAACGAAAAGGCCACGCCGACGCTCTCTTCGCTGGAGCGTTTGGCGCGTGCCCTCGAAGTGAGCGTGCCCATGCTGCTTTCGGGCGGAGAACGTAACCGCCAGGAAGAGGTCCGCGAGTTGATGGAAGACTCGTTCGTCTCCGAAGTGATGCCGTTTCTGTCGCAACTCAACGGAATGCAGATGTCCAGCATTCTGGCGCAGGTGCGGGATTTGACCGTGCGGCCGCGGCGCAGCGCATAACTGTTTCGAAGTTTGATTTTTATCTGGGCACACAACCAACTGGACAGCCGGGGCCCTCGTGGCTCCGGCTTTTTTCTTAGCTTGTATGTTCGCGGTGCTCTTTTCGGTCTTCGAGATTTCTGCTGCGGGGTCGTTGAGGGACCGCCCTCATGTCTAATTTCCCCAGCCAACCGGTCGGTACGAGCATTTCGTTGATTGCTGCTCGCCGTGCTTAAATGAAAAGTCGGAGTCAGTTTTTTTGCCATCCCCGCGCCGCCTCCGACAAATTTCAATCTGCAGGTCGGGACACACTGCCGGCCCTCTCTTAGCCAGGACGACGATTTCCTGGAAAACCGGAAGCAGTAGGAGGAACTTTGGATTTCCAACTCAACGACGAGCAGCTTCACCTCAAAAAGAGCGTGCGCGAGTTCGCCACACGAGAGATCGCTCCCAACGTTATGAAATGGGATGAAGCGAGCGAATTCCCCCTGGCCACCATCAAGGAGTTAGGCAAGCTCGGCCTGATGGGCTCGATTTTTCCGCCGGAGTACGGCGGTGCCGGTATGGGCTACGTCGAGTACGTCACCGCCATCGAGGAACTGTCGCGGGTAGATGGATCGGTCGGCATCATCGTAGCCGCCCATACCTCGCTCTGCTCGAACCATATATTTCTCGCAGGCAACGAAGCCCAAAAGAAGAAGTACGTCTCGAAGCTCGCCACGGGCGAGTTCATCGGCGCCTGGGGATTGACCGAACCTTCTTCGGGCTCGGATGCAGGCAGCGCCCGCATGACCGCCTCCAGAAATAAAGGCGGGTGGGTGCTAAACGGCACTAAAACTTTCATTACTAACGGCCGCTATGCCGATGTGCTGGTCGTGCTCGCCATCACCGATCGCACGGCCCACACGCACGGTTTGTCGGCCTTCATCGTTGAAAAAGACACGAAGGGCTTCCGCGCGGGGAGAAAAGAGAACAAGCTCGGCCTACGCGCCAGCGACACGTCGGAGTTGGTCTTTGAAGATTGTCATCTTCCCGAAGAAAACCTGCTCGGCAAAGAAGGTGACGGATTCATCGATGCCATGCGCGTCCTCGATGGCGGACGCATCTCGATTGCCGCTTTGTCCCTCGGCATGGCCGAGGGAGCCTACGAAGCTGCGCTCAAATATTCGAAGCAGCGCTGCCAATTCGGCCAGGCGATCAGCGAATTTCAGGCTATCCAGTGGAAACTCGCAGATATGGCCACCGAAATTGAAGCCGCCAAGCTTCTCACCCTCCGCGCCGCATCGATGAAAGATGCGGGGAAGAAGACCACGCTGGAGTCATCCATGGCGAAGCTCTACGCCAGCGAAGTTGCGGTCAGGTGCGCGAACGAGGGCGTGCAGATCCACGGCGGCTACGGCTTTATCAAAGATTATCCGGCCGAAAAGTTTTATCGCGACGTGAAGCTGTGCACGATCGGCGAAGGCACCAGCGAAATTCAACGCCTGGTGATTGCGCGGCAGTTGCTGAAGGACGGAATTTCAATCTGAACCGAGAGTGCATCAGGGAATTCTCCCGAAAAACGGGTGAGTTCGCTCCCTGCAATTCCGAGCAAAACGCTTGTCAGGCGTCTGTCTATTTCCCGGGACGTAGTTTGTCAATTAGACTGGCAATTTGAAAGTCGACCTCCAGACCACCATTGACCGCCTCCGCTCCGGCGACCCGCGCGCCCTTGCCCGCGCCATCTCCACCGTCGAGAATCGGCGCGCCGAATCCTCGGGTCTGCTCAAGGCTCTCTTCCCCCACACCGGCCATGCCCGCATCCTCGGGTTGACCGGCGCGCCCGGGGCAGGGAAGAGCACTCTGGTCGACCAGCTCGCCAAGCACTATCGCAAAGAGAACCAGACGGTTGGCATTATCGCCGTTGACCCCACCAGCCCCTACACCGGCGGCGCCATTCTCGGTGATCGTATCCGCATGCAGGATCATTACAGCGATCCGGGAATCTTCATCCGCAGCATGGCCACGCGCGGCTCGCTCGGTGGGCTCGCCCGCGCCACGGCGGATGCTGCCACCGTGCTCGATGCCTCCGGCCGCGACCTCATCTTGATTGAAACCGTCGGCGTCGGCCAGGACGAGGTCGATATCGTTCGTCTCGCCGATATCACCATCGTCATTCTCGTCCCCGGCATGGGCGACGATGTGCAGACCATCAAGGCCGGCATCATGGAAATCGCCGATATCTTTGTCATCAACAAGAGCGACCGCGAAGGCGCCGAGCGCGTGGAGCGCGAAATCCGTGCCATGCAGTCGCTTGAAATGCGGAAAGACGGCTGGACTCCGCCCGTCGTCAAGACGGTTGCCAGCGAGGGCCTAGGCACGAAAGAACTGGCCGTCGCCATAGCCAATTACGAGACATATATTAAGAAAGAAAACCTGCTCTTTCAGAAAAATGTGGAAAACTGGCGAGAGCGGCTCGTAGAAATGTTGCGCGACGCGATGCTCGAACGTGCGCGCGGGCAAATCGACAGCGCCAGTCTCGACCGCTACGCCGCCGAGATCGCCGAGCACAAGCGTGACCCGTATTCGCTGGTGGAAGAGATTGTGCGCGGCACGGAACGCGTGTAGAGACGGGGCTTGCCCCGTCTCCGGAGCAGCAGCAAGCTGCGCCTCTACGGGAAGGACGCGCGACAGAAAGGGAATCAATGGAATTGGAATTCAGCATTGATCATCTCGGCATCGCCGTAAAGTCGCTGGCCAAGGCCAAGAGCATTTACGAAAAACTCGGCCTGACGATCTCGCCCGAAGAAACCGTCGCGCAGGAAAAAGTCCGGCTCGTCATGGTCCCGGTCGGCGAGAGCCGCCTCGAATTGCTGGAAGCGACATCCGACGATTCGACGATTGCGAAGTTCATTGCCAAGCGCGGTGAGGGCTTGCATCATGTCTGCATGCGCGTGCCGGACCTTGCAGCAGCCGTAGCCAAACTCAAGCAAGATGGAGTGCGGTTGGTATCGGAAGAAATCAAGACCGGAGCCGGCGGCCATCGCTACGTGTTCGTGCATCCCCAGAGCACGGGCGGCGTGCTGCTGGAACTAGTGGATAGCGGACATTTGTGATTTGTGATTGGTAATTTGTAATTTGAGACGCGGATGGCGCAGATCAGACGCGAAGTGTTTCAAAAATCACAAATCACAAATTACAAATTACCAATTACAAATGTCCCATGCTCCTGCTCGCAATTGATACATCGGGCAAGAACGGCAGCGTCACGCTGGCGCGGGTAACCGCTGGCCGGCCTGAGGTCGAGATCGTCGAAACTGTTCCGCTTGCTGGGGGCACGTTCTCCGCGCAACTCATCCCGCAGATTTCCGCGCTTCTCGAAAAACACGGATACGGCAAGAAAGATCTGGCAGCCTTTGCCGCCGTCTCAGGCCCGGGCTCGTTTACAGGCCTGCGAGTCGGCTTGGCCGCAATCAAAGCGCTGGCAGAAGTTCTTCACAAGCCGATCGCCGCGATCTCGCTGCTCGAGGCGGTCGCGCAATCGAGCCGCTCCCGCGGACGCGTAACTGCTGCCCTCGAGGCCGGCCGCGGCGAAGTCTACACGGGCGATTACGAACTCAGAGACAGAGAACGCGAAGCGCATTCCCACAGGCACAGCGAGCGGCTGCTGGGCCGCGAACAATTCCTCGCCGAGGCGAAGAGAAAACATGTTGTAACTCCTGACGCCACGTTGGCCGAACTCCTTCAACCCGCGGGACTTCAGTGCGAGCGCATTGCCCACCCGGGCAGCGCGGTCGTCGCCCGTCTCGGCTGGGAGCGCATTCAACGCGGCGAAACCGTTCGCCCGGAGAACCTCGAAGCCAACTATATCCGCCGCTCCGATGCTGAGATTTTCTCGCAACCCAAATCCTGAGATTCCCCATGCCCGTATCCATCCGCGATGCCGCGCCCGCTGATATAACGGCAATTCTGACCATCGAGCAATCGACGCCGCCCGCCGCGCACTGGTCCGCCGAGCAATACCAGAGCCGCATAAAAGACGGCGGCGTGATGGTGGCCCAACGGGAGGGCAGGATTTGCGGGTTTCTTTGCGTTCGCGTCGTGGCTGGCGAATGGGAGATCGAAAATGTGGTGGTCGACGAAGAATTTCGCCGGCACGGCATCGGTGCTGCCCTGATGCGAGCGCTGCTCAACAAATGGGAAGCTGCTTCTGGGGCCTCCGTTCTGCTCGAGGTGCGCGAGTCGAATGCCGCGGCGCGCGCCGTTTACGAAGCCAGCGGATTCAGCCAAGTCGGCCGCCGCCGCGCGTACTACGGCGATCTGGTCGAAGATGCGATTCTCTACGCGCGTTATCGCCGGACTTAAATTCACTTCGCTCCGGCACGAAAATGCCAATCGGGAATCCACGTTTTCCTGGTTCTCGACTTTATCTAAAGGCCTACGTTGCACTACTTTAGGTGCATTAACGGGGAAGGCCAGCCGTGCCACCACGATCAAAAATAACCTTCCAAAACCCCATTGAACCGCCGCCCGCCCTGTGCTACTTTTTAACCGGACAGTAATAATTCAGGAGGTCTCGCAGGATGCTGACTCCGAGAGATCAACTCCTGGCCAGTCATGAAGAATTCCAGCGACTGGTCCAGGAGCACTCGCAATACTCCCAAAGGCTGGAATCCCTCACCCAGAAGCACTACCTCACCGAAGACGAAAAACTTGAAGAAGTGCGGCTGAAGAAACTGAAGCTGCGCCTCAAAGATCAGATGCAGCATCTGGAGCGCCAAGCCCAGCGCGCATCCGCGTAGAATCTCGGGGATCGTCCTTCGGTCCCACCTCACCGTGATCAGAGCCGCAGTCTGCACCCACGCAAGGCGCAGGTAAGCGCCTTTTTTTATTGCGATTAGATAGAATCCATTCAGCGACGCTCATTGAAAAGTGCCCAGATCAAGTCAGAATCCGCCGTTGAAGTCACTTCATCCTGATACATCATTGAACGCCTCCAAGCTGGCCAAAATGGAGCGGGAGACAACTGAAGTCTTAGTCAATTCGCTGGCTCCATCCCAAAGAGATTCCCTCAAAACCAGGCCGGATGGCACTATACTCGACGGGCATCATCGCGTTTTTGTCCTTCGAAAGCGTGGAGTGGCAGTCGACGAGCTTCCCGCGTGAGATCATCGAAAAGGATTGCTAAATGTGGACCAGACTCTATTGGACGGAGGGGCCTTGGCCCGGCAAACTGGCCCTGGCGGCGCGACCCCGTGGCGGCGATTGGCTTGCCGACGAGGTCGCGGCTTGGCGGGGTGCCGGAGTCGACACCGTCCTCTCGCTGCTGACCCCCGAAGAGGAACAGGAACTCGACCTCACCGGCGAAGCGCGCGAAGTGAAAAAGACAGGGATGAAGTTCATTTCCCTGCCGATTCCCGATCGCCAGGTACCACGCTCAGAGTCCGAAGTAACGGCGACAATCGAGAAACTCGACGCCGATCTTTCGTCGGCGAAGAACGTCGTTATCCATTGCCGCCAGGGGATCGGGCGAAGCGGGTTGCTCGCAGCATGCCTCCTTATCACGAAAGGACTCAGCTCTGGAGCTGCGGTGGATAGCGCGAGCGCAGCGCGCGGTTTAACGATTCCAGAAACGCCGGAACAACGAAAATGGATTGACCATTATGCGGCGAGTTTAGCGAGTACGAAATGAACGGAGACCTAACAGGTCCTATAATTGACTCGGTCAATTTCCATGGTTCGTGACGGCTATTTTTACGGCATCGGTTGCGCAATCGCAGCCGCCCTCATCGCGTGGCTCGCGGCATGGCCCTACGCCGTTCCAGTGTTGCTGCTCGGGGCCTTCTGCCTCTGGTTTTTTCGCGATCCCGAGCGCCAAATCCCAGACCTTCCCGGCGCCATCGTTTCCCCGGGCGACGGCAAAGTCACTGGCGTTTCCACAATCACTTCCGCCGAAGGTCCACGCGCCCGCATCAGCATTTTCCTTAGCGTTTTCGACGTGCATGTCAACCGCTCGCCGATCGCGGGCATCATCCGCGACGTGCGCTACCAGCGCGGCAAATTCCTCAATGCCATGGCCGCAGACTCGGCCGAAGAAAACGAGCAGAACATTGTGACCGTCGAAGGCGAAGGCCGCACCGTAATTTTCAAACAAATCGCCGGACTCATCGCCCGTCGCATCGTGTTCGACCTTAAAGTTGGCGATAAGGTGAACCGCGGCCAGCGCGTTGGCTTGATCAAGTTCGGCTCCCGCGTGGATGTCGTGTTTGATCGCGACGCCGCCATCCAGGTCAAACCCGGCGACCGTGTTAAAGGCGCAGCCACTGTGCTGGCCGTGCTCCCGGTGGTGCGTTTGAAAGACCAGCCCGCCGCCGCGGGTTCCGAGCGGGAGGCAGCATGGAAGACTTAATTCCCCGCCGCCGCGATTCCGACCGCCGCCGTGGACGCTTGCGTAAGGGCATGTACATTCTGCCCTCGCTGTTCACGACCGCCAATATTGCACTCGGCTTCTATGCCATCCTTGAAACCGTGCGCGGCGCCCCCGGCGACGCCTGGCATCTCGACTTGGCTGCGAAGGCCATCGGTTACTCCATTCTGATTGACGGCCTCGACGGCCGCATCGCCCGCTTGACCCACACCGAGAGCGATTTTGGAAGGGAACTCGATTCCCTCGCCGATGTCATCGCTTTTGGCGTCGCTCCCGCTCTCCTCGCCTGGATCTGGGGTTTTCATCTGTTGCCGGCGACCCTTCCCCACGAGATCCGCCTGAAGATTATCGATCTGGGCACCGTTGCCTGCTTTGCTTTCCTCATGGCCGGCGCGAGCCGGCTCGCGCGTTTCAACATCACTACCAATCCGCAGCCCTCCAATCCCGGACGTCCCGGCAAGAAATACTTCGTGGGTATGCCGATTCCGGCTGGAGCCGGCGTCATCGCAGCCGTCGTCCATTTTTCTCGCGGAGAGCCCATCGGCTCCTGGTGGACTTCTGCCAGTTGGCTGATGATGGTCGTCGTTGTCGGGTATCTCATGGTCAGTACCTGGCGCTTTTACAGCTTCAAGGACATCGATTTTCGTTCCCGTCGTCCTTTCCGCCTCATCATTCTCATGGCCATCGTGATCGCGCTGATCTGGGAGTTCTCGCGACGGGTGCTGTTCGGCATCGCCATTTTCTACATGGTTTCCGGCGTCCTCTGGCGCCTGCAGTGGATCTTGCGCCGCAAAACTCCGCCCGCACCTCCGCCCTACAGGGAGGCATCTCCAACGCCATGAGCCCGACCCAGAAACCCGCCAGCTCCCACGCTGATCTCCGCGGCGCCAATCTTTACCGCGTCGCGATCGTCGGTGCCGCTGCACTCTTGGGCAGGGAAATAGCCGAAGTTTTGCGCGACCGCAATTTCCCCGCCGTCGATATCCGCTTGCTCGATGACGACGAGTCTCTCGGTCAACTCGAAGCTGTCGGCGACGAAGTGAGCTTCATCCAGAGCGTTCGCGCGGAACAGTTCGAGCGGGTCGACTTCACTTTTTTTGCGTCTGACGCGCGCGCCACGCGTGACGCTTGGAAGAAGGCGCGCGACTTGGGCAATACCATCGTCGATCTTACCGGCGCTTTGGAAGGAGAACCGGGAGCATCCGTCCGCTCGCCATGGATCGAGCGCCAATCGGAACAGCCTGTCACTCCGCAACTGCAACCTGGCCCGGTCGTAGTGGCACATCCCGCCGCAACCGTTTTGGCCTTGCTTGCGTTGCGCGCCCAAAAATCTGTGAAGGTCGAGCGCATGGTTGCCACGGTTCTTGAGCCTGCATCGGAATATGGCCAAAAGGGCATGGATGAACTGCACGAGCAAACCGTGAACCTGCTTTCCTTTCAGGAGCTGCCGAAGACCGTCTTCGATGTGCAGGTAGCTTTTAACATGGTCGCGCGCTATGGACCACGCTCCGGTCATTCGCTCGATGCTCTTTCTCAAATGATCGCGAAGCACTATCGCCAACTGGTGCCCGCCGCGGTCGAACCTGCGCTGCTCACGCTTCAGGCTCCTGTCTTCCATGGGCACGCGTTTTCTGTTTACCTGGAACTGGAGAAGCCGCTCTCGGTCAAGGATCTTTCTGAAGCGCTTGCGGGCGAGCACTTGATTGTGACCGATCCCGATGACGTGCCCAACAATGTTAGCGCTGCCGGACAAGGGGACATTCTGGTTGCCGTTTCCACCGATGCCAGTCGCAAGAGCGGCTTTTGGCTCTGGGCAGTGACCGACAATCTGCGCGTGGCGGCTTTGTCTGCCGTCGAATGCGCAGAGACAATGACTGCTTCGAGGCCCCGAGGTCAGATCCAATGAAGCCATGGGGTGGCCGTGCTTTGCTGATTTTGGCGTTCGTCGGCAGTTTGGCCATGAGCGGCTGTGGGTACCACACGCTTGGGCACTCAGCCGTTCTCCCGCCGAACATTCGCACCATCGCGATTCCCGGTTTCGTCAGTCAGAGCCGCACGTTTCGCATCGAGCAACTGCTAACCGATGCGGTAGTCCGCGAATTCAATACCCGCACGCAGTTCCATATTGTGCATGACGACCGCGAGGACGCCGATGCGGTATTGAAGGGAACTGTTTTGTCTGCCTCTTCGACTCCGCTCGCCTACGATTCCGTAACCGGACGCGCGGCGAGCGCCTTGGTTACCATCAGCGTGCAAATCACGCTCACCGACCGTCATGGCAAGGTAATCTTCCAGAATCCATCCTACCTTTTTCACGATCAGTACGAAATCTCCCGCAACCTGAACAGTTTCTTCGAAGAAGAATCGCCCGCCGTCGATCGCATGTCCCGCGATTTCGCGCACACGCTGGTAGCCAACATTCTGGAGGCCTACTAGATGCGTGCCTTCAGCCAAGCCGACCGCTTTCTCTCCGAACTCGAATCCCGCAAGCTGAAGCCTGCCTACGTGCTGGTGGGTGATGAGGCCTTTTTTCGCAAGCGTTGCCGCGATGCCATCCTCGAACATCTCGTCTTGCCAGACGCGCGGGATTTCAGCGTCTTCGAGTTCGACCTGAGTGAAACGTCGCTGAGCGAAGTGCTGGATCGCGCCCGCACACCATCGTTGATGGCGCCGTTTCAAGTCTTTTTTGTGCGCGGTGTAAAAGCCCTATTTGGCCGAGGCTCGAACGACGAAAAGATTTCCGCCATCGAGGAATACTGCAAAAATCCCAATCCCGATGCGCTCCTCGTCTTTGTCGCCGACCACATCAGCATTCCCGCCGACGTCCGCCGTATGGAGATGACCGACAAGGAGCGCTACCAGAAAATTCGCGAAGACCTCGGCCCCTTCTGCGGCATTGTCGAACTATCGCGCGTCGAAGAAGGCGAGGCCGTCCGCTGGATCGGCGAATATTGCGCAACGCGCGCAGTCAAAATGGATCCCGATGGCGCTCGCGAACTAGTGGATGCGCTGGGCGGCGACATGATGATGGTTTCGAACGAACTCGAGAAGCTGATTCTCTATGTCGGCGAGAAAAAGAGAATCACGCTTGGCGATGTCGAGACCATGGTGCTCGCGGCCAAACAGCGCTCGCTTTATGAGTTGACCGACGCAATTTCTTCAAAAGACCGCCCGCGCGCGCTGGCGATTCTCGATTCGCTGCTTTCGACTGGCGACGGCGAGGACGCCGCCATCGGTCACCTCTATATGCTGGCCAAAACCTTTCGCCAGATGCTTGTCATCCTCGAGCGCAACGTCCGCGACCAGCGCATGCTCTGGGCCGCGCTTTGGCAGGGCTTCCGCGTGCCACCGTTTGCCGCCGACGATATTATCCGCCAGGCCCGCCGCTACAAATCGAAGCGCGAACTGACGCGCGCCATCCGGTTGGTGGCAAAAGCCGATCTCGCCCTGCGCTCGAATCCTCCCGGCAAACGCGTCATCCTCGAAAAGTTGGTGCTCGATCTGGCCGGCGAGCCCAAACTCGAAACCGCTGGCGGATGGATGCAGGAAGAACTGCCCGTATAACCCTCCCAGAATTCTTCGCGGAAGCGATCAGAAGGTGAAACGACCACCGACTGTCGGAGCAAAGTTGTTGTCGGAATTATAGGGGACGCCCGGGCCATGAGGAATGGCGATGGCCAGACCGCCGCTCACGTAGGAATACGCAATTCCGGCAAAACCGTCGAAACGCTTGGTGAAGTGATGATCCGCAAAAAGCGACCCCTCGTTAAGGGCGCCCGCGCAGGAAGCGCGGAAACCGGCTGAGGCCGAGCAGGTCGGCGGAAGACGGAAGTCGTTCTGCCGCTGTTGATACCAGGCGAACGTGAAGTCGGTTTTGCTGCGGTAGGTGTACTTCACTCCCGTCCACCAGATGTTCACGAACTTTTCAGAATCAAGATTGTTGTCTTCGACCCCGCTCATAATATAGCCGCCCTGGTCCGAGGCGCCAACGCCCAACGGGTTCGACGGGTTATTCTGCCAGATGTATTCATAGCCGGCAAAAAACTTGAACGGGTCCCACTTGTACTTGGCAGCCACGATCATTGCGTTGTTGTCGGTCACGATGCCATATACGGTGTTGTTCGGGTCGATCAGATTGGGCCCCATGCCGGCCCCGCCGTTGATGGGGTTTGTATTGATGCTGTCGGTGGCCGACTGATATGGCGCCGTTAGACTCTGAGGCCCCAGCAAGGGGTTCAATACACTGATCGCCTGGTTGTAATGTTGGAAGACGAAGTCTGCGGAGAACCTGCCTGCATCTCCGCCGAGGTCGAATCCATAGGCGTTGTTATGCGCCGCTTCCGGCGAACAGGTAGCGGCAGTCCAGGTTGCGGAGGCCGAGTAGCAGCCGGCAGAACCATCGGCGAATTTATACATCGCGCCGAAATGGACAGGGCCATAGCTGAGGCGATACTTCAGGGCGTCGTCCCAACGGCTGTCCTCGGTGTCGCCGCCGCCGGCCATCGTGCCGTTATACCCGATGTACGAAAAGGCATAGCTGCCGCCGGCCGGATCGTACTGGAGCATCGCATCGGTTCCGAGAGCGCGCTGGCGACCGAACGTCAGCGTGCCAAAATGCGCGGACGATATACCGCCATAGATTTCATCATTGAAGGGCTGGCCCGCGCGCGCGCCGTCGATGGCTATCGAATAGCTGCTCCTGGGAAGGCCGTTGTTGACGATGTCGGTCTTTGATGCGTTGGCGAGCAGGCCCGACTGCGGATTGATGCCCGTTGAAGCGTTGAACACAACCGACCAGCCAGGCACAAACTCTTCCTTGCCCCTGATGCCCAGACCCGTCTGGGACAGGTTGTTCGGTGCAACGAGGAATCGATGTTGATAGCCGTTTCGGTTCACCAGAGATTCGCCTTCATAGTTGTAGCCGTTTTCCGGTAAGCCGTGGCTGACCCAGCCGACGCCCACGTCATACGCACCGTACACCGTGATGCCGTGCCAGGTCAGCGTGCAATCGGTGGTGGCGAACTCATGGCCGCTTGCGCAGGCGTCAGGGGTGCTCCGCTGCATCTTAATGTCGACCGTGGCGTCCTGGCCAACCGCCAGGCTGATTCCTATGCGCGTTTCATCGGCGAACCCTTGTTTTGCCGCTCGAATCTCGAAGAGCCCCGCAGTGAGGCTGGATGCCTGAAAGTGCCCACCACCGTCGGTTGCGATCGTGCGCGTTCGACCTGTGTCGACGTTCCTGATTGTCACCGCGACATCGCGAAGGGCTGCGCCGGTTTGGTCCGTCACCCTGCCGGAAAGGGTCGCTCCCGTTTGGGCCCAGGCCGGGAACGCCCCCATCGCCAGCCACAAGAGCAGCAAGAGGGGTTGGGCCAGCAGCAGTGAGGCAGCCGTTGGAAGGGCTGCCCTGAATACGGAAATGTTGCGCATCGTAGACCTCCAATGTCGGGATCGAGACAAGAATCGGAAGTGTACATAAAATACGGTTATTGTGTCTATAACTATACGAATATAGTTGGCGCGCGTAATCGGATCACTGCGTGCCCGGCCCGGCAGGTAATATATTGACCACGATCCGCGCTGACGATACGATTTCGTTCCGATGCCGAACAAGAGCAAACCCGGGCGCAAGGACGAAGACTTGCTGCAACTACGCGACGCGGCCCTGCAATTGGGGATCAGCTTCCCAACCATCAAGCAGTGGATCTACAAGAAGAAGATTCGCAGCCTTCAGACCGCCGGAGGGCACCACCGCATCCCACAGAGCGAACTGGACAGGCTGTTGTACCGAACGCGAGGCCGTAATGAGCGAGATCGCAAGGATGGGATTCGCCGCGTAAGTGGCCGAAATCAGCTAGTGGGACGAATCGACGAAGTCCGCATCAGCGGGTTGATGGCAGAGATAACAATCTCGATTGGTGGCCAGCAAATTACCTCGATTATCACATCGCGTTCTGCGCGGGAAATGCAGCTAAAGCCTGGCCAGACCGCCGCCGCTCTGATCAAGGCCACCGAAGTAATGATTCTGCGAGTTTGACATGGGGAAAGCGTCTGGCATTCTAGTCACAACAGTGCTGCGAAATCACGGGCCAGCTTGTGTCGATCTCATGCTCGTCGACGGCAACGGATTTCACACGCGGTCGACTCCGCGCTTTCGGGCAGGACAATTGAGTTCATCCGCTCTCCGTTTAAGTGCTGTTTTGTTAATAACATACACGCCGATTCCTGGGTGGGACAGTAGAATTGAAAACCCCCGTCAGATCCCATCCCCCGGTAATCAAATTGCTCGCTCATTAGGGATCGTATGCGGCGGAAGACCGCAAAAAGGCATGGCGCACAAAGACATTTTCTGGATGGCCTGCGATTCGACCGAGCAACTGCGGGCCGAGTACGGTCCGTTTCATACCCGTGAGGAAGCAGAACAGGAAGCCCGAAATCTGGGCTTCGAATACCTGCTGCGGTATGAACACCTGGTCAGCGACGAGGGCGAGATCGAAGAAGTGCGGTGCGTATTCCTGGAGCTAGCGAACGCTCCGGTGGCTGCGCGTTCCGGCGTTACCTTCCACACACGGTGCGCGACCTGCGGGGAAGCTGCTGCGCACGAGGCGGGGTGGCAGGCCGAGGTTTGGGCCGATATTCATGAATTCGAACACTCGCGCCACAAGGTAAGACTGTTCGAGCGCTCGCGCGGAGAGGGACTGCGGGAGATCAGCGACGGGCGAGGGTTCGCGGCGTAACGTGCCCCTTAGCGGATGGATTCGCGGCACGTCGCCACAATTCTGTTTCGTTCCAGTCTGCAATTTAATTCTAATGTCGTGAAGCGGCTAATAGGTCTGTTTGGGTCTGCGCGGATGACATTATTGGAAAGACACCAGCCCCTATAGGCTAATCAATAAATTCGCAGGAAAATAACTTACTGCAGCCCAACCTGATGTACAATTTCGTTCGCTCGGCAGTCCTGGATTGAAGCTCCAAACTTAGGTGACCCGATGAACCATAGGACATCTTTCTATTTTTCACTCGCCATTGCTGCATGTGCTGTGTTGCTCGTGCCGCGCGCGACCGTAGCTCAAGTAACGGTTTCGACTTACCACTACGACAACTATCGAACCGGCTGGAACAATCAGGAAACTCAACTGACACCGGGCAACGTGGGCAGTCCGTCGTTCGGCTTGTTACATAAGGTTTCCGTGGATGATCAGGTGGACGCGCAGCCGCTGTTTGTGCCCAATGTGACCATCTCTCGCCACACGCACGATGTCGTTTATGTAGCCACGGAAGGCAATACGATCTACGCTATCGATGCCGATAGCGGCGCCGTTCTCCTCAGCCAGAATTTTGGGCCGCCGGTTCCGTATACGTCATTGCCAGGGGCCTGCGGCAACAATGGTCCCAACGTAGGCATCAACAGCACACCGGTAATTGACACGTCTAGCGGCACTCTGTATGTGATCACTTATACGCTTGAAGGAAGCCAGACTTATACCATACACGCGTTGAGCTTGAGCACCCTGACCGATCAAGTTCCGCCGGTAGTTATCAGCGCGTCTCATAAGCTTGCCAACGGCAAGCAATTTTTCTTCAACGCGAGCGTGCAACGGCAACGGCCCGGGCTGCTTCTGGCCAACGGGAATATCTACGCCGGGTTCGGCAGCTTTTGCGATATCAACGCCAACCTATCGCGCGGCTGGCTGCTGGGCTGGGCGACGGGA
>Ga0074045_10001312_pt1 | contig 24067 bp, 29 predicted proteins | sample BogForMeECP23OM2_FD_94442 | JGI IMG/M metagenome (GOLD analysis project Ga0074045, IMG submission 94442) | Bog forest soil microbial communities from Calvert Island, British Columbia, Canada - Bog Forest MetaG ECP23OM2 | ecosystem: Environmental > Terrestrial > Soil > Wetlands ... | reverse complement strand
GGCTTCATCGAATACAACGGCGAGATCCGGGTCCACAACTCCCTCCTCAACATCTTTCTGCAGGAATAAGGGCGGTGCAGTTCTTGAGCGGATTTGCCCGCGCAATACCGCCCTTTCACTAAGAATGCACCTCCAGAGTCTGCTTATGCTGGTCTGAATTGACCGTTCTTGGCTCTCGACCCGTGACACGATGGTCCTATGCCAAGAAAGAGTTAAGGGAGAATCCCGCGAAGTGACTCTCCGCGATGTCGAGAAGGAAATGGCAAAGCCCCGCGTTGTGGAGTCGGTAAGAAGAGTCACTGCCGTTGATCGGGACGGCGGGAGCCCAAGGAAGTGAGGAACACTCTGCGCAGTGTGGTAACGGGATTCTCCGCGACCGCGACGGCCAACGTGATGTTCTCCTATCATCCCCACTTGGGAGCACGTTCTAGAGTCGCGTGACATTCGCCGGAGCTTTGCAGACGTTGGCGTCAAAATTATGTCTCATATGAGATGCGACAATCTCACAGCACACTGGACAGGCGGCGAAACTCTTCTGGGGCTCTCAGCTAACTCGTGGCGCTTGGGCCAATCCAACTTATCCCCAGTAGCCCCAGATTGACGGAAGGCACTGTCGGGCGGATAAGAGGCTGCCGCGGGCTTCTCCCCAAACCCGATGTACTCCCTCATCAATGTGAACTCCGTGGTGTGCAATTGTGAACATACACGACATCCCAACTGCGCTAGAGTTTCTTATCCACCACGCCCATGCGCTAGACATCCTTGGCCGTCGCGGATGAGAGGCGAGAGCCTCCACTAAGGTGGCATTCATTGTTCAGCGCATATCTCGGCAAAATACCGGCGTACATCCTGGTTGCGATGTTTCTCGTGCCTTGTGTGTCGGCCCAGGAGATGAGTGCGATTCCTGTTCGGCTGATCATTCCAGACCGAACTCCCATCAAACTTCAACTTGCCGAAAGCGTTTCCTCTGCACACGCCCGCCCAGGAGACCGCCTGGACTTTGTCGTCGTGAGAGATGTGAGCGTCGAAGGGTTCAACGTGATTCCGGCCGGAACCGTGGCCAGCGGCTCCGTCACTGGAGTTAAGGGCAAGCGGTTCCTGGGAATCGGAGGCAACATAGCCCTAAAACTCGATTCGGTAGAGCTGGTCAACGGCGATCGGGTCGGGTTGCGTGGCCGCATGGATGTGAAAGGACGCTCCCGGACCAAGCTGATGGCAGCAGCGATGATCGCCAGCGGTCTCGTCTTCCTGCCCGCTGCGCCGGTTTTCTTTCTTACCCGTGGCCACGACAGCACTGTGTTGAAGAGTACGGAAATCAAGGCCCATATCGACGGTGCCACTTCGGTTCTATCGGCAGGGTTACAACCTTCGCTAGAAAGCTCTTCCGGGCTGGATGAGATGATGGATTATCTGCCGCCGCGTGTGTTCAATGCTGAGGGACGCGAGGGCGACATGCTCAACCTGATTTTTATCGGCCAACAGGAAGACTTACAGGAGGCCTTTGCACGCGCCGGTTGGGTCAAGACTGACAAATGGAAGCCGATATTTGTCTGGCACCTGTTGTGGCATGGAACCCATGACGCGAGACTACCAATGTCCAGGTTTTATCTGTTCGGAAGAGTGCAGGACTACTCGTATGCCTTACCGGATCCGGGTGCGGCCGTCTCGCGGCGTCACCATCTTCGAATCTGGAAAACCGATTGCACGATTGATGGGACGCCCGTCTGGGCGGGTTCGGCCACCCACGACGTTGCCATTGAAATCGCGAAGCGAGGGCATCTGATCAGCCACAGGATCGACCCCGCTGTCGACGCAGAGCGCGATTTCGTCGGAACCAACCTGACGGACACATGGTCGGTCAGCCGGCAGGAATACTTGTATTCGGTTGATCCGGTGTTCCAAGCGCAAACTGCGTCCGGCGAGACCTATCACTCCGACAGTAGAATTCTTCTCCTCGATCTCCATCCGGTAACCGCGGCCAGCACCGGAGTGGGTCAACCATCCGCCGTCATCCGGGCGACCTCGCCGCTTATCGCGGCTCCAGCAGAGTCTCTCCAGAGCAACCTGACGTCGCCTTTTTAACTGACTCGCGCGCCAGTTCCGGACGATCTGAATGTCTTTACTCGGCTATTTTTGTGTTTCCCTCAGGACCGGGTGCTTATGGCTCCGGCGTTAACATCGGCTGGCCCCCGCTTTGCATTTCTTACGTACACGCTGTGGGTCGTGATCTTAGGTTGGCAAGCGACCAGGTGCAGAAGTAGAGCCTCTACTGAAATCCAGGCAAAAGGGTGAAGTCACTATGGGCAAAGCTAATTTCACAAACGTGGATGAATAGATTTCCGCGCAACCCGAGACCGCGCAGGTCGTACTACAGGTTGTGCGAAGCACGCTCCACAAAGCCCTGCCAGGAGGGGAAGAGGTAATCTCGTACAAGATCCCTGCTTACAGACTGCATGGTGGGATAGTGCTGTACCTCGCTGCCTGGAAGCGGCACTACTCGTTGTACCCTGCGGGCGAGCGTATAGTAGCGGCGTTCAAGGACCAACTCGCATCATACAAGGTCAGCAAGGGCACAATCCGCTTTCCACTCTCCGAGCCGGTCCCTGTGAAGTTGATCGAACGCATCGCGAAGTTCCGCGCGGAGGAGGCCGGCCAGCGGGAGAAGGCAAAACTACCCGCCTTGAGGAAGCGCTAGGACGGTGCTTTTGATACTGCCGCGAAGACTCCTCGGAATAAGCGCCGCCGGCGCCGGATCACCGGCGGCAAGAATTTTCGCGATGTCCGGTGGCAGGATTGCTGGGGATTCACATTAATATGGCCACGACCTTGACCTCTGGAATCACCCCTGCTCCTAACGGCCTACACCTATGCAGCCACCATGCACAAACAATTCCGTTCCCGTGAAGTAGCGATCCGCACTCCTCTGTTCAAGGGCGCGATGGCGGGATTTGGCGTTTTCCAGTCCAAGACTCGGGCGGTCGGCGACAATTTCACTTGCTTGGTTGGCAGGCGTTGGGGCGAATACTTGCGGAGAAACATGCGAACGTATTCGTTAACGAGCCGGGATACATTGTTGGTTCTCATGATTACGCATGTTTCAAAGCAAAACGACGCATCCGAAGGCGGCGTTACGACCACACCGTCAGCATGAAAGTCTCGCGCCGCAGGTTGCGTGAGGATGGCGACGCGCGAGGTGTCTACTAGCTCCACTGCCTGCTGTGGCGCAAAGACATCGTGAGCGTACTAAAAGCGATAGACTCACGTCGTGCTGTGTCCATAATCGCCTCATGCAAGAGTGGATGAACTCGGGGCGAGGTTCACTTCGAAAGACATCGGGTATTTGCTCGGTTATTCCTGGCTAACCGACACACCCGTGCTCGCATTAATCGGTCACCCAGATTCTGAAGGTTTACGAAATCCTGTTTTCGGTTTCTTCTCCAGAAAACAAACGGTGCTTCTTAGATCTCGTCCGCGCCAATAGAAGACATGAACTGTTCGTATGTTAAGGAAGAATTCGTCGTGCCTGCGGCCTCTGATCGAGGACGCACGACCGTTAGCGATGGTACTCCCAGATGAAATGGTGCAACGCGCAACGCTCATTGCTGCGATATTGGTGGACGGCATCGAGCATAAGCCGCGTCAAGCCCCGTGACGGCGCGAAGTTCACCGAGCCTCCTCGGCCTGCGCAAATTAGTGCAACTCGGAGACTGGCCGGTGTCCGTGGCGTCTTTCATGGTTTCCCCTGCTGGCTCGGGATAACAAACTAACGGACAGCGAACGAGCAAGGAGGCGATAGAAGCCGCCTCCCTTTTCTCTCACTCATCCTTAGCGACCTCACAACTAAGGCACAGGCTCTTATGCGACCTTGCCGTGAATTTTGGCTTCGGAATCCTTCTCGCTGCCAACAGTAATCTTGATTTGCTTAGGCTTGGCCTCAGCCTTCTTGGCGAGGTTGATCTTTAGCACGCCCTTATCGTAGCGGGCGCTTACCTGCCCGGGATCCACGGAGTTGGGCAGTGTGAACGAGCGGGTGAAGCTTCCGTACTGCCGCTCGACGCGACGGTAGTTCTCTTCTTTTTCTTCCTTCTCAAACTTGCGCTCGCCGTGGACAATCAGTGTATTGTTCTCGATGCGGACATCAATGTCTTTTTCCTCAACGCCCGGGACTTCAATTTTCAGAGTGAAGTTGTGCTCGTCTTCGTAGACGTCCACCGGAGGTGCGAAGCCGGTGGTCGTCAACGCCTCCTCAGGGCCTTCGGGGTTGAACGATTCGCGCAAAAGACGGTTCATGCGGTCTTGCAGGGTGGCGGTGGCACGGAAAGGATCCCAACGGGCTAATACGGTCATGACGCAGTTCCTCCATGGAGTAATCTAAGAGGAAAAACTTCAGATGGGCTGACTTAGTTCAGGGAACCTGAATGAGAAATAAGAAATCTATCTCACTGTTAATGTTACGCTCTTTGACGGGCATTGTCCAAGCTTCTCCTTATGGTATCGCGCTGGAACCGGTCTTGCACTCCGCAATAATTGGAAAGTTCATCATGAGGTTTTAGCCAACGAGGCTTACGATCATCAGCGCCGGGCTGTGGAGGCTTGGACAACGCCGATCAATCAGCGTATAATGAGAGTTGAGAGAGACTTCCTACCTCTCATTCAGATCCTCTGAACTAGGTCAGCCGTTCTGGAGTTTTCTCCTCTTAGTTGTAGCAGTCCAGGAGTTTAAGTGTCTAATCCCAAAGTCGCCCAGAAGTCTGACCCTTCCACACAGCCTAAGCCCTTCAAGAACGATTCAGCGAGTACCTTCTCGGAAGACGAGATAAGAACCCGGGCTTATCAAATCTACGAGTCGCGCGACAGAACCACCAACAATCCTGATGAAGATTGGATTCAGGCAGAGACCGAACTGATGGAGCTACTGTGAGGCAAATAGCCCAAAAGGACGCCACCACCGTAGGCCAGTCTCCATACTTGTCATCCCGAGCGGAGTGAGCGCAGCGAACGTAGGCGTTTTCGGGAGGGTTTGTGGTATTTGCACCACCCCGCGTTCGTCCATATTTTGAGCATAGCGAACACCTCCTTGGCACATGCTTTCCGATGTCTCAGGAACAGGCTGCTACCCGGAGTGGCATACCATCAAGGAGCGAGGCTGGAAGGGAAGCCATGAATTGCTTAATCGGCAAGGATCTGGAAAGAGCTCTTGCATCTAGGCGTGGCAAGTTTCTCGAAGCCCGTTCCGCTGCGTACTATCGGGTGACTACGGAGCTTGCGGCCCAAAAGAACGTTGATATGGAGCGCGCCAAGAGTGACTTGGAAGAGCACCAGTTCGTATGCAAGGCGTGCGAAAAGGTATACGTGTACTCTCATCGCACGCTGCCCATGCTACCCGAATCGAGGGCTGTCCCAGCCGACAGTCGTCAGTTCCTCGATAAGGCATCCGAGCTGCCTTGGGCTGGTCTTGTAGAGGAGGTATTCAATGCCAAGAAAACACGGAAATCCTAACTGGTGTAGGACGGTACCGATGGGCGCGCCGACCGTCAGTCCACCGACATTTGAATCAGTCGCCCGAGCGCTGAAGTTGGACCCGGAGGATTTCGAAGGTTCAATTCCACTCAGAGAGTGGGCGAACCGGAACAGGGACCACAAGTATGTACCCCTCGATTTGCTGGAGGCTTGGGGCTTCATACCAGACCTGGGCTTGTGACCACAGTCCAGCGCCGGTCGGTCCAGTCTCTCAGAGCCGGGCACCGTAGTTGTCGGGCACATCAGTTGCTATGCGGTAGCTGCCGGGAGGCCGATCGATCAGGAGGGATGTTCCCTGTTGGATGATGTAATTACGCTTGACTGGACCACTCAAATAAAGGGTGGATCTGATCGGCCGTTGATTGTTGCTCTTCGGTCAAGTCACACGAGCCTGTTACTCTGGTTGAGTGCCGTCCAGAAAGCTCGACTCGGATGAAGATCTCGCGAAGAGCAACACTCTCTCGCGCACATCAGCCCGAGTATAAAGATGCTTAGCGCCACAGCCCTTACACGCCTCCCTGAAATGTCTGCATCGCTTTTAGGAAGTGGAGTTTCGAGGGATCGTTCTCGCCGATCAGCAGCGAGCACGAGAACCCGCAGTCCGTCTTGCAGTCTATCTAGTCGCTGGCCTCCCTTTGTGGCTAGCCCGAATGTTTCACAGCGCAAGGGGAGGCATTGTCGCCAGCTCAAGGTAAAATTCGGATGTTCAGAGGACGTTACGCTGCACTGGAGATAGGAATGTCCCATCTATGGCGAGTATTCCTCACCCTGCTGTTTATTTCTCCCTTCTGTTCAGCTGCACAAGAAACACACGAGCACAGCGCGCCTGAGGCGCTGGGAGAAGTGTCGTTTCCGATCTCCTGCGGACCAGAGGTTCAGCAGCAGTTCGACCGAGGTGTCGCGCTACTTCACTCGTTCGCTTACACTGCGGCCGAAAATGCATTTCAGGGGGTAGCAGACCGGGATCACCGGTGTGCGATGGCACATTGGGGCATTGCGATGACCCACTTTCACCAGCTTTGGGACCCGCCCATTTCGCCTGCGACAATCTCGATTGCCCAGCAGGCGATCCAGCGGGCCCAGCAGATCGGCACGAGTGCCGAACGCGAGCGCCACTTCATCAATGCACTGGCCTTGATATATCAGGACGCTGCCACGGTTCCGTACCGCACCCGGCTGTTGAACTACGAGCGCGCGATGAGCAGTCTAGCAGCAAAGAACCGGAAGGACACCGAAGCGCAAGTATTTTACGCACTGGCACTCTTAGCCAACGAATCTCCTACGGACCAAACGCATGCAAAGCAGAAACAGGCAGCCGATTTGCTTGAACCGCTTTATCACGCTTACCCGCGCCATCCCGGAATTCCTCACTACCTCATCCATGCCTACGATAATGCGGAGCTCGCACCCAGGGGCCTGCCCGCGGCAAGAGCCTACTCCAAGATCGCCCCCTCAGCGCCACATGCATTGCACATGCCGTCGCATATCTTCACCCGACTCGGCTTATGGCAAGACTCCATCGTTAGCAACCTGGCGGCAAGAGATGCGGCACACCGGCAAGGCGACACAGGGGAAGAGCTGCACGCCATGGATTACTTGGTATATGCCTACTTGCAAAGTGGACGCGATACAGCGGCGTTTGGCGTCGTCCAGCAACTTAGGAACATGCCGGAACTGAACACTGGGAACTTCAAGATCGGATACGCCTCTACAGCGATGCCGATTCGCTATGCGGTTGAGCGGGCCCAATGGGCTGAAGCTGCCAGCATCCTTCCTCCGACCTCAGCTCCGCCTCATGTAGTCGCAATTGCGGTCTGGGCCCGTGGAGTTGGACTCGCTCGCCGTGGACATGCCAGCGAGGCGCGGACGGAAGGTGATAAGTTAGCGCAGATCGAACAGCAGCTCCGCACGTCAGGCAACGACTATTGGGCCACTCAGGCGGCGATTCTCAGGCGTGAAGTCGTGGCGTGGTCAGCCGAAGCGGACAGGAAACCGGATGAAGCCGTGGCTTTGATGCGCGAGGCAGCCGATGAGGAGGACGCGATCGAGAAGCTTCCGGTGACACCGGGACCGATTGTTCCGGCCCGCGAACAGCTTGGTGACTTGCTACTAGAACAGAACCACGGGGGTCTCGCACTCAAAGAATTTCAGGCGACGCTCGTCAACGCACCTGGGCGGCGCGGAGCCCTGGAGGGCGCCGAGCGGGCCGCTGAACTCTCCCGCCAGAAGTAGACTTCATGATCGATTCCAGATCATCGAACCGCGAATACTCGGCATGCCTTCAGGAAAATTAATGTGTGCCATGCGATCCTCTCGAGCTACTTACTTACCTCTCGCAAGGCACTGCTGAATCGCTCGACAAGCTCGACGCTGGGGTAGCCAGCGACGTTCTGGTAAACCACTTGTGATTTCGAAAGGATTGCCAATGAACCTCTCACGTATCGCGCTCGCAGCCCTGGGTGCCTTCGTAGCCTATTTTGTCCTCGGGGGTCTCGCGTTCGGCCTGTTACCACTCAAGAATGAGTTCCGCAACTACCCCGCCGTATACCGCTCCGCGGAAGGAATCAAGAGCGCAATGCCGGTCGGAATGGCCGCCATGTTCCTATCGATGCTGGTGCTTGCGGTTATTTACGCGATGCTGTACAAGGGCGGTTCGGGCGTCGCAGAAGGTGCGCGCTTCGGTGGACTGATCGGAGTCTTCGCGGTTTGCGCTTTTGTGGTGCACAACTATGTCAATCTGAACATCGGGTTGAAGCTGACCCTCGAACAAGCCGCAGCCTACCTGGTGGAATGGATTATCGCCGGCATCGTGATTGGCGTGATCTACCGGCCTGCGGCGCCACATTGACCGGTGCCACCTTCACAGCCGGAATGATTCTGGATGACGGGCATAACCAGAACTTATCGGCCGATGCGGTTCGGCGTGCGACTGATCGGCCCGCTGAGTAACCTCTCGCCACTCCGTACACTCCAGTCCACAAATTCAGCGGCTTAGGAAACCTTCTTGCGTGAGGAAATTGCTCTGTTCGCGCTGAAACTGATCCGACGGTGTCGTGGAATAGGCGGGAAGAACGCATGCACTTACTTCAAGTAAGCCTGAAGCTTCAGGGACGCGTCCAACTTGCGTGGAACCCTGCATGTGACCTTCGAAGAAGGAAAGCAGTCGGCTTGGCTTTACGATCTGCTGGTTTCGCATGTCACAGAAGGTCGTGGTCTGTAACCCGCGCAAGAATGCACTGCTCGAGGCTGGCAACAAGAGCGACCCTGTCGATTAGCGCGAATGGCTCGCCCGGTCACCGAGCTCTATTGTTACCCGGGCTTCATTTCGCCGGAGCCTCGGTCGGCGCGGTGCCGCCACTGATCAGGCTGGTGAGACTAGTCGAGAGCTGCACGTTCGAAACGACGTAGAATGTTCCGCCTCGGCCGTTCTGGCTACTCGCGCAATTACCCGAGGTAGCTCCTTGCTGGTTCATGTCGCCAAAAATTGCGTAGTGATCATTGGTAGATGTGGACACCCCTAGCTTTGCATGATTGAAGTTGGTGCCCAAGCCTCCTGTCAGACCGAACTCTTTCCCAGACCAACTTCCCGTTGTAGCAATCTCAACCGCTCCGGGCTGCTTCAGAGAACTGTCCCAGCAAGCGATGGTTGTGGAGGAGGTGCTCGAATAGATTTCTGGTGTTGCCCACCAGGTCGCGGTTCTGAGAGGAACGCCTCCAAGAATAGAGGACACCATCTGCCACGGTGGCACGTTGAGTTTCGAAGGCTTCGAAATGAGTTGTACCCCGGTGGACAGTTGACTGGTTGAATAGGTAGTGCTAGCAGACTTGACTCCTAATGTCGATACCAGGTGCTGCACATCCGCGGGCCCTCCGTTGTTGACCAATTGAGGATTCTTGGGGTCGGTCACAATGCTCGCATTATTCAGTGCCATCAAAACCTTAACCAGATCGTCCTTGGTTAGCCGCAACGCGAAGAAATGCTGGCTGACCTGGACGTCGTTGTCCTTAACGCAGCCCAATGTATTCCCATCGGTTTTGCGAGGGAATGTCGCACTCCCCGCGGCTGGCCACGATGGCGTCGAAACCTGCATCACAAGGCCGTCCCCGGCGTCATTCCAGGCAAGCATTCCTTTGGAATGGCCCCAGGGAGCGCCACAGGATTCGCTGCATCCGGCGATCTCCGGGTCGTCGTAAAACTGGTCGTTCCAAACCACGTAGTGATAGGAGCCGCTATAGACCTCGTCAAAGGTGGCACCGATAGGATCGCTTGTGGTATCGCCAACACAGTCGTTTCCTTGCTGCAGGGTCGGAGATTCACTACTCGCGTAGACAAATTGCTGGCTGAAGTTCTTGTAAGTTTGTGGTTGACCGCCAAACGGGCACGCCCGACCGGCGCCGCCTCCGCAACCCGGGAACGTCGCGGAATTAAGCTTGAAAACGAACCACCAATCAACTGGACGTCCTTTTTGCAAAAGCGGAGACAGCGTTCCACAAGCCGGAAGGCCTGGGGCTCCGCAGCTCTGAGGCGCGACCATTAAGTTGGCAGCGACCGGGGCTGGACCTCCGGCCGCAGGCGGTGGGCTGCTTTTGCCTGTCACGGCGCCGTTCAGCAGAGCGACTGCGAGTGGAATCATTGGGCCGACCGTCCGTACGACGCTAGTGCCAGTTTTCGTTTGTCTTGGCGTCCCTGTTGTCGTCTTCTTTGCCAGCATGGGTAAACCTTACCTCCGAAAGGCGATTGATGCATCACGCGAGCACGGACACAACTCCCGCGTCTATCCCTGAATTCCCCTCGCCTGGTCGGCAGCCTGCTGCGCCTTTGCGGCATTCGTCGCCGTCTGCTGCACGGCCTGCTGCGCGCTAGCGGCGTGTGCCGCAGCCTGGCTCGCAGCCGCCTGCGCTGCCGCGACAGCATCATTGGCGTCACCGCCGTCGCCACCATTACCCCTGGTGGCTTGCGCGAGCATTATTTGAGGCTGGCTATACGAGATGCCCTTACCCACGGCGTACGTGCTGGCGCTGATGCCCAGGAGTGTCAAGACACCGTTCGGGATCTCAGGAAATCCCGTGGGGTTGGCCCGCATCTCCACCAGCTCGAATAGGCTGATCGCGATGACGAATGTGAAGATCAGCAATTGGAAACGCGACATGCTGGCTTGACCGTTGGCTTCGTTGAGCAGTTCCGACAGGTCAATCCTCCCGGTCCAGATCCAAACAACAATGGTCAGACCCAGCGCCCCCACGAACAGACAAAGTATCATTCCGCATGCTTGTGCCATTAGATTCATGACGATCCTCCTGAGCCCGCTTTCTTAATGTTGTAAGTCACCCAAGCTTTTCCAGCGACGTAGATTCCGCTGCTTCCACCAAATAGGTATAACCACTGAGCACTGACGTCGGGCATCTTTCCGCTGGTGCTGGCGGCTACCTGGCTGAAATAGGTGGCGCTCGCTGCTATCGTCATCAACAGCAACTGGATCCTCTCAGGACTTACCCGGTCCGACCCGTCCTTGTGTGTGATTAATCCGGCTAGCTTGATCCGGCGCGTCGCGATCTGGAAGAGAACAACGGCGGCGAGCAGGTAAAGAAAACCCAGTAACTCAAAATGGAGAATTCGCACTAGCGACATAAAACCATCTGTTTAGAATTGTGTCGCGTAAGTTAACACACTATCAATCTGCAAACAACACCTATGTGGCTTCACAATGTTAGGCTAAGCAGTTTCGGCAACCCCAAAACGTGGTGAGGACTGGATTCGCGTCCGCGATTGTGATCGTGATACCCAACCGCGACAGTTGTCCAGAGTACGAACCAATTGAGGCGGAACTAAAGCGCGCAATGAGAATGCGACTAGGTAACTGAAATGCAAGACCTCGGGCACAACTCGCAGATGACCGCTCTCGACAAGCGTGCTATTGTTCTGTCTGAGGCGAACTCCAGCCTTCCGCTGAAAGGAGACTTTGAGCGGATGGCACGACGGAAGTATCAAAGCCCAAGTCGACGCGGCGCGGGGGGGTAGTGGATCCTTCGAGTACGAAGGACACCTTTACAAACGGGCAGGACGGGCGGACTCGCGAGCGCGTGCGGTTAGCTCGGGCTACGGTGAGCGCCCGAAGGATTCCTACAAATTTGCGCCCACCTCTTGCGTGTCCATAGTGGCGGAAACTTTGCGCGAGTGGGAAGTACTATTTAGAGAATCAGGTAAGCCAAGCTCGACAGCTATGGTCGTTAACGTCTTGGTGCCTTCGTGCACGTCTAGCTAAAGTCTGACTTCGGTTGCTGCGGTCCATTCTTCGGTGGCGAGCTGGTCCTGCAATAGGCCAAGCTCGACCCGGCGGACAGCCTGCGTTGTGATCACCGACCGAGCCGAGCCTGGCCAATTTAGAGAATAGGGAGAGTATGCTATGCCCAAACGCAAGCCAGGGAGAAGCGCTATTGGATGATGGCGGGGGCTCAAGGTCGAACTGTTCTTTGACAGCTTGTGTTCAGACCCTAGGTTCAACGCCCTCGTGCGGCGCCTGGGCTTCCCTGAGCAGGACAACGCCCGCTTAGGATGGAAGCGCAAACGAAGTGTCGAGCCGGATTCGCTTTGGCGCCCTGCTCGCGCAACATTAGTTTTTCCCAGGCCAGTCGAGCAGAAGACAATCCCTCTTGGTCTCACACTGCAAGATATCCTGCACCAGAAGATTCCAGCCGACGAAACCGGGAAAAACGTGCCCTTTCGATTGCTCCGCGGTGGGAGCCAAGCCCTCGCCGGTTTCCGCGTGGTAGCACTCGTGCATCGATCCCCACTTGTGAATATCGGCGAGCACTAGGCGCCCCAGAATGCCAGCGAGTTGTGCCGCTTCGTCGTCGAAGCCGTAGCGCTTAAGGGCGAGGAAGTAAAGGTAGTTAGTGTTGACCCACACCGGTCCCTGCCAGTTCGAGTAAGGGTCGATCATGCTCACGTTGTTGTAGCCGGGGTCCTGCTTCGAGAGACTGCGAATTCCGTAGGGCGCGAGCATGTGCTCTGGGTTCCACAAGTAGCGGCGGATCATGGTGCGTGAATCGGCGGCTGGCAGGATGTCTTCGATGAGAGGAATGAAATTCGAGCCGCTGATGCGCTGAACTCGCTTACCGGAATCGCGGCGCACATTGAAGAACATCCCATCCTGGGCGAACCATAGATGCTTCAGCATCGCGGCCCGCAGTTTGTCGGCTTTCTGCTGGTAGTCGCCGGCTTCGGTCTTCTTGCCCAGCATTTCCGCGAGCCGAGCCATCGCCTTGTACTCGCGAAGCTGGAAGGTGCAAATGTCGGCGGCCAAGATGGCGTTGCGATCGTTAGGGTCATTGCTGAGGGCGACGTTGTTGTCCTCCCCCGACTGCATGGCGGTCTCCCAGAAGAACAACTCCCACTTCGGGTCGTATTGCGTTTTTTCGCGGTAGGCGACGATGCGGCGCAGGTTTTCCCAGGCCGTCGCCACCCACTGGTAGTCTCCGAGTCTTTCCGAAGCGATGACCGCACCCTGTGCCAGAAACGGCTTCACGGTGAACATGCCGAGTATTGGACTCGGCTTGGGTACCGGCAGGCTGTCAGCGAGGAGGACCCCCGGCACCCAGCCATCATTATTGATTGCGGTGACTGCACCTGCGAAATTCAGAACCCACCATTTCAGATACTTCGCCTGTTCGCGACTCTGATGTGCCAAGTGCGAACCGATGAAGAAGCCATCCCAGTCCCACATCTGTTTGTAGAAGCCGGCGGGAATCAAATAGTCGTACTTGAAGTAGCCTTCCGCGGGGCGGATGGTCTGCGGTTCAAGCTTCGCATACGCGGAGGAAACGTCGTTGAGGAGCGGTTTCAGGTTCTCAGTAGTGTTGGCCTGGGGAAAGGCAAGCCAGACGGCGAAGAGGGTGATGAACGTGGGGCGCAATGTTTACCTCCACATCAGTCAATGAAAGCTGGCGGGTACCAAGTTTACGCTCAACGTTCGCGTGATTCGCGTCCAGCTTGCGTTGAAAACCCCGTAGAGTCCGGCCACTACTGCCGCACCGAACAGTAATTCCACGGTCCGATGGAAGTTTCACGTCCAGTCCAGCCAGCCGCGCAACTCCGAGGAAACCTCCGCGAGGAAGAGGAAAGGCACCGACTCACCCAAACCGCCCGCAGTCCGGTAAAATGCGCGAACAGAACAGCATTTTGTATCGCGAAAGGCGAGCAGCGAAAGCGGCAACAAAGCCCACCGACAAAAACTCAGAACCAGTTTAGTCCACAGCGTCCCATGAGTATCCCTTCCTGCGGGCGAAAACGTTCACTCTCGTAGAGGAGAAAATGGGTCAAAAAAAGAACGGACTGAACAATTGCAATGAAACCATTTTAGGTGTTTTCGTACCCGTATGGGTGCCTTAAATTCCCTGACCCGCCATTCGGATTGTCGGCGTAATGTCTATGAAATTCGCATGCGGATCAAACCGCACGAGCGCAGTTGACACTCTTATGCCGCAGACCTATACTCCGCTGCAAATCTCGTTTCGGAGGATGCGTATGTCGAAACGTAGGCCAGCCGTTTTCCTCTTTGCCGTGGCTTTCGCGGCGCTCAGCGCACTAGTGGCCTTAAGTCAGCAGCCAACTCTCACGCCCCAGAGCAGCAACACTACCGCTCTCCTGATCGCAGTTAGTCCGGTCGACGAAAACGTGGTCTGGGCAGTCGGAACGAACAGCGCATTTGTCGTCACGGCCGACGGCGGCAACACCTGGCGATCCGGCGTCGTCCCGACACCCAACTCTGCAGACGTCCAGCTTCGCGACGTGCAGGGCGTGAGCGCTCAGGTGGCGTACGTGCTCTCTATCGGAAACCTCCCCGCTGATTTCGCTATCTACAAGACCACCGATGGCGGCAACACTTGGACTCAGCAGTTCCAGAATCAACTCGTCGGCGCTTTCTATGATTGCTTTGCTTTTTGGACTCCCACAAACGGGATTGCGCATAGCGATTCGGTGAATGGCGTCTTCCCCGACCTGCGCACCACCGATGGAATGACGTGGCAGAGCATTGCTCAAAACATGCCGCCCGCTTTGCAGGGTGAGGCGTCGTTCTCCTCGAGTGGGACCTGCGTGGCAACGCAGAGTACGAGTAATGCCTGGATTGCCACCGGCGGTTCAAGCATCGCCAGAATTCTGGCCACGACCGACGGTGGCAACACGTGGGCCGCGTACGATACTCCGCTGCATAGCTCACCCACAGCAGGCGGGTTTACTGTGGCTTTTCGAGACGCCTCCAACGGTATCCTCGGTGGCGGCGATCTCTTGCCCATCGAAGCCTTCACGGCGGCCCAGACTGCAACCTCAAATGATGGCGGCCAGACATGGCGGCTCACCAATCGGCCGCCGGTGGGCTACGCTATCTTCTGTCTGGCTTACCTGAGTAACACAACCGGTTTCGGCGGGCAGCAACTCGACAGTCGAAGCGGCACGAAGCGGAGCCCAACGGATTACACCCGCTATGTCGTGGTCACCGCCGATATCGGAGGCGCAGCCTGGACGCCCGACGAAGGCAGCACATGGTATCCGCTAAACGGCGTCACTGGTTATTGGGCCGTGGCCTTCGCGAATCCGCAGAATGGATGGATGGTAGGAGTGAATGGAACCATTCTGAAGGTCAGCTTCCCGTAGAAGAACTAGCAATTAGCTGTGCTGTACTAGGCCACGTCAGCCGCTGCCTTCATTGTAAAACGCCCTCCACCATGACCGGTGCGAGTCTTTCGAGGGGCAGCGCAACGCTTTGGCCGTTTCCCACCGCGTGCCGCCAACCTCAGCCCGTCCTGCGCAAAAGCCTGCGACGGACTGAAAGTGCAAGATTCCCGGTGCAAATGGCGACAGCTTCTTAGGTGCGCCTCTTCTTTTGGGGCAGCCTGCTGGCGCGTGCCCATAGAGTCGAGAACGCGACTCTTCCACTTGACTACCTCCTTATGTGTCGCCGCTCGTGACAAACAAACGACATCTTGTTTACACGGCAAAGCCTTGCAACTGCATCTATTCGAGTAAATGCCGAAAACCGGAGGAATGAGATGAAGAAAGCTCTAACCCAGGATCACGAATGTGAAACGCAATCCACAATGTCAGCTGACCAGTTAGGGAACCTCGCCCGCTTTCTGGAGATGCACCCAGGCTTTTACCCAGAGCTACAAGGGGAGAACGGGGTGATCGCCGGCTTCCGTGTGGGCGGGTGCTTCCTGAGCATCGGTGAAATGGACGAGTTCATTTCTACCCAGCCAGACTTCGCTCCGCACGAGGCCGCGCTGCTGCTGACCGCGCAGCCAACTGGAGGAAACAGGAGGCTGCTGTGAAAACCGACGAAGGCGGGCCCCCGCCGAGCGCCCACGAGGGCAGAACGGTCGGGGATCCCGGCGCCAGCTGAGCTTATCCTCTTTACTCGGTCCATGGGGTCGGTGATCAGGTCAACCACATTCTCCCGGCCAATAACCTGCTCTTCATTCTTTCAACGCCTATGACGAGTACAGGGCTCTGGCGCGTGTGCAGGGACGCACGATCGTGTTTGCCGGTTCATGGATGTGGGGGTTTCCGAAAGGCCAAGACCCGAAACCTCGAAATTTCGCCTGACCAGTCGAGAATGCGAAAGCTGAAGTTCCCATAAACTCCAAGTTCAGCTTTCCGACGTTGAAAGGATTAATCCCTAGTAGTTCAGGCCGAGACGGCGGAGCGGACCAGGTTCGGCTTCACTCCAAGGTGCTTCGTTGCCCAGGTACACATCGCCTCCATTACCGGCACCAAGTCCCTACCCGCACTGCTGAGCATGTAATCCACCCGCTGCGGGACGCTTGCGGTTACCATGCGTCGGACAATTCCATCCTGCTCGAGTTGCCGAAGCTGTGAGGTCAAGACCTTCTCGCTGACTCCCGGCAGCAGATCGCGAAGCTGGGCGAACCTGCGTGAACCGCAGGACAGGTGCCAGACAATGAGGACCTTCCACTTTCCCGCCAAAACGTTAGAAGTGGCCTGTACCGGACAGCCGAAATGATCTTTCATCGCTCCTCCCGGCTTACAAATTTATGCGTACTTCTCAGGCTTAGCGCGACGAGGAGCCTTTAGTTGGTAATCGATGCCGCAAGCTGGCTTGATGACGAATTTTTGTTGGGAGACGAAGAAATGATTTTGGTGACAGGAGCCTCGGGAAACGTTGGCAGCCAGGTCTTGCAGGAAGTGATTAGGACCGGGCAGCCGGTGAAAGCGCTGTATCGTTCAGACAGAGACGCAGCAAAGCGCCCGGCGGGAGTGCAGGCAGGGATCGCCGATTTCGCGGACCGGCCCGCGATGGATCGGGCGCTGCAAGGCATAGATCAGGTCTTCCTGGTCTGCGGCCCGGTGCCCCAATTGGTTGAACTGGAATCGAAGGCCATCGAGGCTTGCAAGGCGGCTGGTGTGCAATACCTGCTGTCGAACTCATCCTTGGGCGCTGGCACGTTTGACGCTTCGTTCCCTCGTTGGCACGCGGAGGTCGAGAAAGTACTCGTGGCCTCGGGGGTACCGCACAGCATCATCCGTCCGAACAGCGTCATGCAGAACATTGTGAACTATTATGCGCCGACTATCCAGACGCAGGGAGCCTTTTACTCGTCCATGGGCAACGCGCGCGTCAGCTTCATTGATACGCGTGACATTGCCGGTTTTGTTGCCAGGCTGTTCACGAGCCCGACGTATCGGGGAAAGACGTACGAGCTGAATGGGCCTGAGGCTCTTACCTACAGCCAGGTTGCTGACCAGATTTCGCAGGTGACCGGAACCCCGGCCCGCTATGTGGACATTCCGATTTTGCAGCAGCGGCAAGCCATGCTTGATCAGGGCGTGCCGGCATGGCAGGTCGAAGCGCTCCTCGATCTGCAGCGCTATTACACCGAAGGCGGGGGCGGAGAGGTGGACAGCGTGTTTGCCGATGTCGTCGGTCGGCAACCCACGCGGATGGCCCAGTTCCTAAAAGAGTTTGCCAGCGCATTCCACCAATCGCTAGCGCACCCGGCGTAACTGGAGGACGTCTATGCCGCACGACAACCCGGAGGAGTTGAAGCAGTTCATTCGTAATATTTCGAAGAGTTTGTGAACCGTCAGACCTCGATGTTGCCGATGTCAACTGCCCGTATTCCTGAGCCAGATATCACTGGGGACACTGGAGACCGTTACGGGAACGTTGAAGGAACGCCATCAGCCAATCGAAGTCGAGTCCTGCATCGATCCTGAAGCTCGAACTCGATCGTGCCTGTCGTTTGCAATTCATTCATCTTTTGCTCTATTGCAAGTTGTGATAGGCCCGCCATCTTCAATATCGCTCGAATGTCATGGAGCTGCCATGACGTGTCGATTGCGCTACCATTAACATAATCACGGAAGACGGCTCCATCGCGAGCAATCCTGTGGTGAAACATGAGAACCACCGCCTTTTCAAGGTCGCGCACTGTGCCTTCCCGGCACTGTTCCTTATGGACATTCGCCCGCCGACCCCCGGAGGAGACGATACGTTATTGATCGCGCGCTTCCCCGGGGACCGCCATGCATGACGCAGGTTTCGGGTGGCACGACACAACGCGGCCGTCACAGTCGTTTGGCTGACTTGCAGAATCTCGGCGATTGTCCGCAGCCGCAGACCTGCGTATGCCTTTAGCGCGAAGACAATCAATTCACGGCAGTCTAGATTACGCAGTGCCCATCGAATCCGGTCCGCTTCGATGGCCGCTTTTCTTATCTCGTCCCTGCGTCGCACTTTCTCTCTATACGTAGGAGCGCGCTATGTGTTACCCCCGTTTCGGGGCAAGAGTGACGAGTGCTGATGAATCTTGTACGAAAGCATGCGGAACTGCGTCGAAATCTTCGGAACTGGAAAGCATGTGACGTGTCAGAATCGTGAACCAAATGTAGGAGGCTGGCTGCCCACGGTCGAGATTTTCTCGCACTTGATTTCCTGGTCCACAATAAAGTCTCAAGCCTGGTTGCACCGGAGCTTCAAACAATCACCGCGTCGAGTCGCGCTGAATGACGATCAGACTGACGTCATCGCACAACGGGCTGCCGTTCGCGAAGTCCTGCACCACGGCGAGTAACATCACGAGCGTGGCTTGAGCCGTTTGCTGTTTCGCCCCTTGCGCCGCGGAGAGCAACCGGCTCGTACCAAATTCTTCCCCCGACGTGTTGCGGCATTCCAGCACGCCATCGGAGTACGCAACCAGCATGTCACCCCGTTCGAAGATCATCTGGCCTGACTCGAATCCCGCGTCCTCAACAGCACCCAAAAGCGGCCCGCCTTTCTCCAGCAGTTCCGTCCGTCCATCGGCGCGCAGCAATATCGGCGGAAAATGGCCGGCGTTGCAGTACGTCAGCGCTCCACGATCACAGTCCATCTGCGCAATAAATGCCGTGACGAACGGCGCCGCTGGCCGCAGATAGCAGAGATGACGATTGATTTCTAAAGCGGTCTTCCCCGGGTCAGAATGCGGATGAGCGTAAGTTTGTAGAAGCCCGGCCAGATTTGTGAACCACATTCCTGCCGCAAAACCTTTACCGGCAATGTCTCCGAGCGTCGCGAGGACTTTGGAACCATTCTGCGACAGGACCGCGAAATCGCCCGAGAGATAATGCGCAGCGAAGACCTCGCTGGCAAACTGCATCTCACCGTGACGTAACACCCTGGGGCCGCTTAGTTTTCGCTGGATTTGTGCAGCCTCGAACAACTCTGCGTGTAAGTCAAGTCTTTCCCGCAGAAGTGAATCCATTTCATCATGCAGAGATACACTCGTGGCCACGGGTGCAGTCAGCGGCGCGGCCGACAGTTGCTGCGTGCTCCAGTTACGGTAGCTGGTAGTCCGCCTGTTAGTTCGACTTCTCGGTATTACACTCTCCACGTCTGGACCCCCTCTCCTAAATGTTGGAGGATCAACCTACGAATCGATAACCGGTTCCGTGCACTGTGAGAAAGTACTGCGGTTGTTCGGGATCAGGCTCGAGCTTCTGGCGCAGTCGCACCAGGTGTGTGTCGACCGTGCGAGTTGTTGGATAATTTTCATATCCCCACACTTCCTCCAGAAGACGATCGCGACTGAGGATTTCGCCGGAATGGCAGATGAAGTACTTGAGCAGTTCAAATTCCTTCGAGGAAACGTCGATAACCTTACCCGACTTGAGGACGCGACAACGCCGCAGGTCAACTTCGATGTCCGCGAAGGAATGCTGGTCCAAATCCTTGGGAACCACCGAGGTCCGGCGCAGGACGGCCTTGACCCGTGCCAGGAGTTCACGAATCGAGAATGGTTTGGTTACATAATCGTCTGCTCCAAGTTCCAGGCCCACCACTTTGTCCACTTCCTGCCCCCGCGCCGTCAACATAATGATCGGTATGGAGCCACGCTTGGCGCGTAATTGTTTGCACACTTCGAGGCCGCTCATCCGCGGCATCATGACGTCAAGTACAACCAAGTCCGGAGACTCTTCCAGCGCTCGCTGCAGCCCCTCCACGCCATCGCGCGCGGTGATAACCGTGTAGCCTTCAAACTCGAAATTGTCGCGAAGCCCGGCGACCATGTTAGGCTCATCCTCCACGACGAGAATCTTTGCCGGAGTCTGCGCCTCACCCGTCTTCACCTTCGCTTCTGATCTCATGCTGATGCTCCGTTCGCTTTCTGGAGTTCCGAACCTTGAACCGGCAAGGTGATGACGAACTTGCTGCCCTTGCCGGGCATGCTTTCCACCCTGACTTCGCCGTCATGGGCTCGAACGATGTGGCGCACCAGGGAAAGCCCCAGTCCGCTGCCCTTGGTGTTGTGCACCAGCGGGTCCCCCACGCGATAAAACTTCTCGAAAATCTTGGGCTGCTCACTGGCGGGAATACCAATCCCGTGATCGATAACTTCGAGGTTGAGGCTGCCATTGTTGCGATATAGGCGCACGCCCAGGTACTTTTCTGTTGACGAGTACTTGACCGCATTATTCACCAGGTTCAGTAATGAACGGGCAATCGCCTCGCGATCCACTCGCAATGGGGGCAGGTTGTCGTCGATCTTCTGTTCGAACTGGAATCCATTCTGCTCAATCTCGTAACGGTAGGACTCCAGAGTACTGCGCACCAAATCGGCCACGTCGGTCTCACGGAAGTTGTACTCTTTCCTCCCTGCCTCAATGCGGGAGAAATCGAGAATATTGTTGATTAGCGCAGTCAATCGCTCGCTCTCTTTGCGAATGATTTCATGGTATTCGTGTTGTTTTCCCGGGTTCGCGAGGCGTCCCAGTTCCAGCGTCTCGGCATAAAGACGGATCAGGGCGAGAGGCGTCCTGAGTTCGTGCGAGACGTTAGAGACGAAGTCAGATTTCAATTTCGCCAGTGCCAACTCGCGCGTTACATTGCGGTAGGTGAGGAACATTCCTCCCGCCATCAACAGCGAGAGGGCGCCCAGGATCAGAAAGTTGGTCCTGAGAAATTTGTTGCTGATACTGGCAATCGTAGTTCCACGTAGTTTGATCCCAAGGATCAGTCCGGGAAAAACGCTCTCGAAAGTCCGTTCAACCTCCGCGGTACCTCCGTCCCAGCAGCTCGAAGCGACCAGAGGAACTTGGTCTTTGGCAGAGCGAACCATAATTGCCGGCTGCGGGTGCGATGTGTCGCCAGGGTCCTGGTTTGGTAGAACGGTATCAAGCGCTTGCGGAAAGAATTTATCCCTCAAATAGTCGGCGTCATAGGCAAACCCTGCCAGTGCCGGATGCCCCGGAGTCGCACCACGAGGCACAAACAGGACCAAGCTCTGGTACTCCCATTTGTCCCCTCTGGCCACCCAGCTGTACGTAATGTAGGAGTGTCGCCCTTCCATCGTTTCAATTTTCTTCAGTTTGTAGAGGAATTCATTCGACTCCGAATCAAACCAATTTCCAACCATGGATGAAAGCTTTTTGCCTTCCTCATGGAAGTCAGGATCACTCATCTTCCCCGGCTGAGATACAAACGCTAAGCTGCCCTTTTCGGTCCACAGAAAAGCATGAGCAATGTCGGGGTGGGTTACCAGGAAGGCGCCGAGTTCCTCTGTGTGGTTAACGTCAGGAAAACTTGTTTTCGCATCTTCGGTGATTTCGTAGGCACGGTCGACGATGCGCTTCTCGGCGATGGCCAATACCTGTTGATAGTCCCTCTGAATAACGGCCTCAACTGCTTTTTCGCGCTGTATGGATCTGAGATGAAGCACGCTGACCACGATCAGCGCAGCCGCGGGCAACAAGACCGCCAGCATAAGTACCAGCATCCGTGGCCGCTCGGACCATCGTTGAATTGGCAGCTTGAACATGAGCAATCTCTCCGACGAGTACTCGGGACCCATCGAGCAGGAGCATAAGCCACACGATTCCGCTCTGTGTCAAAAGGAAGCAACAAATTGCAACAAATTGTGAAGTGTAACCGGCGGGGTTTCCTCCACGAATTTCAGTAACTCCGCATGCGCGGGTATTGCCAGGGGCGGGAGGCAACTGGTGAGCAGGATCCTTGTCGCGGGCGACGGGTGGATTGCCGAGTCAGAGCGGGCGGGTTTCTGCGGAATGGTCCTCCGGTTCAAGGCAGAAGATCGACGTGACTTTCGAGCGGGGACCGGTAGTCGCGTGAAGTTCCGGAAAGCAGGAGAAGAACGGGGCATCACCCCGGTCAGCAAGCAACGCTTTTATTCTTCGGTCCAAGCTCGGTAGAACTGAGCGAGAGAAAAGCGTTGCGCTGCTCCCTAAGCGACACCAGACAAAGCACTTGGGATTTGACGCTTCATAATTTGGGACCACGGGGTCGGAGGTTCAAGTCCTCCTCCCCGACCAACTTCATTAAGATCAATTACAGGTGCAAGCGATACGCTTCAGACCTCCTATTTCTGTGGTTTCAGATTCCATGGTCCTGGTCATATACTTTTTGTAATCAATTACTTAGGAACTGAAATGAGCCCCTATGCAGGAAGCCAGCCAACTTCGCATTAGGCTTTTCATGAGAGGGTCGGCGACAACGCGCCGAGAACCCATTTGCGATTGGAGCGAGTCCCGGTCGGTCGTTTCGGTCAAGAGGATCCGCAGCTTGGTCCGCATTAGTATGGGAAATGGAGGCATTGTCTCGTATGTTTACCTCGCGACCGATTGGATTTGTGGTTAGTCCATACAAGGACGCTAGCGAGATTCCCAAGGGTCTTGGCACTAAACACGAGGCAGATGGTGTGCTCAAGATCCTGCCCGATTTTGAGCCGGGGCTCACCGACATCGAGGGTTTCTCGCATCTCATCGTCATCTGGGAGTTTGATCGCTCCCATGGGTTCGAATTGCACGGTACACCGCCCTCCGACAATCGGCCGCATGGTGTGTTTGCGACCCGATCTCCGCGACGTCCGAACCCGATTGGCCTGACAATCGTCGAGCTGCGTCGCCGCCAAGGCATCGAGCTGCATGTTCGGGGCGTCGATATGTTAGATGGGACACCTATTCTCGATATCAAACCTTACCTGACTAGCATCCCGTCCGAAAGGCTACGCCGTGGTTGGCTAGCCGAAGCTGAGGCACGGCAGAAGTGATGATGTTACAGTAGCTCGCCAAGTGGTAAGCAGCAGAGGGCTTCCGGTAGCCGCTGCTGCGCCACGTAGCTTACCGGCAGGCAAGTTGTTCAGAAGTGAAACCCACATTCGTCCTCTTCGACCTCGACGGCACACGGGTCGACTCATAACGCGACCTGGCGGAAGCCGTCAACGCTACCCGTGCCCATATGGAACAGGCCTACTACCCAACAACCTAATCTACTCGTAAGTCGGCAACGGAGTTCCTCCTCTGGTTTGACGGGCACTCGGTTCTGAGACGTTGGAAGCGGATTTCCAGAAGGCGCTTGCCTACTTCCTCCCATGGTCGGGACCATGCGCTGGTCCACACCTGTCTATATGCCGGTGTTCGCGAACCCCTCGAGCGCCTGCGGTCGGCACGCGTGCGCCGCGCTGTTCTGACTAACAAGCGCACCGACACCAGCCGTGCCATTCTTAAATGGGTTCGTCTTCCGCGAAGCTGGGTCCCGCGGTTCCTTCCCGTTAGCCGACCATCCGGGAACTGCCTCGGTTACCGGTTACAAGGGCGTGTTTCGGGAATAATCCGCATCCAAGCCAGGGCAGTCAAACTGGGAGTGTCAGAGGTACGATTGTGGCATGCGCGTGCTCGTTCTAGGCGGAACCGGCTTTATCGGGCCTCACATCGTGCGGCGGCTGATCGATCAGGGTCATCAGGTCACGGTCTTCCGACGGGGATCTGGGTTCGCAGGATTGCCGGACGGCGTCAAGGTCATTGTTGGGGACAGAAACCGGCTCGAAGCTTCGGCGAGAGAGTTTGGCGATCTTCGCCCCGACGTCGTGGTCGATGTCATCGCCTTCACCGAGGAACAGGCGAAGGGCCTCATTGGCGCGTTTAGTGGGATAGCGAAGAGGATCGTGGTCCTGAGCAGCGGTGACGTCTACCGCGCCAACGACCTTCTCTTCCGGCGAATTCCAGGCACGATAGATCCGACGCCCCTGACCGAATCGT
>Ga0074045_10001311_pt1 | contig 24069 bp, 20 predicted proteins | sample BogForMeECP23OM2_FD_94442 | JGI IMG/M metagenome (GOLD analysis project Ga0074045, IMG submission 94442) | Bog forest soil microbial communities from Calvert Island, British Columbia, Canada - Bog Forest MetaG ECP23OM2 | ecosystem: Environmental > Terrestrial > Soil > Wetlands ... | reverse complement strand
CCAGCCCGAAGTCGAGGATCTTGACCTGGCCCGAATTGGTGAGAAAGATGTTGGCCGGCTTGATGTCGCGATGAATGATGCCCTTGGAGTGACAGGCCGCGAGCGCATCCGCGACCTGGATGCCGACGTCCAGGATCTCCTCTATGTCGATCGGGGTCCCCCGCAGCCGTTCCTTCAGACTCACCCCTTCCAGCCTCTCCATGACAATGAAAGGATGGCCGTCGTGGTCTTCGATGTCATGAATGGTGCAAATGCCAGGATGGTTCAACTGCGAGGCTGCGCGGGCTTCCCGCCTGAAACGGTCGAGGGACTTGCGGTCCCGGACCAGGTTGTCGGGAATGAACTTCAGGGCCACGTGGCGACCGAGGCGCGCATCTTCCGCCTCGTAAACCACGCCCATGCCACCCCCACCGAGCTTTCCCACAATGCGGTAGTGGGAAACGGTCTGGCCGATCATTCCGAGGGCCGCAGTTTCCATTTGGCGGTTATGTTAGGCCGCAGCAAGAGTCCGGTCAACCCGACATACGGGGATAGCTATTGGGCCGGAAAAATCCAGCCCCCTCATTACTGACTAGGAATCTGCTGAAAAGGCGTGGTCCACCCTCGTCGCTGAGACTTGGCTGAATTAAGTTTAAGCTTGCGCGCTCCGTACACAGCGCGTCCTAGGCAGAGGCCCCGCCCGCCCGACAGCTCCGCCGCGGCAACGCATCAGCGAACGCCCCGCCCGCCCGACAGCTCCGCCGCGGCAACGCATCAGCGAACGCCCCGCCCGATCCCGTTCCCACTTATCACCGCCCACCTGAGATTCTTGCTAACCATTTGGTACATAGACGGCAATCCGGCGTTGACTTATTTCGGCAATGACCCCCATGCGTCCTTGCACCTAACAGCAAAATCCCATTCGATGCCCGAAAGGTGATTGGTCTCGTCGAGATATGCGGATGCAGCAACGCCTTCGCTTTGACCAGATGCCGAGATGCCTGAAAACAGCGTTACTTGATGTAGTACCCCGACACTCGCCACTGGCCGTCTTTATCGAGCATGGGCGTGACCGTCTCAACGGCAGACTTCTGGTTGGCAAAGCTGCTGTCGTACTGGATGACGACGTATTGCCCGTCCGGCGCTCCGGGAAGCTTGGTGGCGTACTCAGCCGACTTCAGCTTTCTGGAGAACAGCGCTCCCAGCGGCTGACGGGCTGCTCTTACTTGCCGTTCCCAGTCCTTTTCCTTGACGGCGGCTTTGAACAAGGATGACGCTTCCACCCAGCTTTGGGAATAGTCTCCGGAGTCCACGAATTTCAGCCAGGCTTCGGATGCAGCCTCGGCAGCTTTGCTCTTGTCCTGGGCAACGGCGAACTCAGCGAAGGTCAACATGAGCAGGGCAACAACAACGATGCGCAATTTCATGAAATCTCCTGGCACAGTCCAACGATAGTAGGCTTCCGTTTCTCCGACAACAAGCGCGGGGCGAGATTTTCCTATGGCAGATTAGTGATCCTGGGCCCGTAGCTCAGCCGGTAGAACGACGTACTCTTAAGCGAGTTTCCGTCTTAGCTCACAAAAGCCCCACACTATATACCCCGCCAGGGAGTGGAGAGCACTATTTCTTCTTGGCTGGCCCACGGCCAAGATAGGGCCCTGTCTAGGCCAACTCGCGTTCCCGTGATCGACGCCGCTCCGGTTCCGTGCATCGCACCGCTTTCCAATCTTCTGCCCCGTACGCCGCGCACATGCCCTGGCCCATCGTAGTAAGAGCGCGTGGCGCACGCGGCTGTGTGAGTTGTGTCCTTGTGCTGCACAGTCAACGCATCTAGACTCGCCAGCGGCCTGTAACTGCAGAACGCAAAAGATCCTCGCACCTCCCTATTAACCTTGGCCGGTCAGGGATCGAGGGTATCGACTCGCCAAAGGAGGCGCTGAATCATGAAACGGCGTATCGCTCTGCTCACACTATCTTGCCTACTGGCTCTGCCCGCCATGGGGCAGGCATTCTATGACAATGGCCCAATCAATGGCAACACCGATGCCTGGACTTCGGCTTCTCGGTGTCCGACAGCTTTACCGTCCCGTCCGGTTTGCTCCAAGCAACCGGCATAACTTTCGGGGCATGGCTCTTCCCCGGCGACTCAACACCTAGCTTGTCCGTGCAAATTGGTACTTCCCCGTTCAGTAGCAATGAAATGACCCTAGATGGTGTTCCAACGTTGCAGATAGGGGACCGCACGACTAACAACTTCGGCTTTGACGTGTGTACCCTTAGCGCAAGCTGGCCTGGCGTATTTCTGGCGGGCGGTACTTACTGGATCACGCTGGATAACGCAGCCGTTCCCAGCGGCGACCCTATGTACTGGGATGAAAATAGTGGCGTGGGCTGCGGTGGCGCAGGCTGCCCGTCCTCCGCCCAGGAGAACAGCGTCGGCACGATTCCTTCCGAGGCGTTCACCATGTACGGCACCTTCGGCTGCGGGAATAACAACTCACCCGACTGCGGGCCGCCGACTCCTGAGCCTGGCAGCGTTATGCTGTTTGGCTCCGGAATCCTCGGCATCGCTGGCGTGCTGCGCCGCAAGCTGTTCTAGAACGACACTTTTCCTCCCGCCCAGCTTTTGCCCAGGGGGCGGGGGGCTTCGCTCCGTACCTGCACCGCTTTCCAACCTCGGCTCCACACCCCTCACACCATGCCCTCCCCATTTGTTAACCATAGAGCAAACATATACTGATTCCTACTTAGTTATGGGGTGGCCGGATTTTCCCGGTCCCATAGCTATCCCCGTCAACCCGACATACATGCCGGGTAGATGAGTTTCACTTTTCACGCCGCGTGTGGAGATGAAATCCCCAGCCGAGATGCCGAGGGATCGATAAGGACAGACGGGCATCGATTGACATCCTGCCCGGTCCTCTGGAAATATCGCAAGCAATCTCAGAAAGCTGGCGGGCGGAAAGGTCGCTGACCGAGAGATGCTCCCGCCAGGACACCCTAGGAACTCCAGCATGGTTGGTATTCGCACCCGCGACTTACGCAAGATCTACACCTCTGCACCGCCGTTCGGCGCCGGCGCCGGTGGATTCGGCTCGCCGGCAGCACGCGGCAAGCAGAAGAAGCAGCCGAAGCCGGAGATCGTGGCCCTTGATGGTCTGTCGCTGGATATCTCGGCAAGCGAGATTTTTGGCTTGCTGGGCCCCAATGGCGCAGGCAAGTCCACGACTGTGGGAATCCTGACCACCCGCGTGCAGCCAACCAGCGGACAAGCCTGGATAGGCCAGCACGATGTCTGGAAGGAACAGGTGCAGGTCAAACGCCTGATTGGCGTTGTTGCACAGCGTCCCAACCTCGACTTCTCCCTTACCGCTCGCGAGATTCTGCTCTTCCACGGAGCATATTTCGGCCTTGATTCGCAGGAGCGTGCCAAGCGGGCAGATGCGCTGCTGGAACGCTTCAAACTTGGCGACCGTGCCGATCAAATGGTTCGCGGATTCTCAGGCGGAATGATGCAGCGTCTCTCCATCGCGCGTGCCATGATGCACGACCCGCAGGTTCTTTTCCTGGACGAGCCCAGCGCCGGCCTGGACCCGCAGACGCGGTTGCTTCTCTGGGATATCATCCGCGAGTACAACCAGAGTGGCAGAACCATCTTGCTGACCACGCACAACATGGAAGAGGCTGATGCCCTGTGTCACCGCCTTGCCATCATTGATCACGGACGTAATATCGCGCTGGGCACGCCAAGCGAATTGAAGGCTTCGGTGCCAGGCGGGTTTCTGCTGCGCCTGCGCTTCGGCAGCCATTCTCCGGAGTTGCTGCAGAGGCTGCAGTCCCTGGCAGGCGTGCGGGAGGTGCGCGCCAGCGATCAGAACGGCGCCGACCTGTACGCCGATCGCGGCGGCTCGCTGATACCCGAGGTTGCCAGCCTTGCTTTGGCCACCAGCGTCGAGCTGTGCGACGTGCATATCTCCGAGCCTAGCCTCGAGAACCTGTTTCTGCACCACACCGGAAGGAGCCTACGGGAATGAACTGGAAGACATTTTTCGCCATGCTGGCGCGCGATGCCCACGTGGCCCGCCGCAACGCATTGGTGTTGCTGCTGCAGACTTTCCTGCAACCGTTGATGTTCGTGTTTATCTTCGGGCGGGTGATGGTGCGCAGTGGCTACATGCCTCCGGCATACAAGAGCCTGCTGTTACCCGGCATCATGGCCATCAGCATGGTGTTCACTGGCGTATGGGCCGTTGCCATGCCGTTAATTGCGGAATTCCAATTCACGCGCGAGATCGAAGACCGCCTGCTGGCGCCCATGGAAATTTCGTGGGTAGCGGTCGAGAAGGTGTTCGCAGGCGCATTGCAGGCGCTCATTTCCGGCTTGGTGGTCATTCCTGCAGCGTGGCTGATCTTGCGGCCGGGCGTCGAACTGAACCTGCGCAGCCCGCTGAGCTTCGCGGCGGTCACGCTGCTGGTGGCGTTTTTCTCCGCCTGCGGTGGTCTTGCCCTGGGCTGTAGCGTTAATCAGACTCACATCGGACTGATGTTCAGCATGGTTTTGACTCCCATGATCTTCTTTGGCTGCACCTATTATCCCTGGAGCGCTCTGAAGACCTTCCCCATCCTGCAAAAAGTCGTGCTGGTAAACCCCCTCGTTTACGCTAGCGAGGGACTGCGCGCAACCCTCGTTCCCCAGTTCCCTCATCTGTCCTTGTTGGCCGTGTTGATTGGATTGGTAGCCTTCGATGTGCTGCTGCTCGCGGCGGGGCTACGGCAGTTCCGAAGGAAGGCCGTTAGCTAAGGGCCTCACCGGACAGGCCTCCACGCAGGAAACCTCTGGCGTGCGCAAAGCGAAGATCAAATTATAGCAGCCAAACACAAGGCGCGATTGCTCGCGCCTTTGTTTTGGGTCACGCCCCTAATTCTCTTACTTTATGGATCCCGCTAGCATGCCGATCGAAAGATCGGCCCTACTTCCGCCTAACAACGGCTTAGCTTAGTCGTGCACGCCGTCCATAAACGCCCGCAGCTTACGCGAGCGTGAAGGATGACGCAGCTTGCGCAGCGCCTTGGCCTCGATTTGGCGGATGCGCTCGCGGGTAACGGCGAAACTCTGGCCCACTTCTTCCAGGGTGTGCTCGGAGCCGTCTTCCAGGCCAAAGCGCATCTTGATCACCTTTTCCTCGCGAGGAGTCAGTGTGCGCAACACCTGCGCCGTCTGTTCCTTGAGGTTCACGTTGATCACCGCCTCGGCCGGCGAAACCACGGCGCGATCTTCGATGAAGTCGCCGAGATGCGAGTCTTCTTCTTCGCCGATGGGCGTTTCCAGGGAGATCGGCTCCTGCGCGATCTTAAGTACCTTGCGCACCTTGGCCACCGGAATGTCCATGCGTTTGGCGATCTCTTCCGACGTGGGCTCGCGTCCGAGTTCCTGCACCAACTGCCGCGAGGTGCGGATCAGCTTGTTGATGGTCTCGATCATGTGCACCGGAATACGGATGGTGCGCGCCTGGTCGGCGATAGCGCGGGTGATCGCTTGCCGGATCCACCAAGTCGCGTACGTCGAGAACTTGTAGCCGCGCCGGTACTCGAACTTGTCTACAGCTTTCATCAGGCCGATGTTGCCTTCCTGAATCAGGTCGAGAAATTGCAAGCCCCGGTTGGTGTACTTCTTGGCGATTGACACTACCAGTCGCAGGTTGGCTTCGATCAGCTCGCGCTTGGCATACTCAGCATCTACGTCGCCCTGTACAATTTCGCGCTGGGTGCGCTTCAGTTCGGCAAAGCTCGCCCCGGCGTCGCGTTCCATGCGCTCCAGGTCGACACGGATCTGCCGCGCCTGCTTGCGCAGTTCCTTGCGCGTCTCTTCGGCACGCGTTTGGTCAGCGCGCTTCTCGAAGTTAACGACCTGCCTGTCGAGCCCCCGCATGCTGTCAACGGTCTTGTTGACACGATCAATCAGGCGCTTCCGTTCCGTGTTGGTGAAGCCCAAGCTGCGGATGACCCGCGAGATGGCCACCTGCTCGCGGCCCGATGCCCAACGGGTCTTTCGATACCCTCGCGGGTTTTTCTTCTGCGGAATGTCGACCAGCTTCTCCAGGAGCAGGCCCGACTTCTTGTAGTGGCGGCTGAGTTCGTCAATCTTTCCTGTGATGTCGTTCAGCCGGTTGGCTACCACCTCTTCGGTGATTTCCTCTTCGTCGAAGAGCACCACTTCCTTGATGGAACGCACCCCACGTTTGAGGTCTTCGCCGATGGCGACGATCTCTCGGATTACGATGGGCGAGCGCGACAGTGCCTTCAGAACGCGGAGCTGGCCACGCTCGATGCGCTTGGCAATTTCCACTTCGCCTTCACGCGTGAGTAGCGGCACGGTGCCCATCTCGCGCAGGTACATGCGGACGGGGTCGTTGGTCTTTTCCAGCGCGCCTGGCGTCAGGTCGAGTTCGAGATCATCGCCCGCTTCCAGCTCTGTATCGAACTTCTTATCGAGGGAACCCTGCATCTTCGGCCCTTCGAGCACATCAATGCCTTGGGTGCCGATGGTGGTCAGCAAGTCCTCGAGGTCGTCGGGCGAATGCATGTCGTGCGGGATAAGGTCGTTGACCTCGTTGTAGGTCAGATATCCCTTTTCTTTTCCCGCATTGATCAATTTTTTGATGTCGTCGTACTTATCGTCTAGAGCCAAAACAGGATTTCCTCAACATGACGCCGTATCTCAGGCGCCCGTTCTTGTGTGCACACGAAGGCAGGACCGGAACCGCGGGACCGGCGGACACAGAAACCGTTAGATTTTAACATACGCCAGGCCCGCCTAGCGAGCCTTGCTAACCCGCCTGAACCCACCGCATCAAATACCCAGGCAAACCCGCAACCCTCTACTAAAATTAGATGTCCGGCAGGGAACATTGGGTTCAAGCCTTTGGGTTCAACTAGTTATGCGTGATCGCCGCTCAGCTGGGACGGGCTAGGCGCTCTCGACCATGGCCGTCATGGCCCTCCGCAGTTTCACTCGCTCCTGAAGCAGCCTTGCCGCCGATGCTGGGTCCTGCCGGCGCTCGGCCTCCTTCAACTGTTGTTGCAGCTCCTCGAGCTGCCGCCGCAAAACCCGACGGCGGAGCGATCGTATTGAGCTCTCCAGCAACTCGGGAGTCAGCTCCTCCCTTTCGTCCATCAGCACTGCCGCCAGTAGCTTGCGATCGCCCTCCACCAGCGGCAGAGACATCGGATCGAGACCCTGCTCTTGTGCTAGCAGCAACGCGTTGATCAGGGTCTCGGCCGCGGAAGCCTCGTGCAACCGTTCCCGCGTGAGAGCGAAGTGTGCCTGGCGCGCAGGCTCGAAGTCTGGGTCCTGGCCTCCGCGGTCACTCACCGGACTACGCCGGAGTTCACGGCTGGCGAGAGCGCGGACCAGCACCCTCTCGGCATCGGCCAACGTCGCGCTGCCTGAGGCGCTCACTTGCGCAGAAGACCGTGAACGTGCGGCATGACGCAACTCCTGGCGCAGCACCGCCGAATCGATACCCAGCCGATGCGAAATCTCGTTGGCCAACTCGTCGCGGATGATTCGACTTGCCACTTGTTGCACATGCGGCAGCAGGTAGTTCAGCGCTTTCACTTTGCCTTCAGGCGTGCGCACCGGGAAGTCCGACCGTGCCCGCTCGATGAGGTAGTCAAAGTACTTTTGCGAGTGCGACAACGCTTCCCCGTAGGCCGCCGCCCCCTTGCGCCGGATGTAGAGATCGGGATCGAAGCCGGCCTCGAGCGTGAGAACCTTGATCTGGAAATCTTCGCTCACCAGCAATGCCAGCGAACGCTCGGCCGCGGCCGCCCCGGCAGTGTCGGGATCGAAGTTGACCACGATGTTCTTGCTGAATCGTCCCAGCAGCCGCGCTTGCAGCTCGGTGAAGGCCGTGCCCGAGCTGGCGATCACATTCCGGAATCCAGCTGTGTACACCGAGATGCAATCCATTTGGCCTTCAACCAGGATGGCATACTCCAGCCTGCGGATCGCCTCCTTGGCTTTGTCGAGGTTGAACAAGACGCGCGACTTCGAGTAGATCGGCGTCTCCGGCGAGTTCAGGTACTTGGGGCCGGACTTCTCGTCGGTCGCAAGGGTGCGGCCGGTGAAGGCGATCACCTTCCCCGTTTCATTGCAGATGGGGAACATCACCCGGTTGCGAAACTTCGAATAAAACACCGTGCCCTGCTCGCCGGCTGGTTCGCCCTTGTCCTTCCAAGAGAACAGTCCCGACTCGCGCAGGAGTTCTTCGTCATATTGTGGGCGTAGTACTTCGCGCAACAGGAAGCCCGAATCGGGCGCGAAGCCCATCCGGAACTCAGCGACAATCGCAGGGGTAATTCCCCGCGAGGCAAGATACTCGCGCGCGTGCGCCGCTTCGGGCCTACGCAGCTGCTCCTGGAAAAATGTGCAGGCTCGTTCGTGGACGTCCATCAGCCCGCCGCGCAGCTTGGCGACGCGCTCCTCCTCGGGCGAAGAGAAGCTCATCTTGGGCATGGGAACCTTCAGCTTCTCCGCAATCAGGCGTACCGATTCAGCAAAGCTGATGTTCTCGATCTTCTGCACGAAGTTGAAGACATCGCCCGACGCGCCGCAGCCGAAGCAGTGGAAGAATTGTCGCGAAGCGTGCACCGACATCGAGGGCGTTTTCTCCTGATGAAAGGGGCACAACCCGATGAAGTTCTGCGCGCCTGCCTTGCGCAGGGTGACGTACTCGCCCACAACGCGGACGATGTCAGCCTGCTGCTTAAGGGTGTACGCAAAATCCCCGGGATTCGCCATATTGCTCTAGTGTGCAGGAAGAGGGGAGGCGATTGAAGCGGAATCGCGTTGCGCCTGTGGATTCCCTGTGGAATTCGGCCTGAAACAAGTGGAGCGCGGTGGATTATCCGCCCGTACCCACCGTGCCCATCAGCATGATTGGTGAGGTCGGCTTGTCCGAGCCCTCTTCTTTCTCGACGGTAATCGCGAACGCCTTGGCTTCGACGCCCTCGGGCATGGAATGGTCCAACATCATCGCGTTGCCATGCTCGTCGGGCTTGAAGACGCCGGCTGGCATCGGCGCGCCCTTCACGGGAATGATCCAAAGCTCATAAGCCTTAGCTTCGGGCACGGGGGGCAGATTGCTGGCCATGAAAATCATGCTTTTTTGCGATGTGCTGAAGATGGCCGTGCCGCTCGGATGTCGCAGCGAATTCATCGGATTCAGCGAAACGTGCACTGCATCTGGCGATGTGAGCAGTCTCAGCTCCCGGTTGAGGCGGTCGAGTTGCACTGTCTGGTCCTGATTACGATTGGTCAGTTCGGCCAACTGATCGTTCATGCGCTGGTTGCTGCGCCGCATTCCGATCGCGACGATTAACAGAGCGACGGTAGTGAACACCGGAAACAACGCCCACCAAAGGCTGCGCCGTGCAACGTCAACCGACACGGACGATTGGGCACGCCGCGGCTCGTCGGCAATGGCGCGCATCAAGCGCTCTTTGCTCCTCGCTGGAGGCTGCGCGCCGCTGCTCGACAAGCCGAGCAGTCCCAGATCGCCGCGCAGGGCCTGCAATTCGCGACGGCAAGCGGCGCAGGTGTGCAGGTGCTCCTCCAGAGACTCCCGTTCTCCGCCGGTCAGCTCGCCCAGCGCGTATAGCGCCAGGTCATCCGCGAATTGTTCGTGTGTCTTCATGACGCAAATTTGGCGCGCAACTGCTGCAGTCCGCTGCGAATGCGCGTCTTGACCGTACCCAGCGGCTCGCCCGTTTTCGCCGCAATCTCGGAATGGGTGAGGCCCTGAAAAAACGCCAGCTCCAACGCGGAGCGCTGATCAGGATTCATCTCCGCCAGCGCGCCGCGAACCTTTTCCACCACCAGCGCACGCTCCGTGTCGTCGCGCAGATCGGGGCCGCTGGTAATGACACACTCCTCGATGTCAGTCTCCGGCCGTCGCTTGCGCAGCCGGTCAATGGAACGATGCCGCGCAATCACTGCAAGCCATGCCGCGAGGCTACCGCGGCTGGCGTCAAAGGCATCGGGGTTACGCCAGAGCTGCAAGAATACGTCCTGCAGTATGTCCTCGGCCGCCGCTGCGTCTTGCAGGACCCGCAACGCTACTGCATAGACTACCTTGGCATACCGGTCGTAGAGCTCAGACATGGCCTGCTGCTCGCCAGCACGAAGACGCGCGATCAGGCGCATCTCGTCCGTCGCGTCGTTGCGGCGTCCCGGGCTCTTCTCGATCGATCCCATAAAATAGTACGTCCGAAAATGGCTACTAGATTGCATCGCCGGCCGGGCCGGCAAGCATCCGTAACCAGGTCGCAAGCTGAACGACGAAAAACATATCAGCAAATGCCTTCCGGGAACAACCGGCAGGACGGGAAGAATCGCAGTTGAGTTTAGGTTGAATCTCAGGGTTAGCGACCCGCCTGCGTGCGCCGTGTTCTCACATCGCCACATCGATGTAAATCCGCGGTTGTCCTACCTTTGGAACTTCATCTCCACTGTGACCTGAACGGGTACTGGACTGCCGTTCTTTTCCGCTGGTTTGAATTTCCACTTCTTGACGGTTTCGACAGCCGTCTTTTCGAAGGCCCGCTCGTCGCTGCGCAGCACCCGAACGGCTTCGACTCGCCCTTTGCCATTGACTCCCACCAGCATCACAACAGTGCCGTGCCGTTCCGCATCAGCCGGCAGATCCGGAAACTTCGGATCGGGCGCGCGTGTCGCCTTGGGAGGCTTCATGCCCGTGGTGACACGTTCAAAGCGAGAGAAGATCCGGTCATCAGAAAAATCAGCTGGTGAAGTCGAGAGCGTCGATGAGGATTCGGACGGCGAGTTGCTGGTTTGCGCCCAGGAGGGAGCAAGAAAAGACAAGAGTGACAGCGCCAGAGCCATCAGCAAAGGGATGCGCATCGAAGCCCCTGAGGTCGTGCGAAAGGTAGTTTTATCTTAAACCCCCGCGCGTCGACCGGGCTATGTGCCTCAAGCTGTGTGAATCTGAGCCCAGCAGGCTTGTCGGCGCAGATCGAAAGTCATTTCTGAATTCATCTGCACAGCCACGGGTCTGCCGTTCTGTGTGTCGTTGATGTCGTCCACGCCACCCTTCTCATTGATCGCCACCCCACCCCGGCGCTTCCGCTCTAGCTGGGATTTTCCGGCCGCCTTAAGGTACCGGGATCGAAAGTGTGAACAGGCTTTGAAGGTCGAATGCCTGGAATCCGATTTTCGCGCTTTATTGTAAACTGAAAACTAGGCTCCGAAGCGCTCCGTTTGCCCTGAACGCACGCGGTTCTCCCCCAAACAGGAAGGACAGTTGTATTGAGCAAGAGTCTTCGTAATATCGCCATCATCGCCCACGTTGACCATGGTAAAACCACGCTGGTGGACGCCATGCTGAACCAGAGTGGCACCTTTCGCGCCAACGAGGCCCATGTCGAGCGGGTGATGGACTCCAACGAACTGGAGCGTGAGCGTGGCATCACCATCCTAGCCAAGAACACGGCCATCTTCTACCACGACATCAAGATCAACATTGTGGACACGCCCGGGCACAGCGACTTCGGCGGGGAGGTGGAGCGCGCACTAAAGATGGTGGACGGCGTCATGCTGCTGGTGGACGCCAGCGAAGGGCCGCTGCCGCAAACGCGCTACGTGCTGAGCAAGGCGCTCGAAGCCAAGCTGCCTCCGATTCTGGTGATCAACAAGATCGACCGGCCCGATGCACGCCCGCAAGAAGTGCTCAACGAGGTGTACGACCTGTTCATCGACCTCGATGCGGCGGAAGACCAGCTCGACTTTCCCGTGCTCTACACCAATGCGAAACTGGGAACGGCTTCGACAAACGCAGACAAGCCGGGCGACAACTTACAGCCATTGTTCGAAGCGATCGTCGATACCATCCCTCATCCGCAGGGTGATGCGGATGGGCCGCTGCAAGTGCTGGTTGCGAACCTCGATTACAGCGACTATCTAGGCCGCCTGGCCATCGCGCGGGTTTTCAACGGCACACTTCGCACAGGTGAGGATGTCGCCATCGCCAAACGCGATGGGTCGATGGAGAAGATCAGGATTACGAAGCTGTTTTCCTTCTCCGGGTTGAAGCGGACCGATGTCGTCGCCACTGAGTTGGGCGACATCGTAGCGGTCGCCGGAGTGACAGGCATCAACATCGGCGAGACCATTACAGACATCGAGAATCCATCGCCTTTGCCGGTCACCACCATCGACGAGCCGACTATCGCAATTCAGTTCATGGTGAACACCTCGCCGTTCGCGGGACGCGAAGGGCAGTATGTTACCTCGCGCAATCTGCGAGAGCGCCTGGAAAAAGAGTTGCTGACCAACGTTGCGCTGCGCGTGGAAGACACTGAGAACACTGATTCGTTTAAGGTGATGGGCCGCGGCGAGCTTCAACTAGCCATTCTGATCGAGATGATGCGCCGCGAAGGGTTCGAGCTGGCGGTTGGCAAGCCCGAAATCGTGACCAGGCACGTTGACGGCAAGCTGATGGAACCAGTCGAGCGGCTCACGATTGACGTTCCCGAATCCTTTGTCGGCGTGGTGATCGAGAAGCTGGGCTCCCGCAAGGCGCAGATGCAGAAGATGCACAATCACGGTTACGGCCGGGTGCGGATGGAGTTTGTCATCCCGAGCCGCGGCCTGATTGGCCTGCGCAGCGAACTGCTCACCGACACGCGCGGTACGATCGTGATGAACTCGCTCTTCGACGGCTACACTGAGTGGCAGGGAGATATTCCGCACCGTGTCACTGGCGCGCTGGTCGCGGACCGTGGCGGGCATACTACTGCATATGCATTGTGGGGTCTGCAGGAGCGCGGCGAATTGTTCGTTGGTCCCGGCGTAGAGGTTTACGAGGGAATGGTGGTGGGCGAGAATTCGCGTGACAACGATCTGGATGTCAACATCGTCCGCGAGAAAAAGCTGACCAACATGCGCTCGTCCACCGCCGATGACGCCATCCGGCTGGTGCCCTTCAAGAACCTGAACCTGGAGCAGGCGATCGAGTTCATCGCGGACGATGAACTGGTCGAGGTGACACCAAGGTCGCTGCGGCTGCGCAAGAAAATCCTGCATGCCAACCGCCGTCCCCGCCGCAACGCGCAACCGGCCGGGGTTGAGGCGCAGTAGCCTGCGCGTTTTGGAAGTCTCAAATCAGGGAAAAGGCAGTTGCTTTCCCTCGCAGGAGCTCTCAATCGAGGCACTCGGCCCCATAGCATACCTTGGCCACTTGCTCTCGGATTAGATAGAGTATGGGGCCGTCCTCAAGGTATCGGGGTTTTGTTGGCTTTCCCTCCACTCTTCTATGTGATCTCGTCTCTTGCTAGCCGCTAGCCACCGGCTCACTTGCCACGAAGGATGCGATCTGAGGATGACGGGACACGATACCGCCGCAAAAAAGCACACTCGCCGAGTGTGGGTCTCAGACTGAACCGTTGTCGGGCTCATTGGCTACCTAGGCGTGAGTGTCAGCTGATTCGTCACTCAGATCGGTTAACCCGTCACACCGTTTTTTCCTCCTTCGGGATACAATGCCTGCTGCTCTGCAACTGCCAGGAGACTGCTTCCATGGCCGTAGTTGAAACCGAAGTCGAATCCAAGTCCCTTCCGGCGAACGCTTATGAGCCGCTGAAGCCTGGCGAGACGTATCCGCCCCTCATACCAGCGGAGGCGAGGCTGCCGGAGCTTACCGCGCGCTCCATCGGCTGGGGTGTATTTCTCTGCATCGTCTTTACCGTCGCCTCCGCTTACTCTGGGTTGAAAGTAGGCCAGGTAATGGAGTCCGCGATTCCGATTTCCATTCTAGCCATTGGTCTGGCGCGCGTGTATCGTCGTCGCTCAAGCGTGCTCGAGAACGTCATCATGACCGGAGTCGGCGGTGTTGCCGGTTCGGTCGTCGCAGGCGCGATCTTTACGCTTCCGGCGCTCTACATCCTGAAGATCGATCCTCATCCGGTGCAGACCATCTTTATCTGCCTGGCGGGCGGCTGCCTCGGTGTGTTGTTCCTGATTCCATTGCGACGGTATTTCGTACGCGACATGCACGGCCTGCTGCCGTATCCCGAGGCAACCGCGATTACCGAGGTCCTGGTCACGGGAGAGAAGGGAGGATCACAAGCCAAATTGCTGCTGCAGGCGACTGCGATTGCCGGGGTTTACGACTTCTTCGTCACCACCTTTCAGGTGTGCAAGGAGTTCGTTGATTTCCAGTTCCTGCCGGTCTTTCGCCTTCTCAACGATCGGGCGCGCATGGTGTTCAGCTTCGACGCGATTGGGTTCATCCTCGGGCTCGGCTATGTGATGGGGCTACGCAGCTCCATGATCCTGTGCGCGGGTGGTGTGCTTTCCAACCTGGTACTGGTTCCGTTGATCTGGTTTGTCGGTAGCCATCTCGACAGCGCAGTGTATCCCGCCAGCATTCCGATTTCGCACATGACCGCAGTGCAAATTTACCGAAGCTATGTTCGCTTCATCGGAGTGGGCGCTATTGCGACGGCGGGAATCTTCGGGATTGTTAAATCACTGCGAATCGTGGCCGGATCGTTCGGCATTGCGCTGCGCGTCTTCCGCCATAAAGAAGTGGACACTGTGGGACGCACTGATCGTGATATCCCGATGGTCGCCATATTTCTCGGAGTAGTTTTCAGCACAATCGGAGTCGCTGCCTTCCTCGGCCATTTACCGGTTTCGTGGACGATAGTCGGAATCGGACTCGTGTTGACGTTGGTGTTTTCGTTCTTTTTTACTTCGGTCGCGGCGAACGCCATTGCCACGACTGCCCGCAATCCGGTTTCGGGCATGACGATGCTCACTATCATCATCTCCTCCGTAGTGTTGCTGCAGTTCGGGCTGTCGGGAACGACCGGAATGTTCTTCGTTATGGCGATTGCGGGGATGGTCTGTACGGCACTGTCAACATCGGGGCAGACGATTACCGATCTGAAAACCGGCTACTGGATCGGTTCGACGCCCGCGGCACAGGAGAAGGTGAAGTTTCTCGGTGTCATCGCGGCCGCGGTTGCTTCAGGCTTGACCATTGTGATGCTGGCGCGGACGTTTCAGTTCGGTGAGGCGCTGCCCGGAGACGTACGCCCAGTGCTGGCTTCACCGCAAGCGTCCATCATGAAGGCTCTGGTGGAAGGTTTCATGAGCCATCAACCAGTGGCGTATGTTCTCTTTGGCGCGGGCGCGATGATCGCAATTCTGCTGGAGATGCTCGGCCAGCCATCGCTCATTTTCGCGCTCGGGATGTATCTGCCGCTCGAGTTGAACACGCCGGCGCTGGTCGGCGGATTCCTGTCCCACCTGCTGAACAAGCGGGCTGAGCGGACCGGCGGTGAGAGCGGCAGAACGATTCGCGAACGCGGCGTGATCATCGCCTCCGGTCTCATGGCGGGTGGTGCGCTTGGAGGCGTCTTCGGCGCGGCCTTGCGGCTGCTGCCAAGCTATCGCGAAGACCTGATCAAGACGCCGTTTTACTCCAACGAACCCATATCGCAGACGGTCTCCGCGCTGCTTTTCATCGGGCTTTGCCTGTACATGTGGCTCAGTTCACTACAGAGAATGAGGGAATGAAATGGACCAGGTAGGACGCTTTGTTGCGGATGCCGTGCTCGGCATTGACACACTTTGGGGTGGAGACGTCATGTGTCCGTCAGGAACGGGGCGGTTCATCGCGGACTCGTGGTTCTCCGATGAGCCGCTGCCTGCTGCTTACACCACGCCTGCGGCTGCGCGCGTGCGCGAAACTGGTGGCGCCGGCGGCAAGAGCATCGATCGCGAAGCCATTGAAGCTTATCTGCGTGAGGTCGACCTGCCGAAAGCCATGGAGGGAATGTGCGGCGAAGCGGAAAAAATCGGCGGCCTGCGCGGTCATTATCTCGCAGGTCTCAGCTTCTGTCTCCGGACGATGTGGGAGCTGGCGATGGAGATGCTCGGCAAGGGCAAGTCCGTCCCCTACGAGCAGTGTGTCCAGGCCTCCACCGGGCAGCTGCCGGAACCGTCCCGGCCGGAAGCCCGGCGCGACAGAGTTGCCGAGTTGCTGAACCGTGCGGGTTACTCGACCGCCAATTCCGGCGGCCTGCTGGAAGCAGTGGATAGGTGGCGGCGCGAGCGGGTAGTGCCGATGGCGTCGGTGCGGTCGCTCGGGGCGGCGGTAATCGCCTACTTTGACAACCTCAGCGTCGCCAATCTGCTGCCGCATCTGCCCAAGGAACTCTCAGATGTGCCGCGGGCGAACATCGACTTTTTACCGATCAAGGACGCCTGGTTCTCCGGCTCGATGAATTATCTGGGCCGGGCGCGAAAGGCCGACGGCAGTCCGAAGTACGAGGCAAGCTACGAGATCAACGCGTCCCTACAGATTAGCTTTCCGGAGTTTCAGCAGCTCGTAAGCCATGAAGTCGTCCCCGGACACGTTACGACGTTTGCGTATCTTCAGGACCTGTACGTCCGCCGGCGGGCGGGTTTCGAAGCTACCGTGCTGACGATGAACACCCGCGCCGCAACGCTGTTCGAGGGAATCGCAAACAACGCCATCCTGATTGCGCACGGAGTGAACGAGGTCGAGCAACTGCCGGACGCGGACATGCAGATTGGCGTGCTACTGGCGCTGTTGCAGGACGACGCCAAGAACCAGTCGTCTTATCTCACGTGGGGCGCGGGCAAGCTGCAAGCGGAAGTGGCTGCCACATTGCGGCGCGATTTTCTGGTGAGCGAAGAGCGCGCCGACAAGCTTTCGGGCGCGTGGGGACGTCATCCGTTGCTGGGCCGAATGTACCTTCCGGCATATCGCTGCGGCACCGAAAAAGTCGCCGACCTGCGGCGGAAATTCCCCCCCGATCGCGTCCTCCCAGCTATCTATGGCTGCTTCGGGCTGGTGGATATCAGCACCGTGGATGAAGTGCTGCGGGCGACAAAGGGGCAAAGCCAGGCTTAAATCCGCGAGCTGAGTGGAGGAGGGCCGGGGGTTTCCTTTCGCAAAATTGACATCCTTCGACCCTGGCGGCGCCGCCTTCGCTCAGCATGACAGTTGAAGGAAGAGCTGTGTTCACCATGCGGGCTTTTCTTTGCAGCTCGACCGCTTCAGCTCAGACAAATTGAGAATTAGCTGCAAGCTGTCTGCATTCCACAGGCTCCAGGTGCGCGGTGAAGTGCCGCAGGAACGGTGCTTCAAACGTGAGCCGCATGCCTGCGATATGCTCGCGGCGTTGCCACACGGCGAGGATCACCTCGATGACGTAATCAATATGACTCTGCGTGTAAACGCGGCGTGGGATCGCCAGTCGCACCAGATCCAGCTTGGCTGCCTTTCCGAACATCAGGCTGCCAATCTCAACTGAGCGAATTCCGCCTTCGAGATACAACTCCGCCGCGAGCGCCGCGCCGGGGAATTCGTCGAGCGGAATATGCGGCAAGAACGCCCGCGCATCGAGGTAAATGGCGTGGCCGCCGGGCGGCTGCACGATGGGCACCCCGTGCTCGGCGAGATGATTGCCAAGGTAAGCTGTCGAGGCAATGCGATAGCGCAGATAATCGTCCTCCAGCGATTCCTGCACCCCGACAGCGATCGCTTCCAAGTCGCGCCCGGCAAGACCGCCATACGTCGGATAGCCCTCGGTAAGCAGTAGCAGGTCTTTCTCCTGCCCGGCGAGCACCGCGTCATTCGTGCAAAGAAAGCCGCCGATGTTTGCCATGCCGTCTTTCTTCGCCGACATCGTGCAGCCATCACCCAGCGCGAACATCTCCTGCGCAATCTCCTTCGGAGTCTTCAACGCGTAGGCTTCTTCCCGCAGCTTGATGAAGTAAGCATTCTCCGCGAAGCGGCAGGCGTCGAAGTAGAGCGGGATGCCGTGCTTGCGGCAGACCGCGTTCACCGCGCGGGCGTTCTGCATCGAGACTGGCTGGCCTCCACCGGAGTTGTTGGTCACGGTCAGCAGCACCAGCGGTATGCGCTCGCGCCCCACACGCGCGATGAGGTCTTCCAGTGCACGCACATCCATGTTTCCCTTAAAGGGATGCCAGGTTGCGGGCTGGCGAGCTTCCGCGATGGGAATATCCACGGCTTCGGCGCCGACGAACTCAATGTTGGCGCGCGTAGTGTCGAAGTGTGTGTTGTTGGGAACGACGTCTCCCTTCTTGCACATCACACTGAATAGGATGCGCTCGGCGGCGCGTCCCTGGTGGGTCGGGATCACGTGTTGATAGCCAAAGATGTCCTGGATGGAATCGCGAAAGTGATCGAAGCTGCGGCTGCCGGCATAACTCTCGTCGCCCATCATCACCGCCGCCCATTGCCGCGTGGACATCGCGCCCGTGCCGGAGTCGGTCAGCAGATCAATCAGCACATCGTCGGCGGCAAGCAAGAACAGGTTGTAATGCGCGGCGCGCAGGAGTTCCTCACGCTCTTCGCGCGTGGTCCAGCGGATCTGTTCCACGCTCTTGATGCGAAACGGTTCGATGATGGTCTTGCTCAGCATGCAGGCCCCTTCTTTGTTCACACGGACTCCAACCTGATTGTCGCGCCTCTGCGCGCGAAACGCAGTGATTGGGGTCACAGGTCGGGGGGGCGTTGGGAAAAACTGTTGTTTCTCAGGATGCGCGGAGTCGCGCCGCATGGTGGGCTAGTTCATTGGCCTCGTGGTTTTCCTCGCGGCAAATGTGCTCGATGGAAAAATCAACCCCGCGAGCCAGCTTGCGGCAGATCCAATTCAGGGAGTGAAGACGCGGGCTCCGACAGGAGTACTCGCCCATCATCTGCTTCACCACGATCTCCGAGTCGGAGTAAACGCGAAGCGACCGGGCTTTGACTGCGATGGCGTGCTGCAATGCCTCAAGCAGGGCAAGGTACTCGGCGACGTTGTTGTCCTGATGTCCGATCCACTTAGAAATCCTGGTGGTTTACCCGGCGGGAGTCTCAATCACGATTCCAATGCCCGACGGCCCGGGATTTCCCCGCGAGCCACCATCCACATAGGCTACGAGATCAGACATCGAACTCCTTAGTGACAAGATGCTTGAATGCGTTCGATTCGTCAAGAAGCACTTCTGGTTCCCCCACATTATCATTTCGATCCTACAGTTCTGTGAAAAAAGTGTGAATTGATCTTGGATAACCAGTAAGAGAGTGAAGAACATGCTTGTTTTCTGTTGCTTGGATAAAAAGATTCCCACACGGAAATAATCTGCATTTGCACCAACCTTCGGCGTTGACAATTCAAATTGCTGTATTTAGGATCACTCTCGTCGACGGCAGAAAAGGGCTGGCAAAACTAAAAGTAGCTAGCCTGAAGTAAGCTGGGTGATCGGTTCGGACAGGGCGACCTGTTGAACCGCCAGACCCGAAAAAACCGACGGCGTTGCGAGATGTCCGTCGGGGTTTGGAACTGCGAAAGCAGTGATCGCACCAAGGGCTGTGACGGTACATGCGTCCACGCTGTTGACTCCCTCGCAGGAGTTGGTGGTTGGAGCATAACCAAAGTCACAGCCTTTACTATTGCCCGCTGATTTGCCACCCTTTCAAACCAATAGCTTCATCGATGAGTGCTGGATTTCCAATGCCGGCCCGGCTAGCCATCGTGCTAGCGTCCATCTCATGCAACGAACGCATGGCGTATAGCCATACGCTACAGCTTGCGCGGCGTCCATCGCATGCGGATGTTTGCCCTGGATATACTTGCATCCCGGAGTATGGAAGGTGCTGCCGTCGTCGGTGACGATCACCTGGCTGGCGCGGGATGATATTCGCAGGATCGCTGTGCGTGGAACGGAGGTTGGCATAGGTCTGCTGCCGTTGAATCATCATGATCGCGGTAGCCACCAGTAGCGCCAGTACGGTCAGCGCCCAAACACGTCTTGACATAGCCGACTCCTGGAACCGCATTTTTAGCGAGCGACGGCCGCCGATCGAATGGCATCGATCAGCCCCGCCGTGGTTGATACATCGATGCCATAGCGCCCTCCGCCCTGCACAATCGGACGGCCGATGGCATCTAACTCGAGTTCCCGTTTCGCGGCAACGTCCTTCTGCATGGAGCTGCGCATGCCCGCAGGCAAACTCTCGAATACCGCCTGGAGTTTCGCCACGTCAACTTCGGCGCCGCTGGCCTTCGCCACGTCACAAGCCTCAGAGATGGCAGAATCCAATTTGTGCTTCCACTCGGCATTGGCGAAGACCTCTCCCTTGTTTTTTCCTGAAGCAGAGGTTACCAGCGCGAGGGGAGCGAGGAAGCAGAGTTTGCTCCACAGCAGCGTCTGCTCGTTCTGCACAAACTGGCAGCTGAATCCAATCTCGCCCAAGCGCGCGACGATTGCTCCTAATCGTGGCTCTCCGCTGACTGCGAGGTTCAGGCGAACGAATGGCGAGCGCTGCACGAACCGGCCGGGGGCAACCCGCTCAGCTTCAACCGCAATAGTTGCAGGTACCACGCGATCGCCACCGAAGCGCACGCGTAGCAGCTCGATGTGGTCCACTCCGTTCAGCAGGGGAACCGCCAACCCGGGCAACGACTTCACGGCCTCCAGTGCAGTTTGCAGTTGATAGGTTTTGGTTGCGATCCACAGAACGTCAACCGGCTCCGTCAGTGCTGCGGTGGGTTTTGCCAACGCTGTAATGGTGCCAGACGGGCGCTCCAGCGTTAGGCTCCGGGGATACTGAGGCAGGGTTTCGGGCCGGACTATCACCGTAACGTCTTCTCCCAGCGATGCCAGTGCAGCGCCGACCAACCCTCCGACTGCTCCCGCCCCCAAAATTGCGTGTTTCATGAAAGTACTCCCGGAGAGACACTATACGACACGCTGGATTTTGTGGCGTGTCACTGAGGTTGATAGTTCACGCAAGGATGCGCCCAGCAACCTTCCACTAGCCGCTCCTGAAACAGCACTGAAACCTTGGGTTTGGCCCGGATTCCGGTCGGATTTGCAAAGGCGTCAACGCTCCTCTCGAACTGCCCTTTCGTCGCAGGACCGACCTTCACAACACTGTGCCAACGAGGGTGGCGTTGCTGCAGGGTTCGCCGAACCGGTTCAAGGTCCACTAAACCCCAGGGCATGGCAGTTGGCCGAGGAGCGATGGGCCTAGAAGCCCGAGCCTAGGCTCTCTTTGTATCCCGCGCCAGCGCCTTCAGGACCATATTGAGCAGGGACAGCACAACGGCTCCCCAGAACGCCGGCCAGAAACCGTACACCACGAAACCGGGGACGAAGTTTGACGCAAACAGCAACATCAGCGCGTTGATGACCCACCAGAAAATGCCGAGCGTGAGCAGCGTCAGCGGCAGAGTGATGACCTTCAGGAAGAGCCCCAATGTGGCGTTCACCAGTCCGATCACGAGCGCGGCGATCAACGCCGAGGTAAGGCTGCGTACGTAAAATCCCGGCACCAAGTGGGAGACGATCAGCAGGCTGATCGCACTCAACAGCCAGTCCAGCAGCAAACGCATTTCGTTCCTTCCCCTTCTGTGACCTCACATTCAACGTCCGTTAAACCATCGCCGCTTCCACAAAGAGGGGCGGCAAGAAGTCAGCGCGCATACCTTTGTTTTAAGGCGTCCAGATCTTCCCGTCGTGGTCGCTGCGGAAGCAGCCCGCAACGGAGACGGGCACATAAATGCGACTTGGACGACTGGGATCGAGAGCGATGGCATGAACCATCAATCTGCCAGTTGTTGCGTTTGTCGTCTGCCCAGAATGAAGCCTCCCTTGCGCGTGCCGAGGTGGACGTGTACTTCGCGCGTCCGATTGCTGCGAGCCATACGGCCTCCGTTGCGTTCGTTGCTGCTCGTGAGACGGCACATCCGAAATGGTTGCCGAAGAATTCGCGGAAATTATATCTCGGAGGGCAGAGCAGCGGCGTCACTTTGCACAGTGCTGCCGGAACTGCGATGCGGTAAGCTCGCTTTCTGAGGTAGCTCACCGATGACTGGTCCGATCGCGCAATTCGCGAATGCGAGATACCTGAACCTGGAAACCTTTCGCAAGACCGGCGTCGGCGTGCGGACGCAGGTATGGTTTGCGCAAGAGGGCGCGGTCTTCTACATCTACTCAGCGCCCGATGCCGGAAAGGTCAAGCGCATCCGCAACAATCCGAAGGTGAGGGTCGCACCCTGCGATTTTCGCGGCAACCTGCGCGGCGCCTGGTTGGACGGGCACGCCCGCATCTGTGAAGGTCGGGAAGCCGCACACGGACAAGAGCTGCTGCGCAGCAAGTATGGCTGGCTGAAGATCGCTGGCGATTTCTTCAGCCGGCTGCGCGGCCGCGCCCAAACCGCGATCGCCATCGACATGGGTTAGCCGCGGCGCTCATGTTTGTCGACCTGCTGTATCCTCAATGGATGCGCAGGGCCCGACTCCGCTCGACGGCGGAAATATCCACGAAGCGGGGGGACCGGCGTTCGTCTGGAGGGCACTGCTATGAGCGGTAACGATCCTCTCCTGGCACCGATGAGGGGCACAGAGCACCAGCAAATCGCCGGAGTCCAGCTTGACATCGCACGCGCCGGCATGGCTCGCGTCAAACGTGTGATTTACCCGGCGGGATTCCGCTGGTCGACCCACATCAAACCAGTCGTCGGCACCGATCTCTGCATGCACGCGCATGTCGGCTTCCTGGCCCACGGGCAGATACACATCGAGTTTCCAGACGGCTGCCGGGTGGAGTTCACGGCTCCACAGGCCGTCGTTATCGAGCCGGGTCACGATGGCTGGGTTGTGGGCAACGAGCCGGCGGTGCTCATCGAATTCGACTTCGAGAACGACACCGCTCGCAGGGTTGGAGTGCCCGACGGTCACGTGCATGGCGATTCGAGCCCGCAGCGGTAAACACGGAACTGCTACTTTCGGCTATCCGCGGGCACTGATGGTGCCGCTGTCTTTGTTGAGGAGGGTTATCTGGGTAATCTCTCCTGCCGTACCTTTTTCGAATTCAACCCCTGTCGGCCGCATGTGCAGGAAGCATCTTGAGTCGATGGCGGCGAACACGTTAAGGCTGGCCGGGAATCTCCCGGGACCAACGTGCCGGGACGCACCCTGTAAGCGAAGTGCGCGCGAATTGGCCCTCTGTCAGGCCGGATACCTTCCCGTGATGTAGCCTTCCAGTTGCTGGATGGTGTGCTGCTGGCCAGAGATAATCCACTTCACCAGATCGCCGATGGACAGCACACCAACCACCGTATCACCCTCCAGGACCGGAAGATGACGGATGCGGTGGTTAGTCATGATCGCCATGCAGTCGTCCACCTTCTGTTGGCGGGTCACGAAGATCACGGGGCTGCTCATGATCTGGCTGACCGCGGTCTCCTTCGATAACCGTCCCTGGAGGATGACTTTGCGGGCGTAGTCGCGTTCCGAAAGGATCCCTACCAGCTTACCGTCGGATATCACCAGCAACGCCCCGACTCCGAATTGGGCCATCTTCTCGATGGCTTCGTAAACGGACTGCTCAGGCGTAACGGACAAAACTGCGTGGCCGGTTTTCTGCGCCAGAACGGCGTCAACTTGGTCAGCAAGGCTCATAGAAGCACCTGGCGGGTGGTCACCCTTCCGACGGGGTATCTTACATCATCTGGACGAATGTGCCATGGAATTGGGATGCAGAAATGGGGTGCCCTCGGCCCTGCTCCCGCCAGAAAGGCTCCCCCCGTTCGACATGACCCCTCTTGTCTGCCATCCACCATGGCTCCGCGCTCAAAGCGAACGCAGGAAGTTCAATAGCTCCTGCTGATCTGCGACGGCCAGGAATGTCTGAAGCCACGAGGTGCCCGGGACCCGGAACCAGGCATTCACTCCGTGTCCGGCCTTCCAGTGCCGCTCGCGACCGTGTTGTGCGTCTAAATGTTTGTGGCGGTGTTCTTGAGATCACCCGCGTTGCGCGACAGTCAACTTTAACCTGTTAGCTGAATCAGCTATCCCTTAGCACCACCACTCGCTGCCGACTCCGATAGTCAGTGGGGCTAGAACCAAACTTGCTTCCGAAAGCCCGGACGAAGCTAGGTGCGTGGCGATAGCCGACGCGATACGAAACTTCCTTGACAGGCATTTCCGTGGAATGCAGCAGTTCGGCGGCT
>Ga0074045_10001310_pt1 | contig 24073 bp, 14 predicted proteins | sample BogForMeECP23OM2_FD_94442 | JGI IMG/M metagenome (GOLD analysis project Ga0074045, IMG submission 94442) | Bog forest soil microbial communities from Calvert Island, British Columbia, Canada - Bog Forest MetaG ECP23OM2 | ecosystem: Environmental > Terrestrial > Soil > Wetlands ... | reverse complement strand
GCCCAGCAGTTTGCCCGCTGCCCTATGCAGCTCGCCTTCCCTGTTCACAAGGCGCAACAGGTGATAATCTATGGCGTTCATCCGGACGGCTTTGCCTTGGCCGTGCCCGCCCGCGAAAATGCCCGCTAGACTCGGCGTTGCCAATCGGCGGCAATGCTCGTCGAAAAGCCCCGGTTCGCCGTCAGCAATGACCAGCCCTCCTCGTTCAACAAATTCGCGAATGGCCTTTACCTCGTCTCCAGAAAGTGCAGTGGAGCGAGGTAGAATCAGCACGCGGTAGTTTCGCCGCACCAACTCCCCTTGCTCTATCTGCCCATAGGCCACGAAATTGTACTGCAGTCCAAGGTCTTCAATAAGGCGGCAGTACGACTCCCTTACGCGCAACAACTCACTGTCCAGGCGCTCAGTAGATGATGTGCGGTTGACCCACGATTCACCCCTTGGGCGCTGCGCCAGCATCCACTCCACGCGCATACTCGCCTGAGAGTAGTGGATTGCGATTGGATCGGATTCCCGCACGCTGTTGATCAACAAAGCAGCGATCCCGTCACGCAACTCCTTGTAATACGGCTTAACTTCGCTGCCGCGGGGCCCGACCGAACCCTCTTTGGAAACACATTCGTACTTCTCGTCCCAAATGAGATTCCCCCTGGCGCCATGAAACACTTCGTACCAGATGCGGTGTTTCTCCCAAAGCCCGCGGGCAAATGCTGTCGTCACAATCGCTATGCCTGGATTGAACGATCGAATCATCTCAATGTTGCTGCCGATGTCATACGGTTCTATCGCCCCTAGCACCTGGCTCAACCGATAGTAATCGTACCCGCCCCATCCCGGCATTTGACCACCAGCAATGGCGACATAAGCATCTGCATCAACTGACCGGATCGCGTCAACGCCCATTTTCAAGGCACGCGCATAGGAGACATCCATCCATTCTTTCTGATCAGCCCAGGAAGAAAAGTTGTCGTCGGTGTGTTTCATCGCTTCGCGAGTCGTCTCGGGAGTGACGACGTCCCACGTCTCGAAACTTGTTCCCCATTGACGGTTCAGGGCAGCCAGCGTACCATATCGCTCCTTCAGCCACGTTCGCATTTCCGAAAGGGACTGGTCAGAAAAGTCGAAGTCCCAAAAGGCGGCCAGGTCGGCAATGCCGGACTCATCCGCAAGATCGTAGAAGAGAGGACGGTAGGGAGATTGTGCGCGAGCCGCCTCCACCAACCGATCATGAATCAACCTCCACCACGCCGGGTCCGAAAAACTCGGATGCCGCTTCAGCGCCTCCTTGCTACTCGGGTCCTTCCGGTAGAGTTCCTTAGCCTGCAGGTAGGACCAATTCTGGATCCTGTCGGCCCGGTAGCGGTGATATTCCGAATAGTAGTCGGTGGCAAGATTTTCCGCATACCAACGCAAATCATTTTTCAGCAGGAAGTCCGGAGGTGCCTTCGCGTTGCCGTTGATTTGACCTGCACTGATTCCAAGAGTCTTGAGCATTGCAAAACGCTCAGCACTATGTGGCTGCCACATGACAATAGCGTAGTCTCTCCAAAGCCGGTCCGGTGGTTTGGCCACAAAAGACACGCTGGCGTCTTCCTCGCGATGGTCTTTCGCACCTTTCTTGTCTACCCCCTCGAATGAGAAGTGCACATGCAGCTCGTTGCTCATCGCGACAGCATGCCGCAGATCGAGCTCAAATCGGATTTCGGATTCATCCGTCAACTCGACGGGCACTTTTCGCATTTCAACTGTACGACCTAATGCATCCGTCCAAGTAATGCCTAACTCGCCTTTACCTGTCGCCTGTGGGTTAGTCCGATAAATTGCAAGTATCGGGCGATCCCGCTCCAACGCAACAGACGGCAGCACAATTTCCGAAGCGAGACAGAGACTGGTCCATAACAAAGGCTGCAGTGCTAGCAATTGCGCTTTCATCTTTTCAGGCTACTTTCCAGCTATTTCTCTTTTGAAGGCAACATGGGATCCACTGCATCCCCGCGCAGTTCAAGGCGTGCAGGCAGCAGGTCCGGCTGAGCCTCGGTGGCCTGCCGCATGTGCTTGAGGGAGTCATCGCGGAAGCCGTCGTGTTTTTCGATGAGTCCGAGTAGATAGTTCGCCTCCGCACGCTGGTGTGAATCCGTCGCGTTCAGTTCCGAGCGTGCAAAAGTTTCGAAATGCTTCTGGAGCCGGGCTGCTTCGGAGGTCCTCCCAATTCGTTCCAGGGAAAGCGCCATAAAGTAGTTCTCGCTGTTCCAACTGTCTCGATCCCCAGAAAGTTGCGCAACTCCGGAAACGCTCTTTTCGTAAGCCTGCCTGGCCTCGATGTTCCGCCCGAGCGTTTCGAGAGTCCGGCCCAGGTAGTATTGCAGCCGTGGCGACACCTGCGATTGGAAGTCGTCCATCCCAAGCGACACTGGCGGCTTTATTGCGGATTCGAAGGTTCGCAGCGCTTCCGCGTAATCACCGTGATTAAACGCTTCGGCGCCAGTGGCAAATTGCATCAAGCGATACTTGTCTCGCAGGCCATAAGTTCTATGGCGGGGAGCAAATTCGTGAGTTGCAATTAACCGTTTCGCCTCATCATAGCGGCCCATCATCATGTTCGCAGTCAGCACGCCTTCCGTCAGGTCGTCATCGTGCGGCGAGCGTTCCAGTGCTCTCTTCAGAAGTGTCAGTTGCTCGTTGAACCTGCCAGCTTTCGCGAACAGGTTGCTCAGGTCATTGAAGGTCCGTATATGTGCTGGATTGAGCGCCACGGCCCGTTCCAATTGCGCGGCCGCCTTGTCTAAGCCAAGGCCCTGTTCAGCGTAGGCCAGTCCCAGCGAGCGTCGTGATGAAAAATCGGCGGGATTTGCCTCGATAGCAGCCTCCCATTGATGAATCGCCTCTTCGGGCCGCTCTCGGTAATAAAGCAGACACGCCAGGTTAAAACGCGCAACGTTATCCTTAGGGTCAAGTTGAACCGCCTCTGCCAGTGGTGCTTCACTTTCTTTGCGATACGGAAACCGATCCACTTTCCCGTCCGCCGCGCGTGCGCTCTGCAGGGACTCAGTCGCGGCCTCTGCCATGCCACTACGTCGTTGGCAATAAGCGAGCGTATAGTAATAGATTGGCGGAGCGCCCCAAGGGTCCCCCTTGTTTTCCCCAACAAGCTTCAGAAGCCGGACTGCTTCGCTCCACCTCCCCAGGTAGCGATAAAAGATCGATACGCCTATCGCTTCCTGACTTTGTCCACCCATCAAGCGCACGAGTTCCGCCTTGGCCCCCGGATCTCTCGTCAGGTTGTAGCGCTCGGCCTGCGCGAGACGGTTTGTAGGATCAATCCGCTCCAACTCGACGATTTCCTTGAGCGCTCGCGTCTTATCGCCAGTTTCGCGGTAGGTCAACGCCAGAGAGGCGCGTGCCAGGAGATCGTCCGAGTTGGCCCCAATCGCTCCTTGAAAATGACCAATCGCCCCCTGGTAGTCCTTCCTGGAAAACGCTATCCGGCCCAAATGATATTCGCGTTCACCGAAATAGGCGCTGTCTGACCAAATGTAGTAGAGATTGCGTTCGGCTTTCTTGTTCTCGCCTGCGGCGAATTGGCTCATTGCCAGATAGTAGTAGCCCTCGTCGGAGTATGGATCCCGCCTGATAACTTCCTCAAGATGCGTCGCTGCGCTGACCGGACGGCCGTGATTGAAGTCGTTAATGCCGAGCAGTAGATGTGCGCGTGAGTAACCCCGGTCGAGTTTGAGCGCCTTCTCAAGAAGGGCGACGGCGCCTGCCTCATCGAGTTCCTTCAGCTTAAACTCCGCCGCTAATGACAACTCCTCTGCGCTCATGTCTTCCAGCACCTTCGACCGGCTCTCTAGAGGTCTTGTAAAGGGCGTGTATTCCTTGCGGCCAGGATCTCCATCGGGGCGCGCATATTCCAACAATGGACGACCGCCGGCATCGGCCACTGTTACAGCAAGGCCTGATAGGTCAACGTTGGCGATCTTGGTTTGATCCATGGACGCCTGGAATGGCTTGGCGGGGTCCAGATCAATACTAGTGCGCAACAGCTCGCCGGACCGCGTTTTAACCACCAGCGTCGCGCCTGGGATCACACGTGTCGCCGCCAGCGTCAGTCTAAGCGGCTCCTTCGCATCTTGCTTCTCTTTGGGCACCTGAAGGTTCAATGCGATATCACGGGTCAGCGTCGTCAATCCGCCTGTCCCCGCGACCGGTACCCACCATTCACTCCAGCTTTCGACCTTGTGCGGGGCGACCCATTCATAGTGACCGTCCCAGACGTACCGGCCGCTCTGGAGCTCGACATAGGGCCCGGCATTGTCCGTATAGCCATGCTCGAGGTTCTTTGAGCCCTCGCCGTACCCGAAGGTCCATAATTTCATACCCTGGACGATTCGGCGGTCGGCGCAGCGAAAAATTCCATAGTCGCGGTCAAACTGATATGCGCCCTGGAAGTTATCGTAGATGTCGATGCCAAATACCCCCAGCATGTGTTTGTTGTTTCTGTCCCGGCTGTAGTCGATCCCGTTGTAGAGCGGCCAATCCGCAATCTCGGCTGTGGTGTGCCCGACAGTCCGGGTCATGGGATAGATGAAGCGCGTTTCCGGTGTCGCGGAAACTGCCGTGTTGATCCACAACATCTGTGGCATCCTGCCGTCCTGAGTGTTGTAGCAATAAACACTGATCTGCAAGGCCGCGATGCCAGGATGAAGCGTCGCTGTCAGGTTCACCTTCATCTGATAAACGGGGTCCAATTCGCCTAACACTAACGAAACGCAGCCGTCTTTGTGTCGGACGATTTTGTTTGACCAGAATGGCTCACCGTGGAGCGTGAGCATGTGCAGGTCGTGCGGACCGGTCAACTCAAGTCCCGACTGCGGCCAACTGTTCCGGGGATTGTAGTGGGACGGCTTGATGACATCATTGCGGTAGAAAACCTCCCGGCCGCGTAATTTGTCGTACAAGGAGAAGATTCTGCCGCCTAGATCCGGCAGATACGTGAGCTTCAGGTACTCATTTTCGACAAAAATGGCGCGGTAGGTGCGTGGCTTGGGACCGTCTGGTTGGAATGGCATGAGATACGTCGTGAAAGGATACATGCCGGTGACGGTGGAATTGCGGAAAAGCGGAGGCTCCAATTCTCTGCCAGTCGGTTCATAGGTAGGGATTGTCAGGGTTCCTTCGTAAGCTTTCACCTCTGAGCCAGACGCGGCAAGTGCAGGCGCCATTGCTAGAATCAGCAGCAATATCAGGCGTTTCATTTCACGTTCTCCCGCAAGTCACGCTTGGCTTGACCCACCACTTCAACCAGAGCCACGATGTCGCCCAGACTGTCGTACACGGGGGTCAGAACGGAGATCATTCCGGTGCCGCGGCTTACGCTAACCCGCTCCCTGGTGCTGAGAACCCTCTTCATCTCGGAAGGCATCTCCTGGTGCAGTTCGCCCCACTTCCAGAAAGCGCTCATCTCATACACGTTCCGAATTAGAATCTGGACTTGCGGTGGATTGGACTGCACCGGCATCCAGAGATTTGCATCGCATGATTCGGCGCACAAGCGCGCCAGGCGGATCAGGGTCTTCTTGGTTTGAATAAACGCTTCGTCGTTGACGTCGAAGTTGTCGCTGGCCACCCAGGGGTCTCGCGGGTCCGTCTTGAACAGGAATTGCAGGGAACGCTGCGTCTGGATGCGCAGGCAGACATCGCCATCCACCATCGCCGTCGCCACCTGTGCCACACGGTCCAGGTCTTTGGCCTTGTCCTCGTTTTGAGCGAACAGAAGCGGACTCGCGGTCAGCAATAGAAACACTCTGAGATTCATTTGACCTCCCGTGCCAGTTCAAGGACATACGCCCGCACTCGCTGCCAGGCCGCAGCGTCGAGAGCGCGGTCGAATTTGGGGTTCTCCGGAATCGCTCCATAATCGGCGTTGGTCCACTCCAATGGGTCCTTGGTCGCGAAAGCCGGCTTTGGAGTCCACCAGTCCTGCAACGTCGTTTCGTTGAAACGCCGCGCCGCCTCAGCCCTCAGCCGCTCGAGGGGTTGACTCTTCCGAAAATCGTTCAAGAGCGTAATGTCTTGAACCGCGTTCCGCTGGATCTTCAGCCGGATCGAAGGAATCGGAGCCGCGATGCCGAAGCGATCGCCTGGATAAATCAAAGCCTCGCGGCCCCCATTGAATTGAAACCAGGGATCTGAGCCCGGATCGGTTGTCTGCCAGTGGACGAAACCGTCGATGCCCCACAGCCAGGGCCGCAGAACCTGCAGCGTGATGTGCGAGGATGGCTCCGTCACAGCCGGCGTGGCGCCGTAAATCCACACGATATCGCCCCGCCCCTTCAACATTCGCGGCGCATCGTCATACCAGCCGAACTCCCCTCCGCCGCAAACCCAGAAATTGACGATGCCGGCCAGTTCCTTGAATTGCCGCTCCATCGTCCAACTCACATCCGCACGGAAAACGAACTTGACCGGCGTATCGGCGGGTACAGCAAGTTTCAGCATTCGCGCGTACTCACGGAAGTAATCATAGTCGCGGACAAATCGCACTTCGTCACCGTCCCATGGGAAGCCCTTGTAACGCTTCTTGTGGTTGAAGAACATCTCAAAGCGGGTTTCGGTCCAGCCCTTCTCGCGGAAATGCCGCTCCATGTCCGACACGATGTTGACGAATTCCTTCTCGTATCCGGGCTCACCCCACCACAGGAACGAGGCCGGCCATTCGGGGTTGATCGGCAGGTAGACAAATGGAATTGGTTTGGGGCCGCGCCGGGACCCCGCAAACGCGGAGCCGTCGAAAAGAGGGCCGTAATGCCGGTCGTACAGGCTCCAATCCGTGGTGTGCTTGTTTCTTCCGGAACCTGCCAATTGCGGAGCAAACTCGGGCCCAACTTTCCCCGCGTGGCCATAGCCCAATTGGTGAAAGACTCCGCGGTGCTCGTAGAAAATGCCGTGCAAGGAGTGGATCAGCCGGAAGAATTCGTCGCTCGTGTAGAAATCCGCTCCCAGACGCTTCCTGAGAGCGGGATACTGATCCGCCAGCCAGGACGTGCCATAGCTATTGTGGTCGATGGCGACGGCATCCTCGGCCGGGACCGTTGCAGCGATGACCGTTAATTCAATTGGAATCGACGAAACGCTCCGCCCGGCCTTGAGCGTCACCGTCATCTTGTACATGCCCGGACGAGTCTTCGCCGGCACCCAGATGTCGACCCAGAAGCCCTGCGCAGTCTGATGTGGCACGCGATTGTCGGGCTCTGGCATCGTCGACCGGAAGGGCGAGTGGACCGGGATCAGCGCGTCCGGATAGTAGCGCTTCGACGCCGGAAGAAGGTGGAACCACTCGCGGTACAGGTCAACCTGCAGGCCGCTCTCCTCCGGAAAGCCCGCTACTTCGATGCCGTACTCGCCCCCTTCCGGCACGATTGCGATCAGGTGGCAGGAGGCGTATGCGGCACGCCCGCTCACCAGCGCGAGCCAGTGCGCCGGCGCGGCCCCCGCCACCCGGTCGGCATCGACGATCCCCCCGAATGGATCCGGCCGTAGATGCTCCGGCAGAACTACGAGATCCGCCCCCGCGCACCGCAGCGCCGCCGCCAACACGATCGCGAGCCGGATCATCGCGCCTGGTCCCGAGAGAGAGTTTTGTAATAGCATCGAAGAAAACACTATCTTACTACCGGTAAAAAAGTCGAGGGTCTGCCTGAAGGCGCCTATCGTGGGCGTCGGGCGCCCTCCGCGGGAGCCCGGCGGAACGCGACAGGAGTTGCCCAATGCTGAGTCGTACGAACGCGCTGCCTTCACGTGCCGCCTTGGATCGCTATGCTGGCTGGCACTGGTACGGGGGGGCGCTCATGCCAATCCATCATTTCCTTATTGCAATTCTCCTGGGTGCGACTCTCCATGCCGGGACAGTGTCCACGCTGTGGTCCCGCGGCTATACGGCGATTCCCGAACCGCAGGCAGTTGAGCTTACGGGCTCAGATCTTCGGTTCGGCCCCCAATGGACCATGCGACTGAGCCCGGGCGTCTCGCGAACCGATGTCGCGGTCGACAGTCTGCGGGGCTTGCTGGAATCGCGCTTCGGGCTGCAGCCGTCCAGGACCGCGACCGCGGGCTCAACTGTGCAACTGCATCTGGCAGCCGGTAGCGTGACGCCGGGCAGGTCCACGGATCCGGACAAGCAGGCCGTCGCGGAGCAAGCCTATCGCCTGGTCATCGGCCCATCGGGCATCGTCATAACAGCCAACGCACCGCCGGGGCTGTTTTACGGCGTTCAGACTCTCGTGCAACTCCTCCGTCGCCGCAATGGAGCGCTGTTCCTGCCCGATTGTCGCGTCACCGATTGGCCGGATCTTCACCTGCGCCATATTTACTGGGATGATGCGCATCACCTGGAGCATCTGCCAGAACTGAAGCGCGCTGTGCGCCAGGCGGCGTTTTATAAAATCAACGGTTTCGTTCTGAAGCTGGAGGGGCATTTCCAGTTCCGTCACGCGCCCGCCCTTGTGGAGCCGTATGCGCTCACCCCGGCTGAGTATCAGGAACTGACCGACTATGGCCGTCGCTATTACGTCGAGGTGATCCCATATCTCGACGGACCCGGCCACATCGCTTTCATTCTGAAGCACCCCGAGTACGCGCAATTCCGTTCCTTCCCCGACAGCAACTACGAGCTGTGCGTCACCAATCCCGGGGCCGTGAAGCTGCTCTCAGGCATGTTCCAGGATCTGGTCGACGCTAACCGCGGCGGGAAATTCATCTACTTTTCCACGGATGAGCCTTATTATGTCGGCCTGGCCGATAACTCCCAGTGCCGCGAGAAGACCGCTGCGGACCAGAAGGGCAGCGTGGGAAAGCTGCTCGCGGATTTCATCACCAAGATCACCAACCCGCTGCACCAGAAAGGCCGGACGGTCATTTTCTGGGGTGAGTACCCGCTCCAGCCTGCCGACATCGATTCGTTGCCATCCTACCTGGTAAACGGCGAAGTGTACGGCCCGGAATTCGATCCGCTGTTTCACAAACATGGCATCCGCCAGATGATTTACACCTCAACCCAGGGCGGCGAGGCGCGTTTGTTCCCCGATTACTTCAGTCTGTCCAATCCCCGGCGCCTGCACCCTGTGGACTCGCAAGTCGACCGCATCGCCGACGGATTCCGCGAGATCTCGTACGCGCCGGCCCGTAGCCAGACCGACATCATCGGAGCGGTTGTCGCCGGCTGGGCCGACATGGGCCTGCATCCGGAGACGTTCTGGCTCGGTTATGCAACCATCACTGCGGCCGCGTGGCATCCCGGATCACCCTCCGTGCAGGAGTCGGCGGCCGCCTTCTACCGGCTCTTCTACAGTGACGGCGTCACCAACATGGACCGCGTGTACCAGCTAATGAGCCAGCAGTCGCATTTCTGGCTCGATAGCTGGGAATGGGGACCTTCGCCGCGCAAGCCTATCTTCGGCTACTCCCATGGCATCTTCAACCCACGGCGCCCGGTGAAGGACCAGACGCTCCGCCTGCCGCCTGCTCCGGACTCAAGCCTGAGATTCGATGCGGAGTGGACCAGGGAGAACGCGCGCCGCCTGGAGTTCGCCGCCGATGCTCTCAGCGACAACGACGAACTGCTGGGCTTATTGCACGAGAACCTGGGAAGAGCCGATTTGAATCGCTACAATCTCGAGGTCTACGTATCGATCGCCCAGCTCTACCGCCAGAACCTGGAGATGCTCACCGATATCGGGCGAATCTGTTTCCAGCTCGAAGCCGCCCAGCGCGCAGCCGCGGACAAACAGCCCAAGGAGGCCGTCGAGGCACTGGACCGAGCGCTGAATCTGGCGCGCCACATCCGCCAGCGTCGCAACGCCGTCCTGCGGGATGCGACATCAGTCTGGTACAAGAGCTGGTTCCCTCGCGTCGCGCAAGCAAACGGCCGCCAGTTCCTGCGCGAACTCGACGACGTGAAGGACCATGTCCCCGACCGGACCGTCGACATGAGCTATCTCGTCGATCGCGAATTGGCCTTACCCTTCGGCGCATGGGTGGAAGCCATCCGCGCCGTGCGCAATCAATTCGCGTCGGCGAATCAACTGGCCTCTGATCCGCTGCAATTCGATTGGCTCGACATGGGCGACCATCCCGTGGCCGGCGGCATCCCGGGGGAATAACCATTGAGCACGAATCCAGCGCCCGGCTCCTCCACAACCGCCTCTTTGAAGCGCGTCCTCTCGCGGCGCGACCTGATCCTCTACGGCCTGGTGATCCTCACGCCCACCGCGCCGTACCCGGTGTATGGCATCGTCCAGCAGACTTCGCACGGCCACGCCGCGCTCGCTTACCTCGTCGCCATGGTGGCGATGCTGTTCACGGCTGCGAGCTATGGCAAAATGGCGGGCGCATTCCCCTCCGCCGGTTCGACCTACACCTACGCCCAGCAGGCGCTCGACCCGCATATCGGCTTCCTGGCCGGCTGGGCGATGATCCTCGATTACTTCCTCATCCCTTTGCTCAGCGTGGTCTACGCCGCGCTCACGGCCAATCGGATCTTGCCGCAAATACCTTACGCCGCGTGGGCCGTGCTTTTCACGGTTCTCATTACGCTGATTAACGTCCGTGGCATCCGCGTCACCGCGCAAGCCGGCAACGTGATGATGGCGCTCATGACCGCGTGCGCCGTTGTGTTCGTCGTTCTGGCCGCGCGATGGGTGATGATCCGCCATGGCATCGGCGGCTTGGTTGCGCCCGGGGTCTTCTATAATCCACACACATTCGGGATACGCCCGTTGATGTTGGGTGCGGCCATCGGCAGCCTCTCCTATATCGGTTTCGACGCCATCTCCACGCTCGCCGAGGACACCATTCACCCCGAGCGCGATATCTCCATCGCGACTGTGCTGGTGTGCCTCATCCAGACGGTCTTCTGTGTCGTTACCGTCTACCTGGCGGCACTCGTCTGGCCGGATTACAACTCCTACCCCGAATCCGAAACCGTCATTCTGGACATCGGCCGCGTGGCCGGAGGGCCGTGGATGATGGGCTTCATCACCTTCATCCTGCTCGTGGCGGGCCTCGCCAGCGCACTCACGGGCCAGGCCGGTGCATCCCGGCTGCTGCTCGGCATGGGCCGCGACGGCGTCATTTCGCGCCGCATCTTCGCGCACGTCGATCCGCGCTTTTCAACGCCAGTCCGCGGCATCTACTTGATGGGCACGGTGTCCCTATTCGGCTCCCTGCTGATGCGCTTTCAGCTCGTCGTGGAACTGCTCAACTTCGGCGCCTTCGTCGGGTTCATTCTCGTCAATCTGAGCGTCATCCGCCATTTCTACATCCGCTTGCATCGCCGCGGCTTATTGGAGTTCTTCACCAGTCTGGTCTTCCCCCTCGCGGGCGCGGTCGTATGCTCGTATGTTTGGTTGAACCTCAGCTTGAAGGCCAGGATCGCCGGATTCTGCTGGCTCGGCCTCGGCGTCCTCTACCTCGCTTTCATCACGCGCGGATTCCGTGTCCCGCCGAAATCGCTCAGCAGCCTTAAGGAGGCCGGTTGAAATGCACCTGGAATTGAATCAGCGTCTGATCGACCACGTCGACCGCAGCCGCGACCGGCTCACTTCTCTCATCAGTGAGCTCGTCAGGCGTCCCTCCGAGAACACGCCTCCGGTCGGCCAGGAAGGCGCTTGCCAGGACTACGTCGCATCGGTCCTGAGCGCCGCCGGTTGGATGCCGGATATGTATGAACTCGACGCCGTGCCCGGCCTGCGCGAGCACCCCGTTTTCGATCCCGGCCGCAACTATGCCGGCCGGCCCAACGTCGGCGCGCGTCGAAAAGGTCCTGGGAAGGGCCGTTCTCTGATCCTCTCGGGCCACATTGACACGGTGCCGCGGGGCACGCAGCCTTGGACCCGCGACGCGTTCGGCGCTCAGGTGGAGGGCAACCGCCTCTACGGCCGCGGCGCCAACGACATGAAGGCCGGGGTCGCCATGAACCTGTTCGTCGTCGAGGCCTTGGAAGCGCTGAAGCTGCGGCTCGCCGGCGACCTGATCTTCGAGACCGTTGTGGATGAGGAGTTCGGTGGCGTCAACGGCACGCTCGCCGGGCGTCTGCGCGGTTACATCGCCGACGCCGCCGTGATCGGCGAGCCGTCCTTTCTGCGCATCTGCGCCGCGCAACGCGGCGGGCGCACCGCGCACATCACGTTTTCCGCGCCCGGCGGAATCTTGAACGAAGGCGGATATCCGGTTGGCGTCGTGGATCAAGTGACGCATTTCCTGGTCGAGTTGCGCAAGTTCGCGGACCAGCGGCGGCGCACCGCCCCACTGCACCCGCTGTACCCGGATGCTCCTAGTCGCGTCCCCGTCTCGGTCACCAAGATCTTCACCTCGCCCTGGGGCCCGCGCGAGCCAATCACCATTCCCGACCAGTGCAAGCTGGAACTGTACTGGGAGCTAATGCCGGGCGAAAGCCAGCAGGACGTCGAGCGCGAGTTTTTCGCCTGGTTTGACGCGCTGCTCGCCTCCGCGCCGCATCTGTTTCCCGTGCGGCCGGTCGTGGAGTTCCCCATCCGCTGGCTGCCCGGTTCCGCGATCTCCGCCTCCGACCCTCTCGTGCACGGGCTCTGTGCCTGCGCCGCGTCGGTCCTGCCCGCGCCACCGCCGGTCGTCGGGATCGAAGGCCCCTGCGACATGTTCGTCTTCCACCAATTCGGAATCCCTGCGGTGCTGTGGGGGCCTCGCGGCGGCAACACTCACGCCGCCGACGAGTACGTCGAATTGGATTCGGTCGCAGCCGCGGCCAAGGTCCTGCTGCTCTTCGTTTGCGACTGGTGCGGAGTGGAATCATGATCCGCTCGGTCGTGTTGACGATGCTCCTTGCCTGCGCCGCGTCTGCGCAAGTCTATTCGCCCAAAGTCCTCCTCAAGGGTCAGCCCGATGCCTCAGATCTGCATGCGCTGGCCCAGGGCATCTACGCTCAGGCCGGTGCCTACACGCCCCGCGAGCGCGCGGAAGCGGTCTGGCGTTTCTTTCTGACCGACGGCCGCTTCGTCAAACCGGGATTCTGGTATCACATCGCGGGCTGGGCCTACGAAGACCCGCTGGGCGAGGTTCTTGACCCCGAAAAGCTCCTCAACAGTTACGGATTCGGTCTCTGCTACCAGATCGCGCCGCTGCTCGAGGCAGTGTGGAGAGCCGGCGGATTCGAAGATGCGCGCGTCTGGTTCCTAACCGGCCACACCGTCGCCGAGGTCTTCTACGACGGCGCTTATCACCACTACGATTCCGACATGATGGGCTATAACACCCTCGGCCGCGGCCCCGCCAAACAGTCGCCCGTCGCCTCCGTTCATCAACTGGAAAGTGATAGGAACATCATCCTCTCGAAGCTGAAAGGCCCCACAGAGGCCGACCCCTCGGTGGTCGATGACCCGTGGTACCCGGCCGACGTGCGCGCCGGCGCAATCGGCCCTCTGGCTGAGCTTTTCACCACCACCTCCGACGACTACTTGTTCCCCTTCGAGCGTGCACCGCACGGCCACACCATGGATTTCGCGCTGCGCCCCGGCGAGCGCCTCGTGCGCTATTTCAGCCCTGAACGGCCGGACCTTTGGTATCTGCCCTACAAGTTCAACGGCCACTCCTGGGAGGAGTCTCCGCAGGAGGTCACCGAGTTCAATGTCCGTACCGCGGATGGTCCGCGCAGCCAGAAGGACGACCGAGTGTGGGCCACCGGCCGCATTGAATACCGCCCGCCGATCGACGCCCGCCAGAGCGCGATCTACGAAGTGCGCAGCCCCTACGTCGTCATCGACGCCGCGTTTCGATTCAACGCCAACCTGACGTCCTCTGACCAAATCGTGAAACTCGAGACCTCCGTCGATGGCGGCCGCACCTGGATTCCTGCCGGCTCGATCCGCGGCCCTCACAAAGGCCCCGCACGCCTCAATCCCGCTGTCCTCACCACCAGCACGCACGGCCGCCGCAATGCCGTCGGCGGCTCTTACGGCTATCTGCTAAGCATCACGAAAACGCCCGCCGTCGAGCTCGGCGACCTCTTCCTTTCAACTCGCATCCAGGTGAATCCTCGCACTCTGCCCGCGCTCACCAACGGCCGCAACGAACTCATCTACTCGGCCGGTTTACCCCATTCGCGCGCGCGCTTCCCCTTCACGGCCGCCAGCGCGCGAGAGGTAGCCAGCAAGATCGTTAACGCCCGATACGTCAGCGCAGGAGGACAGGGCTACTGGCTCTCCGCCGATTCCGGCTTCGCCGAGTTCGTCTTCAAGATCAACAGCCCCGATGCGTCGCCCCTTTCCGGCTTCGACGCCGGCGGCCGTTTCCTCGATCTCTCCCGCGGGCTCGCTCCCGACAAATTCACTGCCGAAGTGCGCAAGGTCGAGCCGGTCAATTCGGACAACGCCGCCGCTTCCATTGCTTGGAGCACTTCGCCCGACGGCCCCTTCCAGACCATTTGGGAATACGATCCGCGCGTGCAGTGGAAGGATGGCATCCCCATCGACCGCACGCTCCGCTGGCCTGAAGTGGATCGACACGTCGACGCGCCCGGCGCCCGTGAAATCTACGCCCGGTATCGCGCCCGGGGTCTGGCTATCGATGATTTCCGTTTGGCCGTGACGACAATCCCCGGCCCGCCTTCTTCCGCTCTTGAGGTGACACATCTCTGGAAGGAGAACGGCGTCGCGCGGAAATCCTCACAGCGAATCCCGGCCGGAACTGACAGACGCCGCTACTCGATCGACATTCCGTCCGGCGTCATAGTCACCAACGAAGCCGTGATTTTCGAAGCGCAGTAGCTTCTACAAACTGAGCTTCCACGGACTCCTGTACTCCCGGTGCAGCCACGACCGCGCCTCGGCCTGCCGCACCGTGTCGTTCTCCTCGTCCCAGTCCAGCCGCATCTTCCCGCGCAGACTCAGGTTTCCCAGGATGCTCGTGATAGACGACCGCACGCACGTCTCGATCTCGCTGTTCGGCCTTTGCCGGGTTCGGACGCATTCGACGAAATTGGTCCAGTGCAGCGGATGCGGATCCGCCACCCGCTTCATCTCGAGCGGTTCCAGGTCCGACTTCTCTTCCGGCGTCACCCGGCACACCGCGCGGTCCACGTACAGCGTCCCCTGCGGCCCGTGGAACGTGATCCCCATCAGCCGGTTCTTTTGCAGCTCCGTGTTGTTCGACCTGTGCTCCCACGACCCCAGGAAATCCCCGTAGTCATAGCTCACCTGCAACGTGTCCGGCGTCTCCGTGTCGTCCTGGAACCAGTACTTCCCGCCCAGCGCCGCGATCGCTTTCGGCATCTCCTCCTGGAACGCCATCTGCACGATGTCCAGCATGTGGATGCCCGAGTCCGTGAGTTGCCCGCCCGCGTAATCCCAGAAGTACCGGAAGTACGAATACGCGTCCGGGTAGACTCCGAACCGGTTCGGGTTGAACGTCCGCATCGGCGCCGGCCCCAGCCATAGGTCCCAATCCAGCCCCGCCGGCGGCGCCCCGTCCGGCGGATTCCCGATCCCCTCCCGCGGCTGATTGCTGTAGATCCACGCCCGCACGAACGCGATCTTGCCCAGCGCCCCGCTGCGCACCAGTTCACAAGCCTTCTGAAAATGTGCACCCGACCTCTGCCACGTCCCCGCCTGCACCACGCAGTTGTACTTGCGCGCCGCCTCCACCATCACCTTGCCTTCGTCCACCGCAACGCACGCCGGCTTCTCCACGTACACGTCTTTCCCGGCCTTGCAACCTTCCACCGCCATGTACGGATGCCAGTTGTCCGGAGCCGAAATGCAGATTGCATCCACCGACTTGTCCGCCAGGATCTCGCGGAAATCCTTCACTTCCCTCGGCTGGTGGCCTTTGCGCCGCGCCAGCGCCGCGGCCCGCTCCAGGTTTGGTTGATACACGTCGCACACCGCGCTCACCGCGACTCCGGCCTGTTCCATGGCCGCCTTCAGATTTTCCGAGCCCATGACGCCCACGCCAATGAATGCGATCGAAATCTTGTCGTTCGCCGCGTATGCCCTCGGCAGCAGCGAGGCCGCGGCCGCGCCGCCGGCCGTCTTGAGAAAATCCCGTCGCGCGGGTCCTGTTGTTTGCATATTGGTAACCTTACCGTAACTGCGACGGGCCGCTCAGGTCTACTTCTGAAACGGCCAGCATGAGCGGGCCGCTGCGTCCGGCCGCACGTCCCCTGCGGTGTGCGTCTCGTCCCCGCTCCAGCGCGCCGCCCGCTCCACCGCCAGGCGCATCTCCCAGGGTGTGGCGTACCGCAGCTCGATCCGCCGCCGCCGGCATTCCGCCCTCAGCAGGCGGAAGGTGTTGTCCAGCTCCCCGTTCAGCAGCGCCTTTACGTTGCTTTCCTGCGCACCGTGCGTATGCAGCTTCAGGAAGATGTCGGCGCCCACGCGCGGCGCCAGCTTCAGCCATCCGCGCACGCGCTGCGGCGTGGCCCCGTCTTGCGCAGCCAGCTCCGCCGCTTCGATCCGCGCCCCAAACCGGCCTTCCCCCCAACGCATTCCCAGCGGCCCTGGAATCATCAGCAGATCGCCCGGCACCCACTCTCCCGCGCGCACCACCGGACCGCGCTCGTGCGAGCGCGGACGCTCGGGATCGTCGATCGCCCAATAAATGCAGTTCACCTGCCGCACCTGCGTCGGTTCGTTTCCCGAGGGCATCGTGAAATCGGCATAACAACCCAGGTTCCGCAGCAGTGTGATCTCGTTGTTCAACCCGCAGCCCCAGCCATCCGGCCGCGAGTTGTCCAGCGCCCAGTTGCCATGGATGAATCCGAACACCACACGCCCATCCACCTTGCGCAGCAGCCCATGCCCCTCGTGCAGACGCTGTTTGAACCGTTCGATCTTCTCGATGAAGCGCGCCTCGGTGTCGCGGTCGTGATGCAGGTGCACCTCCACGTCACCCAGCCCCGAGTGCACCAGCTCCGCCAGATGGTCCAGCAGTAGCGGCCTGTATTCTTCCTCCGCGCAGAAGAAGGAATACTGGGCGCAACGGCCGGTGGAATCGACGTTTCGTCTCGCAATTTCTGGCCAGAGTTTTCGCCACGCCTCGACGCGCTCCAGGGCGGCTGCTTCGCTGGCCTTGTGCCACAGCGGCTCGTAGTGGTCCGCGATCGTCAGCCAGACTCGCTCCGGGCGCGGCGCCGGCCGCAGCCAGCGCGACACCCGTCCCCGGGCATATGACGGGAACCAGATCTCGGCATAACGGGTCAAAGCCATCGTCGCGTATGGTCTTCAGCCTACCAGTTTGCTCAATGGGCGGCCTGTGCGGTCTATGCTATTGTTAGCTTCGAAAGGGGCTCGAGCTGCTGTGGCGGAGGTCGCGGGACTTCTGCCGCTGGCTGCCGGGCCACGTCCATTCCGCGATGACGGGTCTCTATCCTCTAGTCCTCCAACGCCTGTTTCTGCCGCTATCCTATGGGTTGCGCGGGCGGCATTATGGGCGCTATCGCCGCCTGCTCGAGCGCAGCCAATGGCTGCCGTGCGAGCAGGTGCTGGCTCTCCAATGGGGCGAACTGTCGCGCCTGCTCGATCACGTCTTCACACAGGTCCCGTATTACCAACGGAAATACAAAGCTGCGGGCATCGAACGCGGCGACATCCGCAGCTTGGCTGATTTCGCCCGCCTGCCCTTCCTGACTCGCCAGGAGATCCAGCAACACCGCGAGGAATTGCGCGCCGCCAATGTCGTCCGCCTCCTGCCTCACTCCACCAGCGGATCCTCCGGATCGCCCACCCACTTTTACATCACACTGGACAGTTACGACTGGCGCACCGCCGCCACTCACCGCGCCTATTCCTGGAGCGGCTGCACGCTGGGTGAGCTGACGCTGCAACTGTGGGGCGCGCCGATTGGCGCCCCGCCGCGTTGGAAACGGATGAAGGTCCGGACGTTCAATGCCATGCAGCGGATCAACATCGTCTCCTCCTTTTCCCAGAGTCCCGCCCTCTGGCAACGCGTCTACGAGTGGAGCTGCCGGCGCCGTCCGGTCTTGATCGTCGGCTACGCTTCCAGCCTGGAGGCCTACGCCGCATATCTGGCCGAACACGCCCTGAAGCCGCCCCCGCCACGCTCCGTCATCAGCGGCGCCGAACTGATGCCCGCGCTGGTGCGGCAGCGCGTCGAGACTGCGCTCGGCGCGCCTCTCTTCAATACCTACGGCTCGCGCGAATTCATGTCGATCGCGGGAGAATGCGCCGCCCACCAGGGCCTGCACGTCCACGCCGAAAACCTGGTCGTCGAAACGGCCCGGCCGGCCGAAGAGGGTCCCTCCGACATGCTGGTCACCGACCTGCACAACTATGGTCTGCCCTTCGTGCGCTACCTCATCGGCGACACGGGGATGATGGACGACTCGCCCTGCCCGTGCGGGCGCGGCCTGCCTCGCATCCGCTCCATCGAGGGACGCTCCATGGACATGTTGCGCGCGCCCGACGGGCGAGTTGTCCCGGGCATGCTTTTCATCCATCTGATGAAGGAGTTCCCTGAGATTCGCGACTACCAGGCCCGCCAGCTCGCACCGGATCGCCTGGCCATCTCCACGGTTCTCGACCGGCCCGTTTCCGCCGCCCATCGGGAGCTGCTGAACAGCGAGCTGAGGAAGGTCTTCGGACCCGTAATGCAATTCGACTTCGAGACGGTGGACGCGATTCCGCGCCTGCCCTCGGGCAAGAAGAGAATCACCATTGGATTGGGCGGCTAGCCCCGGATCGAGCTCGATGAACGGCCGCCTACTGTTGATCGGCTACATGTTCCCGCCTGCCGGCGGCGTGGGCGTCCAGCGCGCGCTGGCCCTGGCGCGCTATCTGCCGCGCACCGGACTGGCGGTCACGGTCCTGACCGCCCGCCACCCCGTCGCGCATGTTTACGACGCCGCTCTCCTGGAGCGAGTCCCGGCCGAAGTGCGGGTTCATCGCACCCCCGCCCTTGAGCCGCCCTACGCCCTCCGCCAGCGCGTCAAGCGCCTTCTCGGCCGCGCCCAGGCCGGCCCGGAGACCACCTCCGCGCACGGCGCTCCCACCGCGCCCCCCGCTCCCGCGCGCGGACTGCGGCGCTGGACGCATGCGCTGCTGGAACGCGCGCTGTTCCCCGATCCGCAGGTCCTTTGGGTGCGGCCTTCCATCGGCGCGGCCATCCGGATCATTGAAGCGGAGCAGATCAGCTCCGTCCTGATCTCGGCGCCGCCATTTTCCCTACTGCACTTTGCCGCCCCTCTGCGGCGGCGTTTCCCGGCCCTGCGGATCGTTGTGGATTTCCGCGATGAGTGGCTGCAATACGACCTCCAGGAACTCCAATTCGACGGCCCGGTGTCGGATTGGAAGCGGCGCCACGCCGCCCGGCTGGAAGCCGCCGCCGTCGCCGCCGCCGACAGCGTTGTGATTGTCACGCCCCCCTGGCTGGCCCGCCTGCGCGACCGTTATTCCGATCAACCGGCCGGCAAATTCCTGTGCATCCCCAACGGCTATGACGCAGATTCGTTCCGTGGATTTCAGCGCCGCCCGCCCGTCGTCCCGCCGCTGATCGTGAGCTACCTTGGCACCCTGTACGCCAATCCCGTCTACTCCCCCCAGCCCTATCTTGATGCTGTGGATGGGATGCCCGAGTCCTGGCGCGCCAACATCGAAACGCGGTTCATCGGCCGCGTCGCTCCCGACGCCGCTCCTCTGCTCGCCGCGCGCCGCTCCCGGGTCGTGCAGACCGGCTTCCTGCCGCAGCAGGAGGCGTTCCGGGAACTCGAGCGCAGCCACTGCCTGTTGCTGCTGGTCGGCACGCCGACCGTCCATTCGGGCAAATTGTTCGAATACCTGGCGACCGGGATCCCGATCCTGGCCATCACGCCGCGCGGCGGAGAAGTGGAGCGCGTCCTCGCGGCAACGCGCGGCGGCTGGTGCGCGCCCCCGGATGACCCGCTGGCGATCGCCCAGGCAATGCGGGAGATCTACGCTTGTGCCAGCGCCCAGCCCGGCGCTGCGCCGTTCTCTCCCGATTCGGACACCGTCGCCGCCTTCAGCCGCGAGCGCCTCGCCGTGGAGCTCGCCACGGCGACTGGCCTCCTGGCTGCTCCGCCCCAGGCCTGACTGGCTTATAATTCTTCCCGGAGGCATCATCAAAACAAATTTGCGCATCCCGGAAACGTGTGCCCTTCACAACCCTGAAGTAGTTTGATATTCTGTCTGAGTATTTGAATGCCCGCTCAGTTAGGTTCGAGTTTTCAGGCCCGCGTTCGATTCTCCCGCGTCCGCCCTCTCCAGCCTGGCAAACCCGGTGTCAAGTACAGTTAGGAGTGTTTGCTTGAAGAATATTTTCGTTGGTAATTTGAGCTTCACCTCGACCGAAGACGCTGTCCGCAGCATTTTCGAGGGGTACGGTACTGTGGATCGGGTGAGCATCATCACCGACCGTGAAACCGGCAAGTCGCGCGGTTTCGCCTTTGTGGAGATGCCCAACGACGAGGAAGCGAACCGGGCCATCAACGCGCTCAACGGCGCCGATTTCAGCGGGCGCAAGCTTAATGTGAATGAAGCGCGGCCCCGTGAGGAGCGCGGCGGCGGTGGCGGCTTTAATCGCGGCGGCGGCGGTGGCGGCGGGTTCCGCCGGCGCGAGCCGCGCTGGTAGGAGGAATTCCTCTCATCAGTTCTGACCCTGGGATGTGGCCTCGGCCGCATCCCAGTTGATGTCCGTGTATTCGACGTCCATCTCCGCCACGCCCCAGAACCGCGTCAGCGTCTTGAACGAGGCGCTTTTCGGCACCTGATATCCATCCCGTATCTCGAAATCCTGAACAAAACTCACTTTCTTCACGAATACCGAAGGGCTCTTCACCCACTCGCCCTCCTGGTGCACCGTGAACCCGGTTTCCGTGTCCACCCACACTTCGCCTTTGAACAATCCGATCCTCTTTTTCCGCGGGTGCACCTCAAAGATGTCGGTATTGCGGCCGGCCTCATCGGTCGATCCCTTGTATTTGATCTTGTAATTCTTCGGAGTGATCGCCACGTCGTCGCTACCGTGGTTGCGCGGGTCCATTTCCAGGTTGATGAAGCGCACGATCAGCTCTTTTTGAACGGTCTTATCGCCTTCTCTGGCAATCACATCGTAGTTGATCGTGCCGTCCGCCGCGACATGACGCCGCGCCTCGATGCGCGCCACTTTGTCCAACCCCGTCATCTTGCCGGCGAACTTGGCCACCATCGTCACGCCCCGCACCAGGCGATTGTGGCTCTTCTGAATCGCGATTTCGTACCGCTCTTCGCCCTCCCGATCGTGGTGCATACCCGTCAGAGGCGGCAGGGCCTTATCCATCGGTCCGGCGGCCATCGCCGAGACGGCGCTCAGCATGAACACTGCGACTACAGTCCGCAATCTATGTTTCCCCGCTGCGATTCAGTCCCTACCAATCAAGACTTCCGGCGGGCCTCGAAGGTTGCCGCTACCGGGATTTCCCTGAACTGCCGTCCTTCCATGATGCCACGAATGGTCCCCGGCTTGGGCACCCCGGCGGCTGCTCTGCCGACACTTCCGGAGCCAGCCAGCGGCAAAAATAACACCATTTTTAGGCTATTGGTGGCAATAATTGCCACAGATGCCCAACTCTCCTGCCAGCTCGGCATCCTGTGACAGCGGCGCTCCACCGGCTCCCGAGCGGCTCTGTCGACCGTGCATGCTCAGACGACGCGCCGCTCCGGCCGTGGCGGGCTCGGCCGGAAGCTCTCCATGCTTTCGATTGAGACTTCCGCGGGCAGCGCGCCGAACGCCTCCCGCACGGCCTCGCTCAGCCCGTCCGGCTCGCCCTGCGCCCGTAAATTGAGGATCACCCGGAACTCGCGCGCCGCCGGTGCCAGCCGGTCGCCTTCCACCCCGGGCTCCTGCCCGTTCGCCGTCAGCGAAACCCTGATCCAGGATTGCGCCGATTCAATCCACGTCTTAAAATGCGCGATCCGCGCCCCCTGCCGAGTCAGCCGCGCCTCCAGATCTTCCATCAGCGGCCCGGCTAACTGCGCCGGAGCCAGCGCGCTCCTCGCCCGCACCCGCGCCGCCGCGTTCAGCCACGCCAGCTCCGCCTCGGCCTGCGCATAGCGCCCATAATCGATGTGGCCCAGCAGCCGCGTCCCCGGCGCCGTGCGACCGCTCAGCACCTGTTTCAGCCACTCGTCGATGCCCTGCCCGGTTCGCGCGCTGAGAGTGAGCGCCGGCGCGCCCAGCTCCGGAGCCGGCGCGTCCAGATCGCATTTGGAAAGCGCCACAATGTCGGCCTCGGCGATCTGCTGCCGGTACAGCCACGCCACCTCCGCATTGGCGCCCGCGTCGTGCAGCGCACTGTACTGCGCCGCATCCACTAGCACCGTGAGCGGCGCCAGCCGGAACAAATGGGCATACTCCTGTTGCAACGGCCGCAGCACCGTCGCCGCGATGTCCATGCACGATCCGACCGGCTCGGCCAGGATGATCTCCGCCCCGCGCTCCGCCAGCGCCGCCGCGGATTCGACGAACCGCGTGAAGGCGCAGCAGAAACACGCTCCCGCCACCTCGTCGGCGTCGAAATCCATCCTGCGTGCCGCCGCGGTGTCCACCAGCCCGGCCGCCTGGTCGTTGGTCAGGATCGCCACCTTGTGGCCGCGCTCGCGCAGCCGCCCGCCCGCCGCTATCAGCAGACTGGTCTTGCCCGCGCCCAGAAAGCCCCCCACGGGAATCAGCCAGGGAGTCAGATCAGCACCTCCAGTGGTTCGCCCTCGCGCACGTCGATCGTCTCCGGCAGGGAGACGTGGCGCAGCGCCCCCTCCGCCCGAACCTGGCAGTCCAACTCGTGCTTCCCGCTGAGCACGCTGGCCCTGCTGCCCGTCGCCTGCACCGTGAACTCGCGGAACGGCAGCTTGCCGTGCAGCGTCTCGATGACCACTTTCGTCCGCCCGTTCTCCAGCCCGATGGAATAGCGGCCCCAGCCCGTTCCCGTAGCCCACAGGCAGCGGAACGGCTGCGCCGCCGCCTGGCGTTCGATCTGCAGGTGATGCTCGGGACCGGTGTAGCGGAAGCCCGCCAGCACCGCCATCCCCGACCATGACGACATCGCCCGCGCGTAGTGATGGCCGCACTCCGGCTCGTCGAATGGATTGCGCCGTTCCCCGTCGTGCCGCCGCCGCGTCCCGGCGTACGTCTCGATGCCTTCGCGCGTCATTCCGTATTCGAAAAACAGAGTGCCCGCCAGGTACTCGATGCCCGTCCAGGCCTCGGTCGAATAGGGAAACGGGATCTTCGGCCGCCGCCCGCTGGGGTAGTCGCACACCGTCAGCGCCTGCTCGTCGTTCATGATGTAGGCCCGCTCCACCGAGTCGTGCTCGAACAGGTTCTCGAAGTGGTTGTAGCGCCAGATCGAATTGAGAGTCTTGCGGATGTGCGCCGGATCGAGTAAATCCCCCAGGCCCGCGATCCGCGCAATGTACTGGCCGATCAATTGGTCGCCTAGGCAGCCCTCGCCCATCTGGAAATCGGGGTGCTGCGGATCGTCCGCGCCCATCGGCCCGGTGAGCCCCTTGGCGATCTCATCGCGTTTCGCCGGCCGGATCTGCTGCACGTAATACTCGCCGTTGAACAGGTTGGCGTCGATCCATTTGCTGCCGCTTTCGAAGATGCGCCGGCACTCGGCGGCGAACTCCTTGTCGCCCATGGCGAGCGCCATCTCCTCCTCCGCCCGCAGCGCGCCCAGGTAGTAGATGCCGCACAGCGGGTTCGGCCCATAGAACTCGATGTCGTAGGTGTTGTGCTGCACCCCTTCCATCACCCCGTCGCGGTTGGCGTCCCAACCGCCCTCCACCCAGCAGAACTCCATCGCCTTGCGCACCCTCGGCCACACCGCCCGCAGCCACTCCCCGTCGCCGCTCAGCCGCCAATCCAGGCACGTCTTGATGATCTGCCCCATCTGCCCGTCGGCCGCCGCGAACCCGCTGCGCCCCGAACCCTCGGGCAGGTGCTGGCGAAAGTAAATGCAGCCTCTCTCGTCCATCGAATACCCGTACGCCGCCTTCCGCAGCGACCGCGCAAATTGCGGAAACAGAAACTGCGT
>Ga0074045_10001307_pt1 | contig 24080 bp, 9 predicted proteins | sample BogForMeECP23OM2_FD_94442 | JGI IMG/M metagenome (GOLD analysis project Ga0074045, IMG submission 94442) | Bog forest soil microbial communities from Calvert Island, British Columbia, Canada - Bog Forest MetaG ECP23OM2 | ecosystem: Environmental > Terrestrial > Soil > Wetlands ... | reverse complement strand
GCCGCTTGAGAGGAGCCATCTCCCAGAGGGAGTGCGAAAATCTCCCGCTCAGCTCCTGATAGACCAACCTCACCCGCACTGGTTAAACATTCTGGGCTTTAACCGCTTCCAGCGTTCCTGAGCCGGCTATCGGTCCGACGACAGAGAGAATCTCCACCGTCGAGGCATGGGAACGGTCCGTACTGTTACCTGAAAAACCCAGGATTTGAACCATGCCGGAAAAGGCGGAAGCCATCGGACGTTACTCCTTTGAAGTCAAACGGTTAACCACCGGTTCGAGTCGGCTTCGTGCTGCGCGTTTTTGACGACCGCTTAGCTCGAGCCGCCTGCTGTTTGGTCGATCCGGGGTGAACTCGGTACCTTTGCGCACCGTCAAGGTTGCGCCAGCCCGTCATATCTGGCGATTCCGCAAGCCTTGCGCAGTCGTCAAGTCGGACGGAATGATTTGGTTGTGTCAAACACCCCTCACACCGCGCGCCGCCCTTCCGCTTCGACGGCGCGCGGGCCTGCTTCTCACACCGAATTGTCAAAGACCCTCCGCACTATCCTAACATACTGAGTTTACGACAGGATTGCCCGAGTCTTGCGACCGTCTCTGGAACCTGCTCTTTTCTTGATGGCATGAGCGCGATTGCAACGGGTTCGTTCCTTGCCGAGCCAACCCGATCAAGCCATCTCCTCACGGCCTTTCCTCCAGGTATCCAATGCGCATTGCTATTCTCCTCGATCCATTGTTACCTGGACCCCTCCAGCGGCGCGGCCTTGTGTACGCGCGAGCTGCTGGAGCTGCAGGCCGGGCGGGGGATGGATTGCCGGGTGCTCATGACAGGGATCTCGGTCCCCGAGCCGGAAATGTCGCTCGACGAGGTGCTCACCACACTGGAGCTTACCACCCGGCGGTTCCAGGCGCAAGTGGGAACTGGTGGGGGGGGCCGACGTGATAGATCTGAGCGTCAACGGCATGCGTGTGACCTGTTTCACAGGAATCATTTTGGCCGGACGGGGGAGAAACGGACGGCGATCTTTGCTAGGATTCAATAGTGGCGTATCTCGGTGTGATAGCTTGGTGACCGACGGTGGTGTCTTCCCGAGAGCCTTCCGAGCGACCAGACGGTCCAGAAGTCCTGGAGGGGCGAGGTCGATCATGCCCAGCGGCGAGGTTCACTGGCACGAGGGGATGTTTCTGCGGCAGCACCATTTCCTGACCGAGCATCGGCAGGTGTCGCGCCTGATGCAGCTCGACGGGAAGTGGTTGCTACACCACAACTGGGGCCTCCGATCGATCAGCTTGAACACCGACGCCTTGGGGAACTTCCGGTTTTCGGTCACGGCCCTCGAGGCCCGGCTCAGGGACGGCACGTTGATCGAGGTTCCGAGGGACGGATCGCTATCCGAACTCGACCTCAAACCGGCGCTCGAGACCAATCGCAAGGTGGCGGTCCACATGGGGGTACCGATGCTGAAGTCGAGCCAGGCCAATGTGAGCGCAGATGGTCCGGCCCCCGGCATGCGTTACTATGTGATCAATCAGCAACTCGAGGATGAAAACCTGGGAGTCAACCCCCAGCCGATCCCGATCCGCCGCCTGAACCTCAAGCTCCTGCTCTCGACCGAGAGCCTGGCGGGCTACGATACCGTGCCGATCGCCCGGATCGAGAAAGCGGAGCGAGCCGAGGCAACCCCCCAGCTTGATGCGACCTACTTCCCTCCCGTTCTTGCTTGCGACGCCTGGCGTGACCTGGAGGTGGGCATCCTCCAGGCGGTGTATGACCGGATCGGGCGAAAGATCGAGAAACTGGCGGGACAGGCCATTTCCCGTGGGCTCAGTCTCGACAGTACCACACCGGGAGATGCCTTGATCTTCGCCCAGCTTCGCGAGCTCAACGAGTCTTACGCCACATTGACAAACATCGCATTCCTCGAAGGGATTCATCCGCTTGTGGCCTATCAGGAACTGTGCCGGCTTGTCGGACAACTGGCAATCTTCAAACAGGAGACTCGCCGGACCCCGGCGATACCCCGGTACAATCACGATGACCTCGGCGGTTGCTTCTACCAGCTCAAGAACTACCTGGACGACCTGCTCTCGATCCTCCCCGAGCCTGACTACAAGGAACTCCCGTTCGTGGGCGCCGGCCTGCAACTAAAGGTCGAGCTGCAACGGGAGTGGCTCGACCCAGCCGTCCAGCTTTTTATCGGCGTGCGCAGTCCCCTGGAGCCTGATCGGTGCGTCGAGCTGATGGCGCCTGGGGGAATTGATATGAAGGTTGGCAGCTCCGACCGGATCGAGAAGATCTACGCCATGGGAGACACCGGGCTGAAACTGGTGCATGTACCAAACGCCAGGCTCGCCCAGGCTCTTCCTCGCGAGAAGGGTCTGACGTATTTTCAGATCAATCGCGAACAGCAGCAATCGGAATGGCAACAGGTGGAGCGCTCGTTGACGCTGGCGATCCGGTTCAACGAAACCAAGATCGTGGGCAACATCGACCGGCAGGAAATTGTCAACCTACGACTGACCACGGACATGCGGTTTCGGTTCTCTCTCTTCCTTTTGGGGACTGGCGCGGGGAGTCCATCTTCGCGGACTTGAGTCTCTGCATCCCGCTCTGAGACGATCTCGAACCAGTCTGCTTGCTACTCTCAGTCAACCCAGGCCGTTTTCCCGATTTGCCCATGACACCGGAGTTCTGCGATCTGATTTCCAAGGTGATCACGTACGCCCTGGACCTCAAGGACCGGGTGGATCAGGGCAGCGAGCCCGATCTAGAGAAAGAGCGCAGTCGATTGATCGAGTTGCTGCCGGCCAACGCCGGGGGGGCGCTCCAGTTCGACTACGCAGGCGACGGGAGGACGTTTCTCGGTGCACGTTATGCTCTGAGCTGCTGGATCGACGAACTCTTCATCGTTCATTCTCCCTGGGCTGAGCGATGGACACCGCTGATCCTCGAGCAGGCGCTGTTCGGCACCCGGGTGCGGGCCGAGAAATTCTGGGAGCAGGCGGAGATCGTACTCCGCAGGCCCAACGCCCCCCGCGCGTTGAACCCGCCAGGCCCGGACGCTCTCGAGACCTTTTTCCTATGCATACTTCTCGGGTTTCGGGGCACCCACAGGGAAAACCCCGGGAAGATCCGCGAGTTTGTCGAGGAGATGCGGCCCCAGGTGGTCAGGGCCGTCGACTGGCCTTCCCCCGCGGATGTGGGGGTCAAGACCAACATCGAACCCCTCCTCGGACGCGAAACCCTACTCCGCGTCGTGGCGGTTTATGGCGGTCTCTCACTGCTGGTCGTTCTGGCGTTGCTGATCCTGCTTCGGTTCTTCTTTTGACCAAACCAGGTCCTGATCCGAGTCATCGATAGATCCATGCTCAGAATTCTCGCGAAGCCCTTTGAGCTGATCAAGTCTCTTTTCTTGCTGGCCTTTCCGATGGCGCACGTAGCCCGTCGGGGCGCGGCCGACCTGGCCAGCTCGGCGGGCGTCTGGGTGGCTCGAGGTATACTGGTGATGGCGGGCCTGGGCGGCCTGACGCTGCTCAACCAGTGGGAGACTCTCGGCCTGAAACGATGGATCCCCTACGGCAGAATCAGCGGCTTCTGGCTGCCCCTGGTTGCACTTTGTCTCTACGCCATGACCTGGCTAGGCTGGTGGCTCTACCGCCTCCTCAACCTCGAGGTCCCGACCGTCGCTAGTGAGTATCCAGACATCGATCGGGCCTGGAGCCAGGCGCTCGAGGCGCTCGACCTGGCCGGCATCCGCCTTGATAGCACGCCGTTGTTCCTGATCCTCGGGGGGAACTCCAGTGCCGAGGAGTCGCTTTTCCAGGCTGCGGGGATCAAAGCCCAGGTCAAGCAAGTTCCCCGGGATCCGGCCGAGCCGGTCCACGTCACGGCCAATAACGATGGGATTTGGGTAAGCTGCCCGGGGGCCTCTGTACTGGGGCAGCAGCTCCTCGCCCTGGGAGGAGGAGCCGTGGGCTCGGGCGAGGTCTCGCTCGATACGCTCTCAGGAGAACCTGGCGATGCCTTCAAAACCATGGGAATGGGGGCGGGAGAGACACTGAGGATCGAGGATTTCATGGCGTCGGTCAAGAAAGCCGAGGCCCAGCACCAGGGTTCCCCCAGGTCCCGAAAAGCGGTCGACGCCGAGAAGTACGCGGCCCGGCTCCGCTACTTTTGCCACCTGATCGCCCGAGACCGCAGTGGGCTTTGCCCGCTCAACGGTGTGCTGGTCGTCTTGCCGATCACGCTCGCCGACCCGGGAAACTCGATCGTTGAAATATGCTCCGCCAGCAAGACCGACCTCAGCGACGCGTTCGAGGTGCTCAGGATGCGCTGCCCTGTCTTATTCCTGGTCTCCGACCTGGACAAGCTGCAGGGATTTGCCGAACTGGTCGAGCGATTGCCTTCCAACCAGCGGAATAATCGGATGGGCCAGCGTTTCCCGCTAGTCCCCGACCTCGAAGCCGAGGACGTGCCCGCCCGGATCAAGGATTCGGTCTTCTGGATCGGCACGAGCCTCTTCCCCACGATGGTCAATTCGCTGTTTCAGATCGAATCACCGGGCGGCGAGGATGTCACCGAGGTGGTGCGAGCCAACTCCCAGCTCTACCGGTTTCTGGCCGCCATGCGAGATCGCCGAGAGCGTTTATCGCAACTGGTGAAGGACTGTATCCCCACGCTGCAAGGCGAACCCATCCTCTATCGCGGCTGCTACCTGGCCGGAACTGGTCGTGATCCGGCCACCGAACAGGCCTTCGCCCCCGGGGTCTTCATGCTTCTGATCAAGCAGCAAGACAACGTCACCTGGACTGCCGCCGCGCTGCGACAGGACGCCACGTTTACTCGGCTGTCCCGCGGACTCAAGATTCTTCTCATCTCCGCGGTCAGCCTGGGGATCTTGTTCATCCTGGCGCTGATCGGCTGGAGAGTGTTCTTTCGCCCTCCAGACGAGATCGGGTCCTGAAGACATTGCTGTTCGCGGTTCGATATCCTCTTCTACTGCCTGGAAAGAGCAAGGCATTATGGCAGGTATAACCGGAGCAGGGATTCGATGCGAATCAAACGATCGAGAACGACGGAGCAGAGTGTTCAGGGGAGTAAGAGGTCGAGGTCCTGTTGCACGGTCTTGCCAGACGCAACCGTTACATCCTTGGTTGCGCGCCGGTTGGTCGCTTCTTTCACGCAGTGGACACGATAGAGTCCCGGTTTGAGATCCAGGAACGAATAGGTGCCATCGGGGGTGGTTTTCTTCTGGTCCTTGACCGGGTTCTCGTTGTCCTTGGCTTTGGGGTCGATCAAGTAGACCGTCAACCCGGGCTGGGCCACATCGTTCTCGGTCACTTTCCCCTCGATGGCTCCCGGCTTCTCCTCAACCGGTTTGGCTGCGGCCTGGGGAGGCTCAGGGGCGGGCTCCCGGATGGTGATCTCGCCATGGGCGAACCCCGTCAATCCCACGCCGTTGGTGGCCCGGGCGGTGACGACGAGCTTCCCGCTGGCCCCCTTGGGCACCGGCAAGGTCGCTTCCCAGGTATCCGGGCCTCCCGAGGAGGGCTTTGCGGGGACGGACGTGTTCGCAGCCTCGGCCTTGGCGAAATCTCCCTTGGTGCCCACGTTCACGATGAACGAGACATCCTTGATCTTAGATTCGGTTGACTGCACGGTAGCCGTGGCAGTGAGCCGGGGACTCGTTGAGTCGATCTCCTTCGGGACCTCAAGTTGAGTAATCTGGGGCGGAACGTCGTCGAGGACCAGCTCCATTCCCCACTTGTCGAGCTCCTCCCGGCCACGGGCGTCAAGCAAGAAAGCGTAGAGGACCTTCCGGCCCCGGATGCCCGGGACGTCGAACTCCTTGCTCCAATCGTCGACTGAGGCTTCGAACAGCAGTGCGCCCCCTTTCCCTCGGGGATCAAACCCGATGTGTCGCGGCTGCGCCCGATCACTCCAGTCCTTGATGTCGGCTTTGAAGTCCCCGCGTTCGAAGTGGCCGAGGCGAAATGCCAGGATTGCATCAGGCGTGGCCCTATCGATCTTGAAGTGAACCAAGAGCTTCGCCGGCTTGTCGGGCTGGACGGAGAGTTCGGGCTGGAACCTTATCCGCCCGCGCCGCACCGGCTCGACCTTCTGCGCTTGTCCCTCGGAGACAAAGCGAGTCTGATACCAGAGGGCACGTGCAATTCCGTCCACCGACAGCGAGAACTTCCCTTCGTCTCTGGCGATCGGCTTGAGCTTGATGTCCTCGGCGAAAAGTTGCAGGAGCTTGCCGCCGGGCTCGACCACTCCCTCGAGCTTGCCGCGGGGAGGTTCGATGAAGGCGGGAAACAGCTCTGGATCAGCCGGAATGTCGAGCTTGATCGGACACGGGGGCCCGGTCATCTGGGGCAGCGAGCGGAGGGTGACCTCGAGCCGATTCACCTCGCCCGGACGAGGCGGGATGAACTGCGCGCTGACCATCTCGATGTACTCGAGCGGCGATGCGATCACCGGTCGTAAGTCGCGCCGTTCGTACTCCTGGCTGCCGACTGCGTCGCGCAAACGCAGGCTCAGATTCTGAGGAGCCTCGGGGAGTGGGTCGGTAGGCTTGCCAGTCGGATCGCCGAAGCTCACGGCGACCGTCGAACCCGATTTCACCTCGAGAGGCGGCTTGTCCTTCTCGCTGCTCGAGGCGATCACCGAATCCCCCGCCATGACATCGACGATCACCTTGCGGTCGACCAGCGAGGGGTTCTTCACCACGACGAAGACCGATTGCTTGTCGGGCAGGGTCCTCAGCCGGAGGGGATCGAACGGCAGTTCGACCGCCAGGGCAGGATCGACGCGGAGCGCCAGCCGCGGTAGGGCATTGACGGGAAGGATCTCGATCGGCACGAGCAGATGAAACGCCTGGCCACCGGCCAAGCGCGCTTGAACGATGATCCCCGAGGGAGGCGCGTTGGGCCCGCTTCCCTTGCTTTCGTCCCACTCGAGATGCAGAAGGGTCTGTTGCGACGTCGCCGGCGCCATCTCGAGCGCGGCGGGTTGAGGCTTGGACACCTGGAGGCGTGGGTCACCGGGTTCGAGGGCCGCAATTGTGACTTTCTCGGAAGTCCCGGCATCGGTCCCGTCAAGAATGAGCTGGACCTCGACGTCAGCCGTCGGCTGCCGGGACGAAAGTCGGCGGACAGTACTCGCTTGCTCGGGGATGCTCAGCCTCAGCCTTGGCTCTGGGCGGATCTCACTCTTGCGGGGGAGTTCGAGGGAGGCCGAGTCGAAAAAGGTGTTGGGGGGATCGAGAAGTCCTTGGAGATCCTGGCTCTCATGACGGTATCGGGCAGCGAGCCACGTCCAGGCGGCGAGGCATTCCCGATCGCGACTTTGCCGGATCGGATTGCGTTTCTCATCGAGCATGAAGGCTGGTGCGATCCACGCAGGACGGTCCGGGCCGGCTGCGCGTTCTCCCCGGTGCAGAGCGTCGGTGATCCTGGAATGCACGGTTCGCGTGAACTGTGCCAGATCCCCCCAGGTCTGTGCGAGGGGCTCGCCGGCGGTGCGCTCTTCGGCTTCCTTAGGCTGATCTGCTCTGGCATCCTTGCCGCTGGGAATGCCGCCAGGCTCGAGCACCTTGAAGGTCGATTTCGGGTCTGCCATTTTCAGGAGAGCCAGGAGCCATTCCTTCCTGCGACCGACCAGGTTGCGCACGGCCAAGAGCCGGTCTGCAGAGGCGCCTGCGTCGGCACTCGACCCGCTGTCGCGATCGAGCAGTTCCTCGAGCCGCCGGTCCAGATCCAAGCCGGCTTTCCAGAGCTCCTGACGATCCGAGGCCCTGAGAAAAGGAGTCTTCAGGAAGGCCTCGATCTCCCGGCCCAGCCGCGATTCGGGGAGGTTCTCCTTGCAGCGCCCGATCAGCCGCTGCACGGACTCGGCCCGGAACGGACGGAGCAGGTCGCCAAGCTGGGTTCTCAGTTCCTGGGTTTTCTCGGTCAGCCTGCTGTTGAGCAGCTCCAACTGGTCACGTGTCGGGGCAGTACTCTCGACGCCGAGGTCCGGCTGCTCGAGCAGGTCGTCGAGAACCTGTGCGGTTCTTGCCGCGTCGAGCCACTGGCCAGATCGCTCGACGCTCGGGCTCGCCTCCAGGAATGCAACGTAGGCCGGCAGGGTGGCACGAGCCAGCAGACTCGCCGATCTGCTTTCATCGATCTTGGACTGGCTGTCGTCGATGAACGCGTAGGCCCGTGCCACTCGGTCCCATGACCGGGCGATCTGACCGGCCGACGCGTATCCCATCGCGCGGGGGAGCAAGAGGACCTCCGCATCGTGCCGCATCGCGTCCGCCTCATCCAGCAGGCCGCGCAGCCAGGGAAATGCCCATGGTCGGTTGTTCGTCTTTTCCGCGACGACAACGGTGTCCCAGATCCTCTTCACCAGCTCGTCGTCCCAGTCCTCCCTACGTACTACCTTGCGGGCCCGCTCGGCGAGCTGCTGGAGGAGACGAAGCTCGATGACGTTACGGGGGAGTATGCTGCCGACGACGATCGAATCAAGAAGCTGGACAGTTTCGGCGTCGAGTCGTGCGCCCCTGGCTGCTGCGACGATGGCCATCGCGAGGTCGAGGCTTGTCTTGTCCTTCAAACTCTTGAGGAAGGAGCCGACCATCTCGGTCCGCTGGGCTTTCTGCTGGTCCGCAGTTGCCACGGGATCGGGATGACGCTCGCGCTCGAGAATTTCCTTGAGGGCCTTGACCAGCGGCTGCTCCGCGTTCTTCCCGAAGGCGAGCGACTGGCCGACCGATCGCTCCGGTGGCCGGTTCTCGCGGCGATCTTGCTCCATCTTCGCGGCGAGGTCGCCGACCGCCCTGACCAGGGCTGTCTCGAGGCTCTTGGGGTCCTTTCCCATGCGCCAATCCTGCTCGCTCCGAAGCAGATTGGCCTCGAGCTGGCGGAACAGACGCGGTGCTGCCGCGATCTCGGGACCGACTGCCCATCGGTCGCGCAGCTCCCAGCCCCTGGCAAGCCACGGGGGATAAGCCGGCCCCGTGGTGGCCGGTTTTTCGGTGTCCTGCTCCGCGCCTTTGCTTGCCTTGCTCTTCTTCTCGACCTGATTCTTGTCTTCCGTCTTGCGCTTTTCCACGTCCTTGGGTTTGTCTTCCGAGGCTTCGGACTGGTCTGCTGGAGTCTCATTCTCGCCGGCTTGCGCTGTCTTCTCGAATCTGGCAGGTGGCTTTGGTTTTCGACGGTTGAGCGAGGATAGCGGGAAGAACTCGGTCGAGCCGATCAGCATGGGGCGCTGGCGCAGGGCGCGATGCTGGCGTGCCCAGCCGTCAACGCGCTGGGTCAGATACTTAGACAACTCCTGGAGTGAAACCGCATGGTCCTGATCGGTATCGGCCTCAGGGTCGCCAAGTCCCTGGACGAAGAAGTGGCCGAACACGGACTGGCGAAGGGGCTCGGACCAGAGTGCAAGCTCGCCGGGAGAGCAGGCGGTCAGGACCGCGAGGTGGGGATCGTCGAGTTTGCCGGGTTCGCCCGGGCGAGCCAGTTCCCTGGCGATCAGGTCAACGACACCGTCTTCGGTTCCTCCCAGTTCGAGCAGACTGCCTCGGTCCGGCATGACATCCAGGACCAGGAGTTTCTTTCGAGCCGGGCACTGCTTCAGCGCGTTCAGTACGGACTTGAGGGGAAGTAGGGTCTTGGTGGTGAAGGGGTCGGAATCATGGGCCAGGATCTGCGGGGCTCCGGCGCCATCGACCACGGCATGGGTCGAGAGATAAACGATGACTGCGTCGTCGGGCTTCTTCTGGCGGAGCCGCTCAAGCCGATCTTGAATCACCTCGAGGATCAGACCATCGTCGGTTTTTTCCGCCGAATGGATCGAGTCCAGGAAAGTTGCCTGCCGGATCATGTCACGGTCGGCCCCGGCCTGTGGAATCTTAGGTATCTCCGGTCTTTTGAACCTGGTGATGAAGAGCGAGACGAATTCAGGGGTGAGGTCCCGGGGGTGAATCAACTGCCAGACGACCCAGATCAGTCCCCCGGCCGTAAGCAGAAGCAGTGCCGTTAGCAGCGTGCCGCCTAACCATTTCTTGGCAGAGACTCGGTTTCGATCAGGGCCGGTGCGGGTGCGCCTTCCTGCACGCCAGCGTCCCAACCCTGCTGTACTCTCAGAGCTCATTGCGTGTCTCCTCTCCTGGCCCGGTCAAAGACGCTCGAAGTCATTCAGTCGCTCTCGGTCGGAGAATCCCAGAGATGAAAACGATCATGGCTGGGGAAGGATCGCCAACCAGCCTTAGTTGGACCGAAAGGGCACGTTGGGCGGGGCCGGAATCTGCGATTCGACCGTGGGTTGCCCGAGTTTGATCTCGAGCATGTTCTGCTTTTCGGCCTGCCCCCGGAACTCGTCCAGAGCGATGAGGCCCAGGCCAGCGAGCCGCTGGAACTGGGGCGGGTTCACCGGCCAGAAGAGCCCCGTGTACTTGCCCGCCTGCGAGTAAACGCGATGTTCGTGACCGACGATCTGGAGCCCACTGAGCGAGGCCGGATCGACCAGGCAAGGGTGGTCGCCGGCGAAAGCCAGCCGCACGACGAGGCACGGTTTTGACTGGGTCGGCTCGCCGGGAGCGACCTCGACGCGATGGTCCTCCAGGCCGATCGACTCGATGATGACTGTCTTCCCCGCGCCGAGCCGCAACACGCGGGGGACTTCCCCCAGGTTCCCGGGGGAATCGAATCGGAGCTCGGATGCCGGCTCGAGCTTGCTCTCGGGGTTGCTCCACCAGGCCTTCAGGATAGGTGTGGCGAACCGGTCGCCGGCCGGGCCTGGGATCCACCGCGGCACGTCGAATTGCCAGACCGGCCCGGGATAGAAGACGCGCTCACGCCAACGGGTCATGAATCGGGACTCCGGATGTTCGACGTCCTCGGCGCCCAGACGAAACCAGGCCATGCGGGGCTTGACCTGCTGGATTTCGCCAGCGACGTTCTCATCAGGTTTCCGCTCCAGGGCGGTGGCCATCTGCAGCCGATCATGGTCGCCATCTTGCCGGACCTGGTTCGCCAGGGGGGTTAACCGCCAGGCTTCGTTTTCCACCCTGGAACGGCCCGCGAATTCGTTGCTGGCGGTGTAAAGCCCGCGTCGGAAGACAACCGCCCCAGCCTGATCTTCGACCAGCTCGACGATGATCCGATCGCCGTTCCTCAGGTCGATATCCTGGTCGAGATTCGAGCCCGCGTGGACCCTGAGCTTGTAGACCCCGGGTTTCAATCCCCGGCACCACCGTTCCTCCGCGTTCGGATCCGTCACGTCGAGCGGCTCGTCATCGACGGGCGTGCCGTCGGGCTTGAGGATCTGGCAGGTGAGCTTCTGAATCAGGCCTCGCTGGAGAGTCGCGATCAACTCTCTGAGATCCTTGGCCATCCTGAAGCTGCCGCGAGGTTCGAGCTGGACAAGGGCCGGGCCAAATCGATCCTTGGCGCGTTCGATCTCCTTCTTGTCTCCCGCTGGCGTGAAGAACACCATGTTCACAGTGATGCCCAAAGGCTTGAAGCCGGCGACGATGAAGTCCTTGACGGACAACCTGTTGGGATTGTACTTGGGGTTGAACTTCTCGAGCTGATTGTCGTCGCCATCGGTCAGGACGAGCAGAGTTTTGAGCCCGGTGGCGGACTTCAGATCCTGGTTAGCCGCCATCCACATGGCCTCGACTAGGGGCGTCTCGAAGAACGGATGAAGTTGTCCGATCTGGCCGATGATCGCAGCAGCTCGTTCCGGGTTCCAGGGGGCCATCGGCAAGAATGGCTTGACGGTCAGTTCGGGTTCCTGACGCAGGTTCTCGAACCCCGGAGGAATCGAGGTGGGATCCGCATTACCGTTGGGTAGAATGCGAACACCTTCTGGCGCCAGGCTGAACGTCCAGAGACTCAGCTTGGTCTTGGGCGGCACGAGTGGGAGGACCTCGCTGAGAGCCGCTTGAGCCTCGTCAAATTTCGTCCTACCGGCTCCGGTCTGATCCAGCATGCTCCCGGAGCAGTCGAGGACGATCGCGACCGAGCCAGTCCCGGCGCCGAAGCGGGCGATGATCTCCTTGCTAGCGCGCACGGCGATGCTGGCGTCGGGAGGATCGCTGGGCGGTGGTCCGATCGCGACGGTATCGGGAACGGGATGGATCGCCACGGCTGTCGTCCCGGTGAACTCCTGGCCCCGGAAGAAACCGTCGAGCCAGAACAAGGAGGGCACCACCCGGGGCCGATTCTCGTTCGGGTCTTTCTCGAACCTGTCTCCCAGGGGGTTGTAAACGGTGTTGGCCACAACATTCTTGGCTTGCCCTCTCGGAACCACGTGAAAACCCTTGGCCGCGGGATCGAGCTCGAGCGGCGGCTCGGTGATGGGCCGCACCACGGGAAGACCTGCTGGCACGATTCCCTCGTCGGTGACGTGATATGCGATCCTGCCCTCGCTCTCGCTCGTGAGTATCATCCGCGGCGGGCCGTCGAGTGCGATTCTGCCCTGCCGATCCAAGCGTCCCCGGGCGGCGAGTATCGTCGCGCTCTGAGGGAAGTAGTTCTCGGCATCGTTGATGAACCGCGATCCGACTGCATGGTAGTAACGTTCCTTCGGATCTTCATCGTACCAGTGATCTTCCCAGGCGCGATCCGCCATTCCGAGCAGAAGCGTGTGGACCCGAGCCTCACGCAACCGGATCGATGCCTGGATGGTTGAATCAGCGAGTCGAGGCCAACCGCCGTCGATCAACCGTTCCAGCCGGTCGGCCTTGACGAGTCGATCTTGAAAAGCGTGAAAATCGGGAATTCCGTTCTGCTCGTCGGTGAGGCGATCGATTTCTCCGGCCATACGCTGCCAGCGTGAGCCGATGCGGTCTCCAGCCGCGGCGATGTCGCGCCACCAGGGTTGACCTTGGTCCAAGCCCGACTCCCTGGCGGCCCGCACTCGCTTGATGGTGGAGGCGTAGTCTCCTTGTCCCCTGGCCGCGAAGACCTCGCGGTCGTCGAACCACCACTCCCCGAGCGCCGCCAAGGACATCAGGCCCTGAGTCTCTGCACGAGCTCGCGTGCGCTTCTCCTCTTCGGCACGCTGCTCAGCGATCATCTTGGCCGCGTCTGACAGTTCCATCCCGGCCATCTCGCGGTCGTGTTTCTTGATATTTGCGATCCGCTCCCAGAGCTTCTCTCGGGTGGAACGGCCGCCGGTGTCTCCGAAGGGGACCGCGGCGGCGGCCGAAGATGCCTCCCAATCTTCCTTCAAGCGGTTCGTGTCGATCCGTTCGGCGAGCTCGGAAAACCGCGTTGACAGTTGCTTGATCCCCTCGGAGAGCTCCCCGGCCGCCTGGCGCAGGACCACCAGATCGACCTGGTCGTTCGCGCTTTCAAGCTTGGCCGTGAGTAGATGGGTCTTCTCCCAGAGGTTTTCGATCCGAGAGATCAGCTCGCCCTGGAGCTCGTCGGCGTATCGATCGGCCACCCAGTGGGAGAAGCCGGGAAGATTCGCGAGGGCATGATCCCGGGCGGCCAGTGCCTCGCGGATCGTCGCGGCTCGGCTGGCGATCTCGGTATAAAGCAGGCGTGACTTTCCCAGTGCCGTGGCGGCCTGGTCCCAGGCTGACTCGTCGGCAGCGAAAAGCTGGTCCTCCCCCAGGCGGCGCTCGGCATCGGCGGTCTCGACGCGCTTTCCGATCCACGGGTAAATCTGCTCGCAATAGGAGTAATCCCGTGCCCGGCTCGAAGCCCCCAGCGCGGTTCGTTCCGCCTGCCTCCGGAGCAAGATGGCCTGGCTGACCGCCGCGAGCAGCTTCTGGGGTTGCTTGCCAAGCGGCTTGAGCCGCCGGGCCAGCATCCTCACGAAATGGACTTCCGCCGGCTGAGGATAGTCGTGCCCGCGTGTAATCTCCAGTTTCTCGGCGACGGACTCAAGATCCTTGCCGGGATCCCGGCTTGCCTGAAGGAGCAGAAAATCGTCGCCGCGAAGTCGAACGGACACACGTCCCTGGCCGGCGCTGGACTCGGATCTTCGCAAAACCTCCCAGGCCTTCGCGGCGTCCGAGCCGCGTTCGGCCTTCCAGAACGCAATGAACTCGGAGGCGGAGGCCTCCGGTTCGCCACCAGGTCCCTCGAGGGCGCTCATCGCCAGGCTGTTCTCAGCCGATGAGGGAACCGCCTTCAAGAAGCGCTCTTGCTCCAGGATCGCCTGCGACGACACGATCCGGTCGTGAATCGGCGCCGACACCTGCTCCGAAGCTCCAGCTCGTACGAGCTCATCGAAACGAATGAGTTCCGCTCGGTATTGCCGCCACCGCCGGGGAGAGTAAACGGCCGGGTGCGGAATCAGCGAATCGAGCTCGCCGAAATCTCTCCAGGCCGCGGGGAGATCTTGATCGGACGGTTCCTGAACCTGCGCAGCCGATTCACTGGCGACCGTCGCCAAGAAGACTTCGCTGGCAGGCCGGCGGGAGGCCGTTTCGCTCGTACCATTCTCCCCTGGAGGTTTGCCGTCGCTTGCGCCGCTCCCGCCTCGGTCGCTCTTGCGCCTCGCCCGGGGCAGGAGGACAGGCTCCTGAATGGCTGCGCGTGCGTTCCAGACCCAGTTCCGCACCTGCTTCGAGACAAAGCGGTGAAGCTCATCCAGGCTCAGCCGACCGTCATCACCGGCCGCCCGGCCCCGCAAGGCTTCGATGAGATAGTGGCTGAACACCGTTCGTCCCAGGCCTTCCGAGGCCCAGCACCGTTGATCCTTGTCGGCGCCGCTCAGGACCCAGAGGTTCGGAACCTTGCGGATCTCGTCCTCCAGAGTGTCGAGCCGACGGGCGAAGTCGTTATGCAGCATGCCAAGCTGCCAGTTCGACGGAACCTGCGTCGCTTCAAGCACCAGGATCTTCTGTTTCTCAGGGGGAAGATCGGCCATGGACTCGATGACATGCGACAGGTTGAGCCGTTCCTGGGGCCGAGCCATCCGGTCGGGACAGAGATACGCCCCCTCGGAATCGGAGCCCCCGTGCAGTGCCAGCACGATGAGAATCGTCTCTTGCTTGAACCGGCGCTTCACCAGATCCTTGACCACCTTGTCCCAATCGTCGGGTTGGTCGAGTTTGTGAAGGCCCCCGATCAGCTCAAACCTTGCGGGCTTCAACAGTGTCCACGGAGGAGGAGTCCTGACGAGCGCATCGATCGCCTCCATCCCTTTCCAGCCGAGGATGTTGTGGGGGATCATCAGGTTATCGGCATAGTCGGCGCCAACCAGGACGACAGCCACCGACGAGGGTGGCCAGATCAGGATGATCAGGACCACGACGGCCGCGAGGCAAGTAAGGAAACCCAACAGGGCGGCGAGGATTTTGAAGATTCCCGAGCTGGGAAGCTTGGCCTCGCCGACCGGTCTGGGCCTCCGCTTGGTCCATTCATGTCGCGGCCGTTCCGTCCGAGGTGCTGGACTGGCCTTGCGTCTCCAAGAGGGGTGTGATGGTTCGCTGCGTTCGTCCGGCATGACCTGAAACCCCTGGTCGGTGCTTGACCTGGCAACTCGGAGAGCTGCTTGCAGCATAATCCGTTTTCACCCCAAATCCTAAGGGGAATCCTCCGGGTTGCCACAGGAATTACTATCCCAATCAATTTCAGGGCCCAAACGCCCGAAGCGCCTTGGCAGATCTCCTGACCCTCGAGCGGGATCCCCATGAGTATTTCGAGTGACACCAGCGCCCTATTGGCCTTGCGAGCTGCGGTTGGAAACGAAACGAACACGAGGAGAACGACCTCCTCGTGTTCGTCATGCCCTGCGAGTCTCGAGTCTCAGGCCAGACGGTTCGGTCAGGCTGAGTGGTTGGATTCGTGAGATCCAATCAGAACAGGACTCTTATCTCGAACCGGAACCAGGGCTGGGCCCAGTGAGCGGTGTTGGTCGCGAAGGTGATTGCACCGCCGAAGTCGATTTGATTGCAGATCGACTGGCGCAGGCCCGGACCGATGTTGAAATACGACACGCCACCACCTTTCTCAATGAGATCGGTACCGTTTCTCGTGATCGCGGTGTAGCCGCCGTTCTCGAATGACCAGCCATCCATCTCGAGAGTCGCGATCAGCGGGCTGTCCGGCGTGGTGTACCACAAGACCTGGTTCAAGCTCATCAGCCAGTAGAAAACCCCGCCGGCGAGCGTATGGTTCACACCCGGGCCGCCCAGGGGTATCCAGTTGCCAAACTGGCCTTGAAAGTAGGTGGTGGGGCTGAGCTTCAGCGACGTCAGGATCGAGGGGTCGAGCGCGAACTGACCGGTGCCCAGGTTGTTGGTGAAGTTACCACTGGGCATGAAGGTCCGCATCTGGAACGTAATTTGAAGCATTTCGCGGTCGTACCAGAGCGACTTGATGCCGAAATTGATGTCGCCGAAACCTGCCTGGGTGGGTTCCCAGCTCGGGTTGATCTGCCGGTAGGGCACTTCGACGAACAAGCTGCCGCGCTCGCTCGCCACTTCCTGGTAAAGGTAGACCTCCTGGAGCCGGGCGAAGATCCGACTCTTGGTGGGGACCGGCTTCACCTGATTGATCCAGAACTGGTTGCGGTCGGGCCGGGTCATGTCCTCGAGGTTGTCATAGCGCAGTCGCGTCACGGTTCGCGGCCGGGCGTAGTCGGCGAAGAACGACGCGTAGGCAGCAGGATCCCACTTGGGTTGATAACAAGGGTCCGGACAGCACATCTCCTGGTACAGGTTGGAGAGAAAGCCGCCGACGACCGTGTTGCACTCGTTGGCCGGGGGATAGCACGGCTTCTGTCCCGGAACGCAATTCTCCCCTCCACAGGTAAGGCAACCGTGCAGAGAAGGACCGTCAAGGGCGCTGTGGAATCCGCCACAGGTCGGGCATTGCGTTCGTTCGACCCGGCTGTCCTTGGTCCGGTCAGGTTGCCCCGTGCCAGGGTCAGGGGACTGATCGGACCGAACAGCCTGACTCACTGCTGGGGCCGGCTGCAACGCTGGCTCAAGCGGGACCTGGGTCTGCGTCGGTCCGCTGCCTGGTGAAAGTGAGGCGGTCGCGGCCGGGACTGACGATTGAGCTGCCACAGCCTCGGCCAAACCCGCGGGGGGTGCACCTTCCACGGCTTTTGGAGTCTGGTTCACCGGCGCGGATGTGGGAGCCGGACCGGCCGCCGCCTCTGGAGCGTTCGCTTGCTCATCCCGCGGCCAGAGCTGGAACTCGAGGCCGGGAGCCGACTCGGAGGTAGGAGCAGGCCCGGTGACCGGGGGCTTGGCAAGCGTCTCGAGTGCTTGCTGCACTGAGACTGGCATGGCCCCCGTTTTCGCGTTGGCGCCAGTAGCCGGTGCCGACGGGTCGACCTGCGCTACCGCGGTTTGGCTCTTCGACTCGGCCTTGGGGCTGCCGTTTTCCTCTCGGGCTGTCTCGACAGCCTTCGGCGAGGTAGACAACTCCTCGGCAGGCTGAGGACTTACGGCAACGGCTCCGCGCTCAATGCCTGGCTCAACGAACGTCGAGGACGCCGGCGCCACCTCAGTTCCGGGTGTGCCTGAAGAACCCTGGAGGGTCTGGGTGAGGCCCGGAGTGTTGGCTACCGGCTCAGCGGCCCTGCCCGAGGAGACAGGTGTGGTTATCGAGGCCGGACGAGAGCCCGCGACCGCCCCAGGAGACGGGCTCCCGTCAGTCTTCGGCGATGACGTCACTATCTGACCCGGTGGAGGGATCTTCGCGCCAGCATCGCGGGGCGTTGAACCTCGGCTCTTAAGCTCTTCAGGAGAGTACTGTCGGGGAGGAGGAATTCGGGGGCGGGTTGACCGGATGTCCATAGATCCAGGGCTGGAAGCTGCGCTGGTCGAATTGGTGGTTGGCGGACCAGCCGCTCCGGTATCTTGCCCGTCCATGGCCCGGCATTCGGTCGATGATAGCAGGGCGACGACGAGGGCCCATGCTCGATTCCGAAGCCGGTGATTTCGCCAAGCCCTGCTACACACGGGTATGCCTCCTTAAGGCGTCGCAAGGAAGATTGCGACTTCCGTAGAAATGACGCGAGATGGGATCGGTCGGAAAAGAGAGTTGAAACCGTACCATTCGACGGGTAATCAATGAGCTTGGGCGTCCGTGGTTCGACGTACGGCAGAGCTTCTTGAGCAGCAGGTCCGGACCACTAGCGACTGCCCCTTTCCTGACAGCCCGGGCTGAGCCAAACCGTTGGGTTCGAACCGGGCCGTGAACGAGTCCGATCTTGACTACTGGTCAGTTCCTTGTTTACGGGAATTGAGCAGTAACCCGATGAGACCCCGTTTCGATCCGGCCGCGGGGGAAACGGGATTCAGAGCACTGTCGGGATCGACCACGGCGGACATGGAACCTGCCCCGGAGGCTGGGGCTGGGATCGCCGCCCCCGGGCCTTCGCCTGAGCCCGGAGCGTACGAGCTGGGAACGACACCGGGATCGGAGGGGGCTGGGGTGGCCGATTGCGCCGGTCTGGACTTGGCGTTGATGTCCTGACGTGCCTTGATGAAGGCGTTCAGGACACTTCGCTTGCCCGGTGGCAACGTGGCCGGCGGCCTGCTTGTCCGCGAGACATCGAACAGGGTCTGGCGGGCCTCGCTGACTGTCTGGGCGAATGACTTGCGCTGCAACTGATCCTCGAACCTGGGAACGGCCGTCGCCGCAACCGACAGCGAGCCGGCCAGATGGATGTCCTTGCCGTCATTCATGGTCGAACGCTCGCGGCCGAGGGGTTTGGGACCGGGCAGTGGCTCGAGATTCGGAACCGAGCCACGTTCCCGCTCGATCGGCTTGACTTCTTCCTGAGGCAGCACCTCGGGCACTTTCATCAGGCAGTTCTGGAGGGCGCTGAAGGCCGCCCCCTTGACGCGACACGAGGTTTCGGGTGGGTTGCCGTCCTTGTCCTCGCCCGCGACGCAGATTTTCAGGGCCTCGATGGTATTCTTGTTGCAGCAGCAGCCGCTGTTCAGCACGCGGGCTGCGGCGTACCGGACACATTCGTTGGTATCGGCCCTGAGGGCATTGACCAGGGCCTTGGTTGCTTCTTTCCAGCGGCTGCAGTCGACGGTACCCAAGTACTCGACGGCTGCGACCCGCGCCTTGGCATCGGCCTCGCTCGCCTTGATCTTGGCAGCGGTCGCTGCTGCGCCTCCAGGGGCCGCCTTGTCCAGTGCCGCAATCTGTTGCGGGGTGGGTGCCGGTGGGCAGAGCGGAGGGATAAACCCTCCCGACACCGCCCCCATCGGCCCGGTCACAAGACTGTTGGCCATCTGGCCAAGCTGCGTACTGCAGAGCTTCGTAATGCACGCATGAATGTTTGAACTCGAAAGCCCGAAGAAACCCCCGAGTGTCTGGGGCGCGGCTGCCGGTGCCGCTGCGGCGGGAGCCGCTGCTCCCCCTCCCGCGGCGCCGAGCCCTGAGGCGGCGGCGGTCGATGCTCCACCAGGAACGGCCGCGGCACCGGAACCCTGGGCGCGCGTCTGTGGCGAAGATGCGAGGGCGAGGACCAAGAGTCCAGCGACCCATGTCTTTGGGGACGACATTAACAGGTCTCCTTGCACTGCACTTTAAAGAAAGGGTGCAGAGTTAAGCAGAAGGGTCAGGCCGGAGAGTCATGGCCTGCCGGAGACGTGACTTTGCCGAGGAATCCTCGACTCCTGCCATTATCATCGGAACCAGACCGGCATGCCTTTATTGGTTTTGAGGATTGCGGTGATTTTCTTGGTTATCGGGGTCGTTTCGATTACAGCGATGATCCCAGCAAGCAGCACCCGGTCTGAATCAGCCGGCCGATCCTCGAGCGTATGTTCGATTTCGGTCTTGAGGGGAAAATGGGGATCAAGAAATAGGAAAAATAGAGAGTTTAGGATGGCTTTGGAAGATCGTGCATATTATGGTGGATGGGAAATGATGCCAGGATGTTGTTGAACCCAAGGGATCGTGAAGACTGCGACGCTTTCGATTCCCATGAGGATTGCCACTAGCGTTCTTTGTTCGGGTTCGACGCAAGATTCTGGACTGATCCCTTGCAAAGGCGCTTAATCAATGGTTGTGGGTATGGTTGGATCGGTCTGACTTTTTCCGACTAGATTCGCTACGACATGTTCGACTCCGAGAAAACGCGCAATGCCGGCGCTCTCCAGCGGATCATCATTTGACTTTCCGATTCCCGGGGTTATCGTCTTAACGAGGCTGTGATAGTGTACATAGACTGCTAAATCTGCATATTCGATCAAGTCTGCCTCAGCGGCCAAGATGAGAGATTTTTCGATGTCGGCCTTCGATCGGGTCGGACCGAAAAACCACCCCCAGGCAATCTAGTCCGCCTTCCAGACGTCTCGGCCGCAAGGCCGGAGAGGGTAACTTATGAACGGAGTTGCGATCGGCAAATCCCGGGTGGCCCGCCGGCAGAGAACCCGAACGCTTAGACCGATGATCGAGTTGATGGAGGACCGCGTGCTGCTGGCGACGTTCACCGTCAACAGCGCGGCAGATCCATTCGGACTGGAGGGGACGACGACCCTGCGCCAGGCGATCGACGAGTCCAACGACACCCCGGGCTTGAACACGATCAACTTCGCCATCCCAGGCCCGGGGGTGCACACGATCAGCCCGCTCTCGGCGCTGCCCGAGATCACGGATCCGGTCATCATCGACGGCTACACCCAGCCCGGGGCCTCTCCGAACAGCCTGAGTGTCGGCGACAACGCGATGCTGCTCATCGTGCTTGATGGGTCATTAGCGGGCCAGTACGCTGACGGCTTGGAGATCACCGCAGGGGGCAGCACGGTCCGTGGGCTGGTCATCGATCATTTCCGCGAGGGACCAAACTCCAGCTCCCCCACCGGATTCAGCGGAGGGCATGGGATTTACCTGCTCAATGGTGGGGGTAACACGATCGAGGGCAATTTCATTGGCACCGATTCCAGTGGTACCGTCGCCGCAGGAAATGAAGGGGTCGGCGTGCTCATCGAAAGTTCACCGAACAACTTGGTCGGTGGCCTGACGCCTGCGGCGCGCAATCTCATTGCGGGCAACCCTGGCGGCGCGATCGACCTGGACAATTTCTCGGGCCCCGACGCCCCGGGGAACCTGATCCAGAACAACTACATCAACACCGATAAGAGTGGTACCCGTCGCCTGGGGGGCGGAAGTGGCGTGAACATTGCGAGTGTCTCCGACAACACGGTTGGCGGTTCGGTGGTGGCAGCGCGCAACATCATCTCGGGCGGTGACTTTTCCGGGGTCGTGCTCCAGGCGGGTGCGACGAGCAATCTGGTGCAGGGCAACTTCATCGGCACTGATGCCACCGGCTCCACCGCGCTCGGGAATGCACGGTACGGCGTGATCATACTGAATTCCCCCGGCAATACCGTCGGAGGCACAGTCGCGGCGGCGCGCAACATTATCTCGAGTAACGACCTCGACGGGGTCAATATCGAGGGCTCACCCTCGGTGGCCAACCTGGTGCAGGGCAACTTCATCGGCACCGATGTCACCGGCACCGCCGCCCTGGGCAACAGCTTCGAGGGTTTGCTGATCGAGTCGTCCGACAACACGATCGGCGGAACGGCCGCTGCCGCCCGGAACGTCATCTCGAGCAACGGAGTTGATGGGATCTCCCTGAACAACGCCGGTGCGACCGGCAACCTGGTGCAGGGCAACTATATCGGTACTGACGCCAGCGGCACGACGGCGCTGGGCAACGCCCGGCATGGCGTGTCGATCACCCATGATAATAACTCCACCAACCCCAGCGGGTCCGACAACACGATCGGCGGGACTGCGGCCGGGGCCGGCAACCTCATATCGGGCAACGGTGCGTTCGGAGTCGTCATCTTCGGCCCGAACGGCGGTGCATCGGGGAACTTGGTCCAGGGCAATTTCATCGGCACCGGCGTCAACGGCACCAAGGCCCTCGGTAACAAAGGTGATGGCGTCGTCCTCTCGAGCGCGCCCAACAACACGATCGGCGGGACAACGGCTGCGGCTCGCAATGTCATCTCGGGCAATGGCAAGTTCGGCGTCGTGATCGAGAGCAACCCCTCGACGGGAAACTTGGTCCAGGGCAATTTCATCGGCACCGACGTCAACGGCACCAAGGCCCTGGGCAATGCCAGCCACGGCGTGATTGTCCAACTGGGCGCCTCCAACAACACGATCGGCGGGACAGGAGCCGGCGCGGGCAACGTGATCTCGCGCAACGGAAATGACGGCGTCTTGATATCGAGCGCATCGAACAACGCGGTCCTGGGCAACTTCATCGGCACGAATGCCGCGGGCACCGCCGCGCTGGGCAATACTCTCGATGGCATCAGCCTGAACGATGCGTCGAACAACCGCATCATCGGCAACGTGGTCTCGGGCAATGGGATCAATCAGGATGCCGCCGGGATCGACCTCGAGTCCAACGACCTCAACAACATCATCGCCGGCAACAAGATCGGCACCAATGCCGCTGGCACCGCCGCGCTGGGCAACTCCCTGCACGGCATCTTCCTCGGCAACGGTTCCAGCAACAACACGATCGGCGGAACGATGGTCAGCGATCGCAACGTGATCTCCGGCGACGGCAAGTTCCCCGTCACCGATTTCGCCACCCAGGGGGGTGTGGAGGTCTACATCTTCGGTGCGAACACGTCGAGCAACGTCGTGCAGGGCAACTACATCGGCACCAACGCCGCCGGTACCGCCGCGCTGAACAAATCGGTCATCGGGGTGCTGATCAACCAGTCTCCGGGGAACACCGTGCAGGGCAACCTGATCTCGGGAAACAGGTTCATCGGGCTCGAGATCGCGGGTGGGACGGCCAGCGGCAATCTCGTCCAGAGCAACAAGATCGGCACGAATGTCGGAGGAACCGCGCGGATCCCGAATGGGGGCGACGGTATCTTCATCAACAACGCGCCCAACAACACGATCGGTGGTACGGCAGCGGGTGCAGGCAACCGGATCTCCGGCAACGGGTTCTTCGGCATCCAGCTTTTCGGCCCGCTCACCAGGGGGAACGTGATTCAGGGCAACATCACCTCGGGCAACCGGGTTGGCGGAATCCTCGTGAATACGAATCGTTTCGCCAACCAGATCGATGGAGCGGGTCCTGGCCAGGCCAATCAGGGTCAGGCTCGTCCCATTTCCCGCCTGGCCAGACGCTCAAGATCGTGGTTCGCACGATCGGGTCGCCATAGATGACGTCAGGCCCGTCCCATTTTCAGCCTGGCCGGACTCGCCGGTCCGGGATCGACGTCCTCAGTGGCCGCCGGGCGTCGGAGCCGCCGGGGGAAGTCCACCCCGGTGCGAACCAGAGCTGTCGTTCCGTCGCATCCTTCCGGCCCCTCCGCCCACATCCCTCGCCACTGGTCCCCATCGGGGAGGAAGAAGCGATCCCCGCACCGGGTTTGATCCGGGCAAGTCCCGTTACGTCATCCCCGGCGCGGGTTCGCTTTCACGATGGGGTCATGAGGTCGAAGCTGTCCACCTGGCTGGCACTCACCGACCGATGACCGGCGGCGTCAAGGGGATGTTTCGGCCGGGCCGGCCGCCAAAGGGGACGTTGAGCATGAGCGCCAGCTCCCCGCTAAATGGCGTGGGTCCGGTCACAGGATGAATGTAAGCCGCGGAGAGCACGGCCCTGCTGGCGAGCCCGAGATTCAGCCCCCAGGTCAGGTCGACAACGTCAGGGGTACTGCCAAGGTATCGTGGCTGAAAGCCGGCCCAGTTAAGCGGGATGTTCAGGTGGGTCTCGAACACCGGGACGATGGCCGAAATCAGGGCACGTGGATTCTGCGATCGGTAAACGTAATATCCCACCGCGATATCGAAGTAGTACATGGTGGCCAGATTCCGGTCCGTGGGAACGGCAATCGAGCTGAATCCCTGGAGATAATATCGGTCACGCTGGTAGATGTAGCCGAGGAAAGGCTGGAACTCGAAGGCCTTGATTCCCTGATTCGTTGGGTAGCCGGCAAAGGTCGTGGGGCCCGTGGGAAAGCTCAAGTCCACGCCTCCGGAGATCAGGTTACCCCGGTTGTCCTGCCAGAGCACATACTTGAAGAACGAGCTAAAATTACCCGTTGATGTGTGCGAGCCGCTCAGGCCGGGAAACGCGCTGGTGATCGTGAGCGTGTTG
>Ga0074045_10001306_pt1 | contig 24126 bp, 25 predicted proteins | sample BogForMeECP23OM2_FD_94442 | JGI IMG/M metagenome (GOLD analysis project Ga0074045, IMG submission 94442) | Bog forest soil microbial communities from Calvert Island, British Columbia, Canada - Bog Forest MetaG ECP23OM2 | ecosystem: Environmental > Terrestrial > Soil > Wetlands ... | reverse complement strand
GCGGAGAGCTGCATCGTAGGACATCGCCAGCATCACTCGATTTCGCAGCGGCTCCTGCTTACAGACCTGAAGAATGTTCTGCCACTCTTCCTCGCTTGGAATCCACGGAAGCCGGTGATGCCGCTGGATTAGGCCCTGCCCGCCTATAAACGGGCGCAGAGGGTTTCTCGTACAGACTCGTTCTTCGACTAGGAAGTCATGAAAGAGGCGAACCACAGTGAGGTGCTGTTGCAGAGTGGCGTTCGCGAGAGTGCTTCTTGCCTCCATCCCCCTTCTCGAAACCCTCGGAACCTCGAGCTGCGCGATGCTCCGAATGTAGGCTCCGATCGTCGGACGAATGACCGAGTGAAACGGGATATTCTCGGTCTCCAGAAAACCTAGATAGTGGTCCAGGTCTCGCCCGTAGGCTTCGATCGTGTTCGCGGCTAGACCGCGTGCGGCCTGAAACTTTAGCCACTCCCTTGCGTGGGGATTCTCTGAAACCCTCCGATATCGCTCCCATCGAACTTCACAAATCGAAAACTCCAGGACCATTGGTTCCTCCATTTTGGGTTCGGCCCCCTCGGGGGGCCGAACCCAACGATACGTCTGGCGGGAGAACCAGCCCTATTCCACATAATGCTTCAAGTCAGAGAGTTTGGTTTCTTCGGGGACGTCGGTGGGGCTTTCAAATTCGACGCGATAGCCGTCGGGGTCGTCAAGATGGGTGACCCACATGTGGTTGCCAACGAAAGGCTCGGAGGGTGCAAGGCCTTTGGCCATGAATTCCTGGTAGAGGGCCAGGGCATCCAGGCATTGGAAGCTAAGTGAGACGCCGAGGCCGAGAGCGCCCCGGTTGCCGGGTGCGTGTGGTCCTTCTCTGAGGTATTCCTGAAGCATGAGGGCAGCTCCGCCAAGTTCGAGCCAGCACCAGCGGATTCTGTCGTCAGGAATCCATTGATTTTTCATGGTGAAGCCGAGGCCGTCGAGATAGAAGTGCAGGGAGCGTTGCATGTCGGCGACGCTGAGGAAGGGGACGACCTGCTTGACGTTATGTTGCGTAGGTTGGGGATTGGCGGACATGGAGGGACTCCTCGGATCACGCGGATAGGGTGGATGAAGGTTGCGGAATTGGCAAGAGGGAGCTCCGTGCAATCGCCAGCCAGATGCCTGTGGTAGGAGGAACGGGAGGGAAACTCTCAGGTCTTTGGAAGCCCTGAGCCGGAGGGATCGGAGCAAACGCAGGAGGCCCGATGAGGGCGCTTTGGGCGTGTGTTACAATTGGTGTTTTACCCTATAGGGAATTTTACGAATGTCTGAATTTCCGTTGGTCGATAACGCAACATTTGATCCTGAAGACGAGTACCGGCCAGAGCCTGAACCGGCTGCGCAGGCGCCGGCATGGATGGATGGGAGCACCCGGATCGGCATTCACACGTCGATATCGGGGAGCTATCTGAACGCGCTCGAGTCGGCGCGCAAGCTGGGCTGCAACGCCCTGCAGATTTTCTCAGCCAGCCCACGCATGTGGCAGAGGGGCAGCGTGCGGATCCAGGAGCAGGATGCCAAGGCATTTCGTGCGCGGCGGGAGGAGTTGCAGCTTGGGCCGCTGGTCATCCACGCGAACTATTTGATTAATTTGGCAGCGCAGCAGCCGATGCTGCGGACGCGTTCGATCCAGGCGTTTCACGAAGAGCTGTTGCGGGGGTTGGCGCTAGGCGCGGATTTTGTGGTGGTGCATCCGGGATCGCGAGGGGAATCGTCGATGGAGCAGGCGATTGCCACGATCATCGAATCGGTGAAGCAGGCGGCCCGACGGGTGCCCCTTGGCCAGATGCGGATTTTAATTGAAAACACAGCGGGAATGGGCACGGCGGTGGGGTCGCGGCTGGAAGAGGTGGCGCAGATCGTACATGGATTGCGCTCCATCGAGGCGGGAGCTTGCCTTGATACGGCGCATCTATTTGCGGCCGGATACGACCTTCACACCTCAGACGGGCTCGAGAAGAGTTTGGATTTGATGGAGCAGATCATCGGATTGAACAATGTGCCGGTGTTTCACGTAAACGACTCGAAGATTCCGCTCGGCGGGCGAGTGGACCGACACGAAAATCTCGGCGAGGGAAAGATTGGCGAAGAGGCGTTCCGGCGGATTTTACAGCATCCGAGGTTGCGTAGTGCGGCAAACGCGGGACTCATGGGCCGCGCGTTTCTGCTGGAGACGCCGATTGAGGATCCGGGTGACGATCGAAAGAACGTGGCCGCGTTGTGGGAGTATGCGGGACTAACGGCGGTAGCCCCGCAAGCGGAAAAAGGCTTTTCGATGCTGACCTCCGCGATGAAGAAAATGCGGAAAAGAATTGCCAAGGATGCGGCGCGGTTGACGCCGACGGAGAAAAAGATTAAGGCGAAGGCGGAACGGGAAGCGAAGAAGCGGCCGCGACGAGCGGTGCTGGCCAAGAAAGTGGTCGGAAAGAGCAAACGCAAGAGATGACGCTCTGGCCGAGAGAATCAGAGAGGCGGAGGAGAGAGAGAAGAAGCTCCCTTCGGCTGCTCTGGGGAGCACTGATTACCCAGGGTGGAGAGATTTGGCGGGATGAGAAAGTCTAGGTAAGAGGAAAAACGTAAGCTCGCGAAAGGGATGACGACCCGTGGCGGATTACAACCCGCAGGCCATAGAAAAGAAGTGGCAGAAAAGATGGGAAGAGAATCGCGTATTTGAGAGTGAAGCGGAATTAGAACAGGCACCGTCCGCGGACAAGGGTGGGGCCCCCGGCGAAACCCCAGACCCACGCCCGACCGAAGACTCCGGTTTGAAAAACCAGCCTGCGGCAGCCCCAGAGAAGCGCAAGAGCTCCGAGGATGCCGGCAATCGAAAGAAGAAACCCAAGTATTATGTGCTGGAAATGCTGCCGTATCCTTCGGGGACGCTGCACATGGGGCACATGCGCAATTACACGATTGGCGATGTGGTTGCCCGTGTAAAGCGCATGCGAGGATTCAACGTGCTGCACCCGATGGGGTGGGACGCGTTTGGATTGCCTGCGGAAAACGCAGCGATCAAGAACCACACGCATCCGCGAGAGTGGACCAACAAAAATATTTCCGAACTCCTTGAGGGGATGAAGCGCTTCGGGTTCAGTTACGACTGGCGTCGCGAGATTGCCACTTGCGAACCGGAATATTACCGGTGGAATCAGTGGTTCTTCCTGAAGATGCTGGAGCGCGGGATTGCCTACAAGAAAGAGAGCCGCGTGAATTGGTGTCCCAAATGTTGCACGGTTCTGGCCAACGAACAGGTGGTTAACGGCGGTTATTGCTGGCGGCACGAAGACACCTTGGTAGAAGCGCGGGAAATGTCCCAGTGGTTTTTGAAAATCACGGCGTACGCAGACCAGCTTCTGGATGATTTGAAAACGCTCGGCGGTGGATGGCCGGATCGCGTGATTGCGATGCAGGAGAATTGGATCGGGAAGTCGGTTGGGGCGAAAGTTTTTTTTGAAGTGGCACCTCGCGGGGAAGGGAAGCCCCAGAGCGGGCAAGCCGCCGGGGGTACGGGAATGGGAGCATCCCGCGCGCCCGCGAAGATTGAAATATTTACGACGCGCATCGATACGATCTACGGAGCTAGCGCACTGATATTGGCACCGAATCACCCCTTGCTGGCGACACTCCTAGAGGGGACTCCGAATCAAGCGGCGTCAGAGGCGAAGCTTCGGCAGATGCGGCAGTCATCGGTGAAGACCGAAGACGTCGCTACGGCGGAGAAGGACGGATTTTTCACCGGGCGATACGCAGTGAATCCGTTTAGTGAAGAAAAGATTCCTATTTGGGTGGGGAATTTCGTTTTACTCGAATACGGGACCGGCGCAATTATGGCCGTGCCTGCACATGACGAGCGGGACTTCGAGTTTGCTACGAAATTTGGGTTGCCCGTTCCGGTAGTGGTTGAGCCAGAACGAAAAAAGGAGAAGAGAGCGGACTCCGCGAGCACAGCGACACTTGACCGCGGGCCCCGAGAAGGGAAAGAGGGGACCTTCACCGACTACGGGGTGAGCGTAAATTCAGGGCCGTACTCGAACTTGAAGACTGAGGACGCGATCCGGAAGATGACGTCGGATGCGGAAGCGCGCGGATTTGGGAAGGAGGAGACGATTTTCCGGTTGCGGGACTGGGGAATTTCGCGGCAAAGGTATTGGGGCACGCCGATTCCTGTGATTTATTGTCCGAAAGATGGCCTGGTGCCGGTGCCGGAAAAGGATTTGCCTGTGCTGCTCCCGGCCAATCCGAAATTGACCGGTGAGGGCGAATCACCGCTGGCGACCGATCCGGAATTCGTGAATGTAAAATGCCCTACTTGCGGTGGGCCTGCACGGAGAGAGACAGACACGATGGATACGTTTGTGGATTCGTCGTGGTATTTCTACCGGTATTGCGATCCAAAAAATTCAGAAGCACCGTACAATGCGGCAAAGGTCGGATACTGGTTCCCGATTGACCAGTATATTGGCGGGATTACGCACGCGATTCTGCATCTGCTGTACTCGCGATTCTGGACCAAGGTCATGCGGGATTTGGGATTGATCAAGAACAGCGAGCCGGCGGCGCGTTTGTTTACGCAGGGCATGGTGCTAAAGGGCGGAGAGGCCATGTCAAAGTCGAAAGGCAATTTGGTGGGTGCCATGGAGATGGCCGAGAAGTTTGGAGCCGATACCGGGAGGCTGTATACACTGTTCGCGGCTCCGCCCGAGAAGGATTTGGAGTGGAGCGAGGAAAGTATCGAAGGTGCCTGGCGATTTTTGAACCGGGTGTTCAGGTTGATCGATCGAAATTCGCTAGGCGGTTCAAACTCGAAGGTGGCGGAAGAGCCCAGAGGGCCAGAACACGGGAAGAGCCGGCCATCTGACTACAGCGAGAAGGAAAAAGGGTTGCTGCGAAAGGCCCACCAGACTCTGCGGCGGGTGACGGCAGACTTTGAGACCAGGTGGCACTTCAATTCCGCGATTGCCCAGATCATGGAGCTGGTGAATGCGATTTACGCGGCGGAGCCACTCGATGACGGCGTGCGCCCAGAGGTCCGCAAAGAGGTTTTGGAACTGGTGACGTTGATGCTGGCCCCGATGACTCCACATTTGGCAGAGGAGTTGTGGGAGATGCTGGGGCATGGCGAAGGATTGTGGACAGTGTCGTGGCCGTCTTTCAGCGAGCGATTAGCGAAGGAAGATGAAGTGGAAATCCCGGTGCAGGTTAGCGGGAAGATTCGCGCGCGGCTGAAGGTGGCGGCGGGAGCGACAGAGGAAGATGTGCTGACCTTGGCACGGGCGGATGCGGGGGTGGCGGCGCATCTGGCGGGCAAGAAGTTGATCAAGGTGATTTACGTGCAGGATAAGCTTTTCAATTTCGTGGTGGGATAACGTTGTCCGCTGAGAAATGAAGAAGGTCAGCGCGACGGAGGTGGGGATGGATACGGCAGCGGGGAGGAAGGCTAGGGAGCGTGATGAGTTGAAGGCAAAGGCGACGTTGAAGGCGGAGTTGGGTGGGATTGTGGTTCTGGATTTTGGCGGGCAGTACACCCAGTTGATTGCGCGAAGGATTCGTGAGCAACAGGTTTTTTCCTCGGTGCTGCCCTGCACGACCTCGATCGAGGCTTTACTGAAACTAGAACCTGCGGGAATCATTTTGTCGGGCGGGCCGAGCTCGGTGTACGACAACGAAGCGCCGAAGTGCGATCCGAAGGTGCTGGCCCTGGGAATTCCAATACTGGGGATTTGTTACGGGATGCAGTGGGTCGCGCGGGAGTTGGGCGGAAAAGTGGAGCCTGCGGAGCACAAAGAGTACGGGCCAGCGCAGCTAACGCTCGAAAAGGGCGAGTCTGAGCTGTTCAAGGGGTTTCCGGAGTACCTAAAGATTTGGAATAGTCATGGAGACAACGTCCACGAGCTGCCGGCTGGATTTCACGCTACCGGTCGAACAGCCAGTGCTGTTGCAGCGGCAGAAGACCCCAAGCGCAGAATCTATACGGTTCAATTTCACCCCGAAGTGAACCACACCGAACGCGGTACGGAAATCCTCCGAAATTTTCTATTTACGGTGTGCCGGGCAGACCCAAAGTGGAACGGACAGGCGTTTATTGCAGAGACCGTGGCAGCAATTCAGGAGAAGGTAAGTACCGACAGGGCGATCTGTGGGCTCAGTGGAGGGGTGGACTCGACCGTGGCCGCAGTTTTAGTACACCGGGCAATCGGGGATCGGCTGACCAACATTTTCGTGAATACGGGGATGCTGCGGAAGAACGAGTTTCGGCATACGCTCGAGATGTACAGGGAGAGATTGGGTTTGCAAGTGGTTGGCGTAGACGCTTCCGGGCATTTCCTTGAGAAATTGAAGGGAGTAAGCGACCCCGAGCAGAAGCGCAAAATCATCGGGCGTGAATTTATCGCCGTGTTCTCCGCCGAAGCGCAAAAGTTACAGCAGGGCCGGGCCCATGGGGGTATTAAGTTCCTGGTTCAAGGAACGCTATACCCTGATGTAATAGAGTCGGTGTCGGTCAAGGGACCTTCGGCGACCATCAAGTCGCACCACAATGTGGGTGGACTGCCCAAAGAGTTACCGTTTGCACTGATTGAACCGCTGCGGGATCTGTTTAAAGATGAAGTCCGCCGAATCGGCAAGGAACTCGGTTTACCAGAAGAGATATTGGTGAAACACCCCTTTCCAGGTCCTGGTCTGGCGGTTCGCCTACTGGGCGAGATCACCAGTAAGGATTTGGCGACTCTGCGAGAGGCGGACGCGATCGTGGTGGAGGAAATACGCCGGGCGGGGTTATATGAAAAAGTGTGGCAAGCGTTTGCGGTGCTGCTTCCGGTGCGCAGCGTCGGGGTGATGGGCGACGGTCGCACCTATGGACTCACGGTCGCGGTGCGCGTAGTACAGTCTGAGGACGCGATGACGGCGGATTGGGTCAGGCTGCCCGGAGAGGTATTGGAACGGATCTCGACGCGTATCGTGAACGAAGTGAAAGGCGTAACAAGGGTGGTGTATGACATTAGCAGCAAACCGCCAAGCACGATCGAGTGGGAGTAGTTTCAGCGGGAATCGGCGTCACTTCATTAGCAATTTGTGCCAGACTCATTCTGAAGCTTGAAGCAAATAAGTAGGCCGCTCGTTCGGTCTGAGCGGCCTCCCTATCTAGGTAAACCCTGGGCGCTGGGTGGAAGGTACCGACTTCTCTAGCGATTGGCGACTTTCTGAGCCATGTAGAGAATAAGTTTGCGATCCTCGTCATCTGCCTTACTCAGCAAGCGGCGGAGCTTGTTGAGGTAACGCGCGTCTTTGCCCGCGCTACCCCAGGCGATGTCGTCGGACGATTTGCGTTTGGGAAGGTTTGGCAGTTGTGGCGGCTCTTCGCCGTCGTAGAAGAGTTGATACAGGGGGCACTCCAGAGCGCGAGCCAGTTTCTCAAGAGTTTCAATGGCCGGAACAGTATGGCCATTTTCCACACGCGAGATGTAACAACGCAGTAAACCAGTACGCTTCTCGATATCTCCCTGCGAGAGTTTCTTTTCCTCACGCATAGCGCGAAGACGGTCACCGATAATCATGGGTTGAGAGTATTCCACAAAGAGTTATAGGTCGCAAGACGAAACTTGGTGAATCCAAGTGAAACATGGACGGAGAGGCTGTCTGCGAGAAGAGCGAAATCACGAGATTATTCTAACCGCTTTGACAAATCTCTTCGAAGGAGAAAAGTGGATCAGCGACGGGTGCGGAGGGGGGGCGACCTGCCCCAAGCAGAAAGCCGCCCGTAGCGCGAAGCAACGGTAGACTTGGGTACAACGGTTACCAGGTGGACAGGGGAATAAAATAAGCGTAACCAAATAGGTATGGTTCGCGTCCCAAAAACAGACGACATGGCTTCGACGGCACTCGCTCCTCTATTGAGCCCGTCGGCGGACGCGCAACGGCGCGACGACGACCGTGAACTGGTGCGCCTGGCGAAGCAAGAGAACAAGGAGGCGTTTGAGATATTGGTAAAGCGGCATCAAGGCCGAGTATTTGCAGTGGCCAGCGGGATTTTGCGGAATAAGGAAGATGTGGAGGACGTCGCGCAGCAAGTTTTTCTGAAGGCATACTTTTCGCTGAAGCGTTTCGATCAAAGGGCGGCATTCAGTACCTGGCTGTATAAGATAACGGTGAACGAGTGCTGGGATCTGCTGCGGAAGAAAAAATCGCGGCCGCTCGTATTCGAAGCGGAATTGAGCGAAGAGCAAGCTCGGAAATATAAGGCATCGGAAGATGCGGAGGCTCCGGCGGCGGATGTAAGCGACCGATTGGCGACGCAGCAAACAGTGAATCAGTTGTTGGGATTGCTCGATGAACGGGACCGCACGATGCTGTTGCTAAAAGAGGTACAAGGTTTTTCAGTCGAGGAAATAGCGGAGATTTTAGGGCTCAATGGGAATACGGTGAAGGTGAGATTGTTCCGCGCGCGCAGGCGGATCATGGAGCGGATGAAAAGACGCGTAGCGGAAAGTAGGAATTGGCTCACGGAAAACAGGAATCTGCAGGAGAGGTGAATGGCAAAATGACAACTTCGGGAAAAGGCCGGTTCGAGAAATGCGAGCGTTTCCGGGAAGAGCTGGAAACGGTGCAATTGCCGGGAAAAGAGCGAATCGATCGGAAGGAACTGCTGGTGAAGATGGTGTCGGAATTTGGCACTCACGCACAGGAGTGCCGAAGCTGCCTGGATGCCCTGGATGATCTGGTGGTGACGCGAAACCTACTGCTGGCTGGGACAGATGAAAGAATGGTGGCCCAGCCCGGGCCCTGGTTTAGCAGCCGGGTGATGAAGGCGATTGCGGCCAAAGAGAACGAGCTCGAGCAGAGCGAGGGAGTGTGGCAGAGCGTTCGGAGGCTAGCGCCGCGACTGGCAGCGGTATCCGCGCTGGTGCTGGTATTGGCGGGAACCTGGGCGGTCGAGGTGCGGAGGAATGATCTAGCGCGGCAAAGTGCGACAGCGGGAGAGAGTTTGTTTGAAGCAACGCCAGCGGCGGCGTTGAACGATGACGTTTTGCTGGGTGTTGAGGGGCATCGATGATCAATCCGGAGACGAAACGGCAGGCGCGGTTGTGGCTTGCGTTGGTATTTTTGCTCGGAGCAGGAATTGGCGTGGCGGTCGGGTATGCCTTCGCGCACAAGAGTTACGCAGCGACTAACGCGCCCCAGATGAGCGAACCGGAACGGCGGGCGAAACGCGTAGCAGACATGACGCAGGCGATTGGATTGACCTCGGAACAGAGCCAGAAGATGGATGGCATCATTTTGTCGGCACATCAGGAGATGAAGAAGGTGCACGACCAATCGGAGGCGGATATTAACGCGATCCGCGAGCGGGCGCGCGCGCAGATGAGAGAGTTTTTGACACCGGAACAGAAGGCCAAGTTTGAAGATTTTATACGGAAAACGGATGAAGAACGGAAGCGGATAGCGCAGGGGGGGCAATAGTCAAATACGGTCCGCCGGGGCCTCGATCGAAATTTGAGGTTAGAGTTCGACAACTAACTTGCCGATATTTTCGCCGCCGAAGAGCATGTTGATTGCTTCGGGGGCTTTTCGCAGGCCGTGGACGACGGTATGTTTGTCTTTGAGTTTGCCCATGACTTTCCACATCCCCAGCTGCCGAGTGGCTTCCTTGAAGCGCGGGGCATAGTCGAGGATAAGGAACCCGGTGACTTCGAGGCGCTTGATGAGCAACTGAGCAAAACTGGCCATGGCAGGATCGGAGCTGGTGTAACCGGAAATGAGGCCGCAAAGCACGACGCGGCCATGAAGATTCATGCGAGCTAGGACGGCCCGCATGACTTCGCCGCCGACGTTTTCAAAATCGATGTCGATGCCTTCGGGGGTTGCAGCTTCTAGGTCCTGCTTCCATTGGGGCTGTTTGTAGTTCACAGCGGCATCGAAGCCGAGTTCCTCGACGATCCAGCGACACTTTTCTTCGCTTCCCGTAATCCCCACCACGCGACAACCCTGCATTTTTCCAAGCTGGCCCACGATCGAACCGGTGGCACCTGCCGCGGCCGAAACGACCAGGGTCTTGCCGGCTTCGGGTTTGCCGATATCGAGCAAGCCAAAATACGCAGTGAGACCGTTCATTCCCAAGAGCCCCAGAAAATGAATGTCGGATAGCTGGGGAATGGAGGGAAGCGGTTGGAAGTTGCGCGGGTCTCGGCTGTCAATAATCACGTAATCCTGCAAACCGGTTAGACCCAGGACCTTGTCGCCTGGATGGAAGAGGGAATGGCGGGATTCGACGATTTCGGCCAGACCGAACGCGCGCATCACTTCACCAATCGCGACCGGGGCCATGTACTGTGGAATATCGGCCATCCAAACGCGCATGGTGGGGTCGATCGAGAGATATTTGACGCGGGCAAGGGCTTGGCCGTCCTGCAAAGAAGGAATAGGCGATTCGGTGAGTTGGAGATCGCTCGGAGAGAGGAGGCCGTGGGGACGGGCAGCGAGAATCCAGTGGCGAACGGTGTTGGGCATATAGGGGAGGCTCCCGGAACGAGGGTAGACGAGCGAGCCAAAAGTTGAAAGTTGAAAGTCAAACGAAAGGGAAAGAAGCGCACGCCCGAGAAAAACTGAGGCGCAGGGCGAGCGGAGGGTGGGTGGCTAAGCTATGCGGAAGCGCGGCGGGCGAGGACCCATTCGAGGGCTCCATCGAGGCTGCGGAAGACTTCGATGCCGGTTTCGCCTTCCGATTCGCGAAGCATAGCGAACATGCGCGCCAAGCCGAAAGTGGCGTCGCTGCCGACGAGAATTGCTCGACGGGATGTGGGAGAGAACAGATTTCCCCGGGCGAGCTTACGGATATCTTCGGTGGTGACTTCGATCTTGGTGATGTGACTGACATCAATCAATTGAGAGAAAGCAGGATCGAAGTTCGGATCGGCGGCAAGCCTTTGCTGATGGGTGAAAATGTCCGCGGGGGTGATGGTGCCGGAAGCGGTGCTGAGGACCAGACGATTCTCTTTTTCAATTCGATAGAAAGCAGGCATTGCGCCGTGGCGACCTCTACAGATAGCTATAGATTCAATGAATTTGGGTGGTACAGAAAAGTATACAACGAGAGGAGTGCCGGACAAAATTGCGCTGTAGTTGTGAGGTGGGAAGCGAGCAGGGGGCTACCGTTTCGCTGGCATGTCCTAGTAGGTTTCAACTATTCAACCGTGCCAAGCGGATCGATATAGTCCTCGAATTCTGAAGATTCACTGATTTTAGGCGATCAGGGGGTACGCATGTCTGCCGAAGCATCCGCCGTAGATTTGCAATCGACCGTGGCGTTGACGGCTCGTTGGAGGAGCCGGACGCTAGCTTTGATCTTGCTCGCGGCGATTGCCGGAATCTTCTGGGTGGATTCGCGCTACCCAGCGTTGCTCAAGAGGTACCACGCGGGAGCACAAGTGAAGGCCGCAGGCGCGCTGACCTTCCAAACGGTGTACCCCGTGGACCGATCGATGCCGCTTAGCACTCGAGTGTGGCGGACTACGGTGAATTGGCTCGATGCCAATCGGATTGGAATGACTTTTTCGTTTTTGTTCGGACCGGCGGCGCTGACCTTTTTAGCGATGATCGGGCGGCAACGAACGAACTCTATTTATCTGAATACGCTATTTGGTGCGGCGGCCGGAGCTCCGCTGGCGGTGTGCACGAACTGCATCGCGCCGATTGCCCGCGGGTTTTATGCCGCGGGACTGAGCACGGAGTCGGTTCTGGCAGCGATGTTCGCCTCGCCGGCGCTGAACGTGGTGGTGCTGGCTATGACGTTTGCATTGTTTCCGGCCGAGGTGGCGGTGCTAAAACTAGCGACGGTGCTATTTTTGATATTCGTATTTGCGCCAGGCGTGGCGATTGGGCAGGGGAATACTGCCGCGGTGGTGCCGAGTCCCGTTGAAATTTCGGTAGCGGAGACTTGGGGGCAAGCCCTCCGATCCACGGGGAAATCGTTTGTGAAAAGTTTCTGGTACGTGTTTCGTGTGGCCTTCCCGTTGATGATTCTGGCTGCGGTGTTGGGAGCAGTGGTGATCGAGTTGTTACCGGCACAAGCGCTAGTGGCGCAGGTGACGGTGGGCGGGATTATTCTTGTGGCGCTGATTGCAACGTTTTTGCCGGTGCCGATGGCGTTTGATGTGGCGATTGCGTATATCGCGATGAGCAAAGGAGTGCCCCTGCCCTATGTGGTGACGATTCTGTGCACTCTCGGAATTGTGAGTGTGTTTTCCTTGAGCGTAGTGGGGAAAACGATTTCCTGGAAAGTAGCGGGAGCGGCCTATGCGACAGTGGTGGGGTTGGGGATTGTCGCTGGAGTGATTGCGAGAGTTTTGTTGTAAGAGTGAATCGTGAGAGTTTACGGAAAGGCGGTCCAGCCTGGTTGCTGCACAGCAAGGGCTGCGCACGGCAGAAGAGAAAACCGAGCAAGAAAAAAGCTTGCACATTTTTCCACAGAAATAGAACTTACACGGGGGGCTTCCGATTTGTAAAATGAGCGGGATTTCAGATCAGGGGGAACATCCATGTTGTTTGCTACAGTGTCCCGCGGCAAGAATGTCGGAACGCGATTGATACCTCATCGATTCAAAGATAGCCGCTATCACGTACAATTAGGAAAGGAAGGGCCATATATTCCGATCACCGATGATCGCGACATACCGTCGTATCTTGCAAACGGATATTCGTTGCATATGAGCGGCAAAGCAAGGAATCACAACCCCACGCTGATACGGCCGCAGTCGATTCGAGGGTGGCAGGGGAATATTTAATTTCGGTTGGCGGACATTTATTGGCTTTGGGGGAAGGGGTGGCGAAGTAATGCTACCCCTTCTTTTTTGGGGAGAGGGAAGAGACTCACCACCACAAGTAGAGAGTTCGAAACAAAGAGAAACAGAGAAGGTGTGGTTTTAGAAAAATGGGTTGATGGAGAGGTGTGGCAAACCTATGATGGCTGGCGAAGTTTTTGGGGGGGGTGAGGGATGAAGCGAACCATAGGATTGCTGTTGATGGTGTTGCTCGGCGGACCAATCGTGGCGGGACAGGAATGGTCGCAACCCTGGGCGCGCGAGCGGATTGCGCAGTCTCCCCGACATAGCGAGTGGGTCTCGGTGAAGCACGACGGGCGCAGCGTGGAGACGCTGGTCGTTTATCCGGAGTCGAAAGAGAAGCGGCCCGTGGTGCTGGTGATTCACGAAATATTTGGTTTAAGCGATTGGGCACAGGAGTTGGCGGATGAAGTCGCGGCGGCGGGCTACATCGCCGTCGCGCCGGATTTGTTGAGCGGGATGGCCCCAAATGGCGGGCGGACGAAGGATTTTCCGACTGGTGCAGTGATGGAAGCGGTGAGCAAGTTGAATCCGGATCAGGTGACGGCGGATTTAAACGCGGCTGCGGATTACGGGCTAAAGCTGCCGGCGGCGAGTGGAAAATTATATGTGGCGGGATTCTGCTGGGGAGGAGGGCAGACGTTCCGGTTCGCGACGAATCGAGGGGATTTGACGGGGGCGTTTGTGTTCTACGGGCCACCACCGGAGAAGGAGGCGATGGCGCGGATCAAGGCCCCGGTGTACGGATTCTATGCCGGGAACGACGCACGCATTGATGCAACGATCCCAGATACGGTCGCGGCGATGAAAGCTGCGGGGAAAAAATATGAGCCGGTGACCTATGAAGGTGCGGGCCACGGATTTATGCGCGCGGGGGAAGCTCCGGATGCGACTGAGGCGAATAAGAAGGCCAGAGAGGAATCGTGGAAGCGGTGGAAGGCGTTGATGGGGCAAGGTCCGTCTCCTCGGAACGACTGAAAAAATTAGCACAACACGGAGGGAGCAGATCGGTAGAAAGCAGGGATGCGATGAGCTGGTTTGTTTGGGCCTTGCTGTCGGCGTTTTTTGCCGGACTAACAGCGATTTTCGCGAAAGTTGGCGTGGAGAACGTGAACTCCAATCTGGCGACGGCAATACGGACGGTGGTGGTTTTTATTTTTGCGTGGTTTGTGGTGTTGTTCACAAAGACCCAGCCGCTTGGGAGCATCGGGCAGCGAACCTGGATCTTTCTCCTACTTTCGGGGTTTGCCACCGGGCTGTCGTGGTTGTGTTATTTCCGGGCGCTGCAATTGGGGGAAGCTTCGCAGGTGGCTCCGGTGGATAAATTGAGCGTGGTGGTGGCGATTGTGCTAGCGGCGACGTTTTTGCACGAGCGGATGACCTGGCATCACTGGGTCGGTGGATTGTTGATTTTTGTGGGGGCAGTGGTGTTGGCCTATGCGTAAGAAAGCGTTGACTTTGCAAGGGAAGCGCGCACGCGATGGCAGTTTCACGGGCGTCCGCCGGGACACATGCTACCACTTTGCTACCCCCAGCATTGTGATGAATACCCTGAAAAAGAGGCAAAAGAGGTTCCCGAGTGGCCGACAATCCGGGAGTCCGTTCGGTAACAGGCGCACGCCCCTCCGCGTAATGTGGAGTGTTGGCGGGAAAATTAGATTCTTTGCGGGCGCCATTAGTAATGGACAGGCTGATAAACCGGCCTGCCAGATTAGAATTAACGAATGCTACCCATAAATTTTATTGATTTTTGACTTGCAGTTCCGACCCCGCGCGATTATTTTCCTTCTCGCTAATTTCACTGGGAATTGGCGCAAATTTCTTTGTACGGAGGGCGCAATGAAGGTTCGATTTCTTTTGCTTCTTCTGGCGATGTCTTTGTGCACTTTGCTGTACGCAGCCGGCGGTATTACTTCTGGTTCGTTTAACTTCTCAACGTTCGCTGTACCCGATACCCCCTTTCCCGGTTCGCTTGGTGTGGAGCACATCAGTAATTCCAAAATCATCGTTGGCTACACTTCTCCGCCTTCTCTCAATCCGACCAGCGGTTTTACTCGCCACCCGAACGGGAATATTGTCACTTTACAGGATCCCCTGAGCTCAGGAGCGTTTCAATACACTCTGGCGTCCGGTGTGAATACGCAAGGCACCGTTGTCGGGTATTATTTCGATACGGCCAATGACCAGTATTCCGGTTTTTTCTACCACGGCGGAACTTTCACAACATACAACATCCCCGGCCTTCCGCCCTATTCCGCGACCACAATTCTCGGAATTAATGAATTTGGGGCTATCTGCGGCTATTACCAGGCTGCACCTGCCTATGCGACAGTTCCTTATGTTAATTGGTGGGGCCACATCGATACGAATTTCCCCATTCCTGCTTCAGTTTTTACAGAGCCGGAATCCGTCAACGACCTGGGCGTCGTGGCAGGCTCTTTCGAGGACAGCTCTAAAGTTTTTCATGGTTTTATCCGCCATCTGGACGGAACTATTACTACCGTCGATGTGCCCGGCGCCGCGTACACCGGAACCGTCCTCATCGGGATAAACAATTTCGGTTGGACTTCCGGTCATTTTTGGGATTCCGGAAATCATGAGCACGGATTTGTTCGCTCCCCCAAGGGACACTTTTACCAAATCGACGTTCCGGGTGCGGACACTGTCACGCCCGGGCTGGGAACCGCTGGCGGGGGCCTAAACGATGAAGGCACCGTTGTGGGCCACTTTGATCCTGCAGGTGGTGGCGCGGAGATAGCCTATATTGCCAGCCCTGATTTTGATATGAAAAATTGGGACGAGTAATCAGCGCGGGGAATTTCCGGCGCTCCCCGGATTTCCACCATTGTCCTTACATCGTATTCATTTTTCGCGCCTTCGGCGCATGGAGTCGAAGGTGTCTTCGCCTGGGCTGGAGAGCACGTCCTTGGGCTCGACACCGAGGAGAATAGGCTTAGGTCGCTGGCAACTTCCTATCGATCCTCTCCAATAGAAAGCAGGCTTTGTCTATCGCCTTGTCGACAGAGTATTGTTCATTTAGGTGAGGCTTATCCGTTTCCATGTTTTCGATTAAGCGACGCGCAGACGTTGTCGAGTGCCAAGCGCACGATTTCACCCAAAACATAGGTGGTTTTGCCCGCCTTAATCTTCGCCACCAACTCGGTGACCGCACCCGCCAGGATGTAAGGCTTAACGATGAATGCTGCAACGCTGGACTCTTCAACCAGGTCAGCTGCGGTCCGAAACAGGCTGCTCGATTGTAAGAATTGATAATTCTGCAAATGGATGACCTGGCATCACTGGGTTGGGGGATTGTTGATTTTTGTGGCGGCAGTGGTGTTGGCCTACGCGTAAGCAGCCGTGCAAGGAGTGAGTTCGGAAGGTGCGCAGGCGAGCGCTGACAGTGTCTCGGGCGTCCGCGGGGACTCGTGCTACTGCACGGCGATTGTGATGGTGGCCGTGGTTTGGCCGTAGGCGTTATTGGCGTAGAGAGTGTAGGTGGTGGTGGCCGAAGGGTGTACAGTCGCGGAGCTGCCGCGGGTGGCGCCGATTTCGGGGGAAAGGATGATGTAGGACGCGCCGGTCGCTTGCCAGGAAAGTGTGACGGGGGTGCCCGCGGCTACGGAGGTTGCGCTTGCATTCAATTGCGAAATAGTGGGCGAGGCACCGCTTGGAACGTTGCTCGAGGTATAGAGCGGAGTGATTTCGAGGACGTCAAAATCGGAAGCTGTGACGGCGCCGAGTGTGTGAAGGTCATCGTTGCTCCAGCGATCGTCGGGCGCGCCACTGATGTACATCGAAGAGCCATTATCGGCCACGATGATGCCGTACTTCTTCATGGCGTTGAGAATTACCTGATTGGCGGCGCTGAAACTTGAAATGTCGAAACTCGATTTGAGGCGCATGCGCATGCCCATGGGCGGAGCATATTGCGCCGAGGTTGTGGCGGCCCAGTGCGAAGCCGGGGGAGTGAAGCCCGCCCTGGAATTTTGCACCGTGAAGCGAATGGCGTGATTGATCGCCCCTTGGGCGACTTCATCGTAACGAACGAGACCCGGGAAAATTGGGAGGCCTGCGGCATCGGCGCTGGTCCAGGTGTAGGGGCGCCGCTCGTCGGCAGTGAGATCCCACACGGCGCCCGAAGCTGCGTTCCAATACGTGGATTGCGGATAAGAACTATACAGTTCGTAGAGGAAACAAGTGTTGGTGTCGAGAACCAGGACGTGGCGATCGCCGCTGCCGGGATTGGGGTAGCCTTCAATGGGGGCGGTAAGCGGAATCGGCATAGGGCCAGCGTCGCTCTCGCTGCCGTATGCGGTGTAGTCGATCGGCAGCAAGGGTTGTGACGAATCGACGACGGTGTAGGGAATTCCGATGCTGGAGCTGTTGTATAGTCCGGCGCCGAAATCGGGATGTAGGCCTACGGAGCCGCCGATGAAATTGATAATCGCAGCCGAGTTTGGATCGACGGGCGCGGAAGAGATATCTGTGTTCCAGAGATTGTCTGACGGGAAAGGGACGAATCCGTTGAGACTGGCGCCTTGTCCGCTAGACATGCTGCCGCAATTGGAAGTTTGCGTAGAACCATTCACCTGAAAATTCAGGGAGTTGGAGGTGCTGCTGCCCGGATCGGGGTTTTGCACGGCGACAGAAAATGTGCCGGCCGTGGAGAGGCTGCCGACGGCAGTGAGTTGTGTACTAGACAGGAAAGTGGTGGTGAGGGATGAACCGTTTAAGACGACTTGTGCGCCTGAGACGAAAGCGCTGCCGGTTATGGTGAGAGTGAAGTTGCCCAGGTTTGTGGCGGCGGGAGAAATGCCGGTGAGCACGGGAGTGGGATTTAGAAGAGTAACGGCGCTGGTGGCGTATTTCGAGGAGTCGGCGGTGCTTGCGGCGGCAATGGTGACGGTATTGGGCGATGGGAGCGTTGCGGGGGCGGTGTAATTGCCGGACGAGTTGATGGTACCAAGAGTGGAGGAGCCGCCCGTCGTCTGATTGACGGACCAGATGACAGATTGATTGGAGCTTCCGGTGACCGTGGCAGCAAAAGTCAAAGATGCGCCGGTGCGGATGTTGGCGGTGGTTGGGCTGATCGTAACAGAGACAGAATCTGTAGGCGGAGTATTCGGCGGAGGATCGGGAGTTTTGGAGCTTGTGCCGGTGCTGCCGCAAGAGGAAAGCGCAAAGGCGGCGAGGAGGAACAGAGAAGTAGGAAGTGCACGGCGCATGGATCAATATTGGGAGGTGGACGGAGCGGGAGCAACTGACCGGAAGGACAGAAAAAGAGCATGGGAGTCCTAGAGAGAATCAAGGACAGAAGACGGGCGAATCTGCGACACCGCACGCAGCGTTTAAGGTTTTGTGATGACCGCACAGGCGATTCGCGGCGGCGCGCTGGCAGTCACTTCCGTAGCCACCGCGTGAATTACAAGAGAAGTTCCGCCGTTCGTGAAGACAGAGTTGCTTTCCCCACCAAACGTGACCCCAGGAGCGATTACGCTGGTGTGTGCCGTACCATCCGCATTTACGGTTAAAACAAAATTGGGGATGTCTCCGGCGGGCATACTTGCATGAGTGTGTTCGCTGTGGGTTGCATCGGTTGGGTTAAAGTGTGCTCCAGCTGACTTGAAGTCTGGTGGCGCGCATGTTGCAAACTCGTGGATGTGCATAAGATGCGGTCCGGGCGGTAAGTTCTTGATATCCAATTTGATTCTCACCCCGTTCGCTGCTTCGAAAAGTGTGGCAGTGCCGACGTTTTGACCCTGTGCGTTGATTATCTCAGCGGTCACTGGCTTCGAGTTTGCGTGCTTTTGGGTTTCTTGGGCAAAAAGCACTTGGGCAGAAAGTGCAAGCAAGAGCAGTGCAGTTGCGATAGATTTCATTCCGTCACTCCGTTGGCTTGAATGGACGCCCAGCGTCAGGCATTTTTAAACTGTACTAACGGGTATGTTGCGCGGTCAACACGCTGTGACCTTTCCGCCATCGAAGTTGGGCTTGCATTATGGCGCCGCGGTGCAAGACCGCGCAGAAATCGTCGAGGCCACCGGGAACTTGGCCGTAAATGATAATCCTGCCGAACTTTTGAACATTGATTACAATTTGGGGCGTGGCGGAGCGGGACAGTCCGTTGCTCAGCATCAACATAGAGCCATCCCGGAGAAACGCATGAACAGTCGAACTGGTTTGTTGGGCACTGTAGGGCGATTTGTCGTTGGTTGCGTTGCGGCATTGTTGTCGCTGGGCGCGGTGGCGGTGATGGGGCAGGATACGGGGTGGCCGAATTACGGGAATGATGGCGGAGGGATGCGCTATTCGGCGGCGAAGCGGATTAATCGGGGAAATGTCGGGCAACTGAAATTGGCGTGGAGTTACCGGACCGGAGCTCTAGAGGAGAAAACCAAGTTGATCGAGAAGGCGGCATTTGAGGCGACGCCGATTGTGGTGGAGGGAAGACTTTTCCTCAGCACGCCGTACGACCATGTGATTGCGCTCGATCCCAAGACAGGGACGAAGATTTGGGAGTTCGATGCAAAGGTGAACCTAACGAAAACTTATTCGGAAGTGACCTCGCGCGGAGTCTCGGCATGGAGAGACCCAAACAGTAAGAAGGGAGATGTCTGCGGGCTGCGGATTTTTGTGGGAACGATTGATGCCCGGTTGATTGCCATCGATGGCGAGACGGGGAAACCGTGCGCGGATTTTGGGATAAACGGTGAAGTCGATCTGCAAAAGGATGCTGCCACGCAATTCGAGTGGCGAGGAGGGTATCAGGTTACTTCACCCGCGGCGATTGCGAACGATGTTGTGATTGTGGGGTCGTCGATTGCTGATAACTGGAAAGTGGATACTGGGCGGGGAATCGTGCGCGGATTTGATGCGCGATCGGGGAAATTACGTTGGACCTGGGATCCGATCCCGTGGGCCCAGGAGACGAAGCCCAAGTCGGGAGCGGGAAATGCATGGTCTGTGATTTCGGTGGATGCGCAACGCGATTTGGTTTTTGTGCCGACCGGGAGCGCCAGCCCAGATTATTTTGGCGGGATCCGCAAGGGCGACAATAAGTGGGCGAATTCTGTGGTGGCGCTGAAGGCTTCGTCCGGCGAGTTTGTTTGGGGATTTCAGGTGGTGCATCACGATTTGTGGGATTACGACGTGGCGAGCGAACCGCTGCTCTTTACGTGGAAGGATGGAACACCTGCCGTGGTGGTCACTACAAAAATGGGACATGTATTCGTGCTGAACCGATTGACTGGTATCCCGCTGCTGCCGGTGGAAGAGCGGGCCGTGCCCCAATCCGATATTCCGGGAGAGCCGAGTTGGCCGACACAGCCGTTCAGTACGATGGGGTTGGTGCCGGAAAAATTTGAAGTAAGCGATGTCTGGGGAGTTTCTCCCGAAGATGCCAAGTGGTGCAGAGATCGGATTGCGGAGTCGCGCAATGAAGGGATTTTTACGCCGCCAAGCTTGAAAGGGACGGTCGTTGTCCCGGGAAACATTGGTGGCGTGAATTGGGGTGGAGCGGCGTACGATCCGCAGAGGCACTTGTTGATTGCAAATACCAATCGGCTAGTGGCGTGGGTCAAGATGATTCCGCGGGACAAGTTCGCTGAGGAAAAGGATAAGGATGCGACCAACCGCATCTACGGAGAATTTGCGGAACAGGATCCTGCTCCGTTCGGTATGTACAGGACGTTTCTGTTCTCGCCGAGTAAGACGCCGTGCAATGCCCCACCGTGGGGGACGACGGTGGCCCTGGACCTGTTTACGGGAAAGAAATTGTGGGATGTGCCGCTTGGAACGATGATTCCAGGAAAAGAGACAGGATCGATAAATTTGGGCGGGCCCATCCTGACTGCGGGAGGGTTGGTGTTCACGTCAGCGGCAATGGATCTGTATTTGAGAGCGTTCGATTCCGAGAGTGGGAAAGAACTGTGGAACTACCAGTTGCCGGCGGGGGGACAAGCGACGCCGATGACCTACGAGGTGGATGGGCAGCAGTATGTGGTAATCGCGGCGGGCGGGCATGGAAAGTTGCATACGAAGCAAGGAGATTATGTTCTGGCGTTTGCCGTGGAATGAGGAGCAGTGGAGCCGTCGATTTTACAACACAGAGGCAGAGCGGATCACAGAGAAGGGGTGAGGGGCGGAGAAGGAACGGAAAAGGGACGAGGGAAGTCGCTTTGCGGCGGGCTTCCCTTTTCCCGGAGGGGTGATTTTAGAAGGGGATGTCTTCGTCGGAGATTTCGGGGCCGCTACTGCCGCCCATCGGCTCGTCGGCATGGCCGACTCCTTGATCGAACTCGTCGCTACGGCTGGCGCCTGCTCCCGCTCCGGCTCCTGCAGCCATGCCCTCGCCGCGGCCGCCTAGCATGCGCATCTCGTTGGCAACAATCTCGGTAGTGTACCTTTTCTGCCCCTCTTTATCCTGCCATTCCCGGGTTTCAATACGACCTTCAATAAACACCAGGGAGCCTTTCTTTAAATATTGCTGCACAATCTCAGCCAGCTTTCCCCAAATCTTGATGCGATGCCACTCGGTTTTCTTTTGACGTTCGCCGTTGCGATCCTTATAGGAAGAATCGGTTGCCATAGTGAAGGTCGCGAGCGCCTGGCCACCGGTGGTGAATTTCGTTTCCGGATCTTTTCCGAGACGGCCAACTAAGATGACTTTGTTAACGGACATGCAAATCCCCCTGAAAAGAGGAAGATAGCACGAGAGCGAAGAAAAATGAAATGGCCGAGAAGGATCGGGTGCACGACATAAGAATCAGGATCGAAGTCTGATAAGGTTTGGGCGGGGTTTTCTATTCTTATCTGACAGGCTATAATACCTGTCAGACAGGAGGGTACCCATGACCACAGCCTTAAAAGCACTCCGAGATAAACGCGCTCTGATTACCGCTCGTTTAGCGCAAATCGATGACTTGCGTCCCGGTTTCTTGACTACCCGTTTCCGTAAGTGCGGCAAGTCCAATTGCCACTGTGCCCAGAAGGATTCTTTGGGACACGGTCCGTCCTATTCGCTGACTCGTCGAGTCGGTGGAAAGACGGTCACCCAGGTCATTCCTCAAGGCCCTGCAGTCGAACGTGCCAAAGCGCAGATCGCCGAATACCGCCGCTTGCGTAACCTGGTGCGGGAACTGATCACCGTTAGTGAGCAAATCTGTAGTGCTCAACTGCGAGACCCGGAAGCGGTTCCTGCAACCGAGGCTAAAAAAAAACCTCTTCAGCGATCTGTTGGCCATCGACGTCGTTCAAGAGATTGAGACCCTGGTGGGATTGATTCGCGACGGGGTTGTGACGGTGGCCAGGTTAGTGTCGGGGGTACAGTAGGAGTGTTCCCGGATTCGGCGGTGCTTTGGCTGGATTACAGCATGTTTGGCAGGCAGAGCGCCGCGGGAGAGTTGCAGGATAAGGCCGCTACGTTTTCTCGGCTTCGAGGCTCCACTTTTCATTTTGACGTCGCAGTGTTTGGTAACATTCGCAGGCGGCTTTTTCCAAACCGAGACGATCATCGATTTTGAGTTCGCCACGACGGTAGGTGATCAATCCAGCTTTTTGCAGGATCCCGGCGGCAACGGTGACGCTGGCTCGGCGAGTGCCCAACATACTTGCCAAGGAATCTTGCGTGAGGGGAACATCGGCTCCATCCAAGCGGTCAAGGCTCATGAGGAGCCAGCGAGAGAGGCGCTGATCGACTTCGTGCACGCGATTGCAGGCAGCAACCTGAGTAGCTTGCAGTGTTAGAGTTTGCGAAAAGCGTTTGAGAGCGACCTCCAGTGCTGGACAGTTGGGAAGACAATCTTTCAGGTCTGCGGCGCTGATGCGAAGACCGTGGCCACCGACCTGCATTATCGCGCGAGTGGGACTCGTGGTAAATCCCGCGGTAATGGGCAAGCCGAGGAAGCCTTCCCGGCCAAGGAGGCCGACCTCGACGCTCTTGCCACTGGCCATCACGCTCAAAATGGAGGCGAGACCGTCGTCGATGAAATAGCAGAATTTGATCGGCGCACCCATTTCGTGGACCAGGAGATGCTTGGGGAGCTCGACGAACTGGCATTTCGCAAAGACGATGTTGCGCTCTCTTTCAGGCAGAGAGAGGAGAATGGTGTTGGCGATGGGGTGTTTCAAAGAGTTGCCGGAATGGCCTGAACGTCTCTGCCAGCGTGGGGAAGCTTTTGTGCGTTTCATTCCGAGATGCCTCGCGTAGCGAACCTGAAGTCCGATTTCGCAAGGAACCGCCTGCCTAGCCAGGTAACGGAAGAATGCTAATGAGACAGTCCAACTGTACTCTCATTTTATCGCATGTGGCTATTAACCTTCCGTAGGCCTCGTAGGCCCAAAATGTTTCCCTTGCAAAAAGAGTGCGCTGGCGTACAGTGAAGCTAGGGTAGAGCGCGAGTCCCTAAAAAGAAGGACAAGGGCAGTATGCGAGGGCTCAGGAAGTCTAAACCCGGGGATCCTGAGTGGATCAAGCCAGTCCGTGAATTGCGGTACCGGCTTGGGCTCAATCAGGAGGAGCTTGGGCGAAGGCTGCATTACTCGGCCATGGCGATTTCGCGGTGGGAGCGTGGCGAGCAAGAGCCTACCGACCGTGGATACATTGAACTCGGCAATCTTGCCGGCGATCCGGACTGTTGGTATTTCTGGGGACGAGCCGGGCTCAACAATGAAAATTTGATGCAGGTCACGCCGGTGCTGAGGCAGCGGCTGCAGAAGAGCAGATTTGCCGACTTCGACATTGTTGCCGCGGGGAGTGGACCGGAAAAACCGAGCGGGGAGAGATTGCAACTGGTAGCGATCCCCGTACTGAAATTGATGGCTGCATCGCTCGGCGAGAGGGGCGGACACCCATCGAGTGTCTTGTCGGGGCCGGTCGAAAGCATGATTGCCGCGCCGAAAGAATGGTGCCCGAATCCATCGACAACCAGTTGCTTGCGGGTACTGGGAAATTCAATGTCCCCCTTGATTTCCGATGGCTATGTGGTCGCGGTGGACTCATCGCAAACTGATCATACGCATTTGGATGGAAAGATCGTAGTCGCCTGGCACAAGGATAATGGACTAACGGTCTCGCGATTCCGGCGGTTCGATCATACGGAAATATTGGAACCGGAAAATCATGCCTACGAGTCGGTGACGCTCAGTTCGAAGCGGCGCTGGAAGGTATTGGCGAGAGTGCTGTGGTGGGTGGGGAGAGCGCCTTAGAGACTGGGTAAGGAGAAAGGGTTTGGAAGCGCGCGGTAGTTCTGGCGCGCTTTTTGCT
>Ga0074045_10001305_pt1 | contig 24146 bp, 18 predicted proteins | sample BogForMeECP23OM2_FD_94442 | JGI IMG/M metagenome (GOLD analysis project Ga0074045, IMG submission 94442) | Bog forest soil microbial communities from Calvert Island, British Columbia, Canada - Bog Forest MetaG ECP23OM2 | ecosystem: Environmental > Terrestrial > Soil > Wetlands ... | reverse complement strand
CTGGTCAACGTCGGCATGGTGGTTGGCTTTATGCCAGTCACGGGAATACCTCTGCCGCTCATGAGTTACGGTGGGTCTTCCGTTCTTTTCATGTTTTTGGCGCTGGGGATGGTAATGAACGTCAGGATGCGCCGCTTCGTGAACTGAGACGGCCGGCAGAAGTTGGGGCGCCCCCTCTTAAAAACGAGAACGGCGCCACGAAACAGGATTGAGCAGAATCAGAATTCAGAATAAAGATCAGTACGAAACAAGATTACGAAGGCCCTCGCGAAAAAGGAGGGCAGAATGCCGGCAGAAGTCAAAGCCGGACAGGATTGAAGCCAGTCAGGCGGGGAACGGCCCCCTCAGCGTGAACGCGAGAGAGTGGCCACAGACCTGACGAAAGGCTTAACGCGATCAGTGCAGACGAGTAAGAACAATTCACAGCTGCAGTGTAGGTCCCGGGAAGTACTTGTTCTTGGGGGCCGCGCCCGCTCCTACCCCGCACCCCAGCCAGCCAAAACCGCGCTGTCTGGGGACCCCGTGGAGCGGCGCTGAACGCTATCGATCTGTTGGTCCGCCTTGCGCTTCTGGTCCGGTGAAGAAAAACCGGAGTAGAAATGAACAAGGAATTGTACGTATCGGCCACCCCCCACGAAACCAAAGTGGGGATCACGGAAGACGATCAACTAGCGGAAATTTACCTCGAACGGGAAAACGAATACACCTTAGCAGGCTCGATTTATAAGGGCCGAGTAACCCGCGTGCTGCCAGGCATGCAGTCGGCCTTTGTGGACATTGGGTTAGAACGTGACGCCTTTCTGTACGTCTCCGATTTCATGGATCTGGAACAGCAGGACGAGGACCTGGATGAAGCGATCCCAGCGAATCGTCCAGTCATGGAGACGCGTCCGCCCCTTGCTTTGGAAGCGGATGCTACAGCCGAAGGGCAATTTGCCGAAGTCGGCAGCTCAGCGGGCGAGACCGAAGAACCGGAGACGGCTGCTGCGGAAACGCCGGGCAATGCTACCGGCGTTGCGCGTGATTTTCGCGGACGACGTCGTCGTCGTGGACGTCGTGGAGAGAACGGAGACAGGGGCGGGCGCGGCGAGCGTCCGCAGCGCGGCGAAATTCGAAGTGAACCTCGTACTGAGATACGCAGCGAACCGAGCAGTGAAGTCCGCAGCCAAACCGGCAGCGAACCACGCGGCGAATCGTCAAGGGACGGGACTTCAAGGGGCGAAACAAGGGGCGAATCAAGGAATGACCGCTTTAGCCGCGGCGACCGTCCGGGACGGAGCGGGTCGGACTCGCGATTCCAGCGGACGGCGACGACCGCTCGTGCCGGTCGCGACTACGATTACGGACCGCCGCCGGGATATCAACCGATCCTGCTCCCCGGCGAATCGATCTCGAAGTACCAGCGCCAGGGTCTGGGCCAGAGTGCGAGTGAGACTGCGAGTGAAAGTGCGAGTGGCGGCAGGAGGCAGAGCGAACTTGCGGCTTCGCCGGCGGAGAGCGCAGCGGGTCTGCCACTGCCGTCGGCCGCGATCATTGCAAGCTTTCCCGAGGATGAGCCTATTTTCGCGGCGGAAGTTGCCGAGCCACTTCACGAGCAGCATGATCACGTGCCCAACGCGGAAGTCGAGGTCGAGGAAGAGGTGCACGGGGCCGCTGCCGGCGCAGTGCCGGAAATAGCGGAAGCCAGGCACGAGGTGCGGGCGACAGCGGAGACCTTTTCGGCGCCGGAGATGGTGCATGAGAAGGCACAGGAATCGGACTTCGCGGAAGCTCCGCAGGCTGCACACGAGGTTGCGCACGGCGCTGTCGAAGAACAGGAGATCGAGGAAGAAGAAGCCGACCTCACGTCCTACGGTGAAGAACCGGGTGACGATGAGGGCTTCGAGGAACTGGAAGAAGAGACGCGCGCGGCCGGTGGACAGTTGTTGGGATCAGGAGTCGGAGACACCGGTCTGGGGGTGGCAGCCGGCGGCGAGCCGGCGGCGAACGGCGAAGCAGTTCCCGAGGCTATCTTAGAAGCTGAAGTCGAAGCCGAAGAGCGAGAAGCAGAGGAGTTGGAACTCGAAGAGGCGCAAGCGGAAGCCGAGGCGCTGCTTGAGGCCGAGGCAATTGGCGACGGTACCGTAGATGCAAGCGCGGTAGTTCGCGGTCCCGCTCCCGAGGCGAGGTTGTTGCAGCGCACGCAGCGTCGCGGTCCGGAGCGCGGGTTCGATCGCGGGCGCGGACGGCGTGGTGGACGGCGCTTTCGCAGCCGTGAAAATACGGTGGTGCCGCAGATCAGCGAACTGCTCAAAGAAGGGCAGGAAGTGCTGATCCAGATTGCGAAGGAGCCGATTGCGAAGAAAGGCGCGCGCATCACCAGTCACATCGCGTTACCAGGACGTTTTCTGGTATTCATGCCGACGGTGAATCACACGGGCGTGTCGCGCAAGATCTCGTCCGAAGAAGAGCGGCAGCGGCTGAAGCGAATCATCCAGAGCGAGCGCGAAAATGGCGGCGGCGGCTTCATTGTGCGCACCGCGGCGGCGGGCGCGACGGACGAAGAACTGCGAGCCGACATTCGTTTTCTGAAAAACCTGTGGAGCGAGATCAAGACGCGCTCTGAAAGCAGTAAGGCTCCGGCGCTGATCTATCACGACTTGAATGTGGTGGAGCGGGTGCTGCGCGATCAGGTGAGTTCGGAGTTTTCGGCGATCTGGGTTGACACGGAGCAGGAATACGAGCGTATTGTGCGGTTTGCAAATCGCTTTCAGCCGGGTCTGGTCAAGCGCGTCAAGCTCTACACGAAAGAAACACCGCTCTACGATCAGTTCGGGCTCAACGAGGAAATCAGCAAGGCGCTGAAATCGAAAGTCTGGCTGAAGAGCGGTGGCTACATCGTGATCAACCAGACCGAGGCGCTGGTCGCGATCGACGTGAACACCGGCAAGTACGTTGGCAAAACCGCCCGCCTTGAAGACACGATCGTGAAGACGAACGTCGATGCGATCAAGGAAATCGTGCGCCAGGTGAGGCTACGCGATCTGGGCGGCATCATCATCATCGACTTCATCGACATGGACGAGCGCCGCAACCGGCAGAAAGTGATGCAGGCGCTGGAAGAGGCGCTGCGCCTCGATCGGGCGCCGTCGAAGGTGCTGCAGTTCAATGATTTCGGTCTGGTGGCGATCACGCGCAAACGGGTGAAGCAGTCGCTGGAACGGACGATTGGATCGCCTTGTCCTTATTGCCAGTCCACGGGCTTCGTGAAATCGGTGAGCACCATCTGCAACGAGGTGTATGTCGAGATGCGCAAGATAGCGAATCATCTGGAGCACAGCGACGTGATGTTGCGAGTGAACCCGGAGGTGGCGAAAGCGCTGAAGGCCAACAACGCGAAGCTTCTGAACGAGATGGAAGAACTCACCAAGAAAACGATCATCGTGAAGTCGGATCCGGCGCTGCACCAGGAGCAGTTCGATATTCACTAGGCGCTAGCGGCGGCTTGGATCTCCATTTCGACAATAAGGGACGGGTGAACAGCCTGTCCCTTTTCACTTTGTGGATCACGCTTCGGCGATTAGCTTTGCGGCCTCGGTGCTGCGCTCGCGCAGCTTTTCGAGCGAACTGCGGAGGCGCTCACCATTTGCCTGTGCGTCCGACCGCTGGCCAATGGGTTGCTGGGCGATGACCAAGGCGAGGCGGTCTACGGCTTCGGCAACGTGCTTGGCCATGTCGAGGAGGACCACCAGAGAATCGGCGTGCAGCTTCCAGACGGAGCGGGAATTCTTCGAGCGCTTGAGTTCCTCGATCTCGGTGGTGATGCGCGCGGTTACGGCTACGATGCGGAGCAGCATTCGGGCAGCGTCCGCCCGCGTGCCCGTTTCTTCCAGATAGTCGGCGGTGTAAGCCTCAACCTCGGCGGGACTGAGCATAAGGTTGAAATAGCGCATGGGCACGATCTGGCGGAAGTTGGGATCGGCAACGCGCACGAAGACGCGGATCGATTCCTCCACTCGTCCCAGCTTTGCTTCCTCGACCGAGAGCGCCTGCGCTGTGATGGCGGACGGCACATACTTCGGAGCGAGCGCCGGAGCCACGGCCGCGCCGCCAGCGCCCACCGCGCGGGCAGAAAGCGTGAGGCCGGGATGGGAGCGCGCGACTGGCGGCCGGCGCTCCAATTCTTTTTTCAGCCGGGAGACACGCCGGAATTTTTCCAGCGCTGCGCTGTAGTCGACTTTCAGCAACGCTTCCTGGTTCAGGCCGTTGACATGCTCGACGGTAACTTCAACGCCGTCGACGGTACTGAGGATGCTGCCGCCGAGTTCTTCCAGACGTTTGGCAAAGCCCTTGATCTCGTGCGCGGCGGCGGCGAACAGCATATGGAAACGATCGCCGAATGCCGCATTATAGGGCGCCAGAGTGGCCAATACTCCGGGATGATAAATCGATTCGCCGAGCGCGGCTTTCAACTCCCGAACCCGCTGGATGATGCCGGAGTCCATGAGCGCGCTGAAATCCTGGAAGCGATTGGCCTGGTCGAGCAAAGGGCTGAATTCGCGCAACAGCTGCACATCGGCATCCGAGAGTACGGGTACGTCGGACTCGGACAGAATTTCCAGTAGCGCAATTTCGAAAGGAGACAAAGGAATCGAGCCATCGAGGCCGTAGCCACGCCGCTCCCACTGGCCAGCCACGCGGGGATGGCGAAACAGAAAGGTTGCGACCAGATCGGTCTTATCTCGATTGGCGCCTGAATCGTCGCGGTGGCGCGCGAAGTAGCGCAGCAGCGCTTCGGCGACCTCGGGATCAAGGTCAGGTTGCACGGCCAGGCGCAGCATCGCGGGAGTGATCGCCATGTCGAGCAGCTGAATCCAGAGGTGCATCTTATCGAGAGTGGAGCGCACATCGTCGGCGTGGCTGATCACGTCGGGAGCGAGTTCGTCGGGCGCGGGCAGCTCACCGCCGAGTTGGTCACTCAGCAGCCGCTGGTAAAAGCTTTGCACGGTAGCCAACAACGCCAGCTCCCATTTGGGATCCTCAAGCAAAGTCAGCTCCTTCGAGATCGCGCAGTAATGTTCGCAATGGGGTATCTTTCAGTAAAACCGAAAGGCAACAGCAGCGCAATTGGTTACTTGGTTACGGAAGTGATGGCACTACCAAGGTTTCGGGAGCCGGCTATTGAAAGACCACGGTTTTATTTCCATACAACAGGATGCGGTTTTCCACGTGCCAGCGGACGGCGCGCGACAAGACGACTTTTTCGATGTCGCGGCCCTTCTGCACCAGATCGTCGATGGTGTCGCGGTGGTGGATGCGGACGACATCCTGGTCGATGATGGGGCCATCGTCGAGTACTTGAGTAACGTAGTGAGCGGTGGCGCCGATCAGCTTGACGCCGCGCTGGAATGCCTGGTGGTAGGGCTTGGAGCCGACGAACGCAGGCAGGAAAGAGTGGTGAATGTTGATGAGATTCTCGGAGCCGAGCGCCGCGATGAACTCGTTCGAAAGCACCTGCATGTAGCGAGCCAGGACGACGAGACTGCACTTGTGATCACGGATCAACGCAATCTGCCGCTGTTCCGCTTCCCGCTTGTTTTCTTTCGTGACCGGCACGACGAAGTAAGGGACTCGGTAGAAGTCGGCGATACGTTGGTTATCGGGATGGTTGGAAACGATCAGCGGAATTTCGCAGCGCAGTTCGCCGCTCTGATGGCGGTAGAGCAGGTCTTGCAGGCAATGGTCATACTTCGAGGCGAAGATGGCGATGCGAGGGCGATGGGTGGAGTGGGCGAGCCGCCAGTCCATCTGGAAGTCGCGGGCGATGGGAGCAAAGCGCTCGGAAAACTGGGCCAGGTCAAAATCAAAATCCGCTGTGTCGAACTCGACCCGGGTCAGGAAGAGATTGGATTCCTCGTCGCCGTGCTCGTCATTGAAGAGAATGTTGCCGTTGTGGCGAAAGATGAATTCGGCAATCGCGGCCACGACGCCTTTGCGGTCGGGGCAGGAGACTAGAAGGATGGCGGAGTTGTGCATAGCCCTACTTCCTCAGCGCCTTCACAATCTCGCGCGCAGCGTTGGCGCCGGAGCCGCCCGTTAGGCCGGTGCCGGGATGGGTTCCACTGCCGCACAGATACAGGCGGTCAACCGGCGTACGATAACGAGCCCAGTCGAGCAAGGGGCGCATGGTGAAGAATTGATCGAGCGCAAGTTCACCGTGAAAGATATGGCCTCCGGTGAGGCCGTAGGTTTCTTCGAGATCCCTGGGCGTGATGATCTGGTGGCGCAGGATGGTCTGCGGCAGATTCGGCGCGTACTGCGCAATCGTCTTCACCACGGTTTCGCCGAGTGCGGTGCGCTGGCTTTCCCAGTCGCTGTTCTTCAGGGTGTACGGCGCGTACTGCATGTAGATGGACATCACGTGCCGGCCGGGCGGGGCGAGCGCCGGATCGGAAAGAGACGGGAAGGTAATCTCAATGTACGGATAGCGTGAAAAGTTTCCGTACTTCGATTCGTCGAAAGCGCGTTCGAGGTAATCGATCTCTGGGCTGATTTGGATGCGGCCCTGAAGCAAGTTGCCGTTGCCCTTTGTCTTCAGCGCGGTAAATTCCGGGAGCGCGGAAAGCGCGAGATTGATTTTCGCGACCGTCCCCACGCAGCGATAGTTCCTGATCTTCTGTAGAAAGTCCGGAGCCAGATGCGAAGGATCAACCAGGCGCATGAGAGTGCGCTTGGGGTCGGCGTTCGAGACGACGGCTCGTGCGGAAATCTCTTCACCGGAGGTGAGCACGACGCCAGTTGCGATGCCGTCTTTCACGCGAATCTCCGCGATGTCGGCGCCGGTGCGAATCTCCGCGCCTGCCTGCTTCGCCGCGGCAGCCATGGCCAGGGTGATGGAGCCGGCGCCACCGGCCGGGAATTGAACGCTTCCGGCGGGACTCGGGTCGGCAGCGGCACGCAACATCAACACAAGGGCGCTGCCCGCTGACCACGGGCCCAGGAATGTTCCGAAGATGCCGCGGGCAGCGATGGTAGCGCGTAGCGGTTCGGTGTCGAAGAACTCGGAGACCAGATCCGCGGCGGCCATCGGTCCCCAGCGCAGCACGCGATACAAATCTGTCTTTCCCAGGTTTCGTATGGAGCGGCCCGTTTTCAGCATTCCCCAGAGATCGACGCTGCTGGGGTTGTCAATATTCGGCGGCGTGAGCGTGAGCGCTTCGCCGATGACCTTGCCGATCTTGCCAAGTGCGGTGCCGAAGTCCGCGTAAGAGGTAGCGTCTTTCTGCGACCACTGCGCGATCTCCTGCGCGGCCCTTTTTGCGTCGGTGTAGAGGACGAGCGCGCGGCCGTCGGGTAGCAGCGAGACGGTGCTTATGTCGGGACTCGTCAGTTTGAGGCCGTGGCTCTCCAATTGCATATCGCGTACGATGTCGGCGCGGAGCGGACCGGTGTTGTGCGCGAGCGTCGAGCAGCGGAAGCCCGGATGAAACTCTTCCGTGGTGGCCGCTCCGCCTACCTGGGCGCGGCGTTCGAGCACGAGCGGTTTGAATCCGGTCTTGGCGAGATAGAAGGCGGCGACCAGACCGTTATGTCCGCCACCGACAATGATCACATCACGCGTCTCGGAGATGCGGTTCTCCATGAATTTCTCTGCCATCAGGCAGCCTTCCCGTCTTTCAGAATTTCGAGCGCCGCCAGACGTCCGGGTGCGCCCATGATGCCGCCGCCGGGATGCGTAGCCGATCCGCACATATACAAGTTCTTGATGGGCGAACGGAATTGTGCCCATCCGGCAACCGGACGCAGGAAAAACAGTTGTTCGAGTGAGAGCTCGCCCTGGAAAATGTTGCCTTCGGTCAATCCCCATTCGCGTTCGAGATCGAGCGGGGTGACGACCTGGCGGTGCAGGATGATGTCTTTTATGTTCGGCGCGTATTCGGCGATGGCGTTGACTACGTTATCGCCGAATTTTTCTTTTTCCGTGTCCCAGTCAAGCCCGGGCGCCAGCTTGTAAGGCGCATATTGCACGAAGCAGGAAAGAATGTGTTTGCCCGGCGGCGCAAGCGACGTATCGGTGAGCGTCGGAATCACCATGTCGATGTAGGGGCGCGAAGACCAGTGTCCGTATTTCGCTTCGTCATAGGCCTTCTCCATATACTCGACACTCGGGGAGATCGACATGGCGCCGCGCAGATGCGCGCCAATGCCTGGCATCCACTTGAAATTCGGCAAGCCGTCGAGCGCCATGTTCACTTTGCCGGAAGAGCCGCGGAACTTGTAGCGTTTCACGCCTTCCATGAATTCATCGGGCAGATTGCCGGGCTCGATCATCTTGGTAAACGTGAGCCGCGGATCGACGCTCGAAGAAACAACCTTGGCATAAATCTCGTCGCCATTGCCGAGCACTACGCCGACAGCGCGTCCGTTCTTTACGTCGTTCTTAACTATTATTTTCGCAATTGGAGCTTCGGTGCGGATTTCGGCTCCAGACTCGCGAGCGGCGTCGGCGATCGCATTCGAGATGGCGCCGGTGCCGCCGCGTGCGAATCCCCACGCTCGGAACGCGCCATCAATCTCGCCCATGTAGTGATGCAGCAGAACGTAGGCCGTGCCCGGTGAGCGCACGCCCAGGAAAGTTCCGATTATTCCTGAGGCCGACATGGTCGCTTTAAGCACATCGGTCTCAAACCACTGATCGAGAAAATCGATGGCGCTCATGGTCATGAGCTGGACTTGGTTGTATTTGTCCTCGCTCGACATGCCCTGGAAACGGCGTCCGATGAAGAGCAGCTTCATCAGTTCGCGTGGATTCAGCGTCGCCGGATCGGGCGGAATCATGCCGAGGATCGGCTTCACGAAGCGGCACATTGCTTGCATCGCCTTGCCGAATTCATCGTAGGCTTCGGCGTCAACTCGGGAGTGGCGGGCAATCTCGCGATGCGTCTTGCCATGATCGTTCACGCGCCACAGATGATCGCCGTTCGGCATGGGGGTGAAAGTGCCGTCGAGCGGCAGAATCTCGAGTCCGTGGCGGGGAAGATCGAGGTCACGAATAATCTCGGGGCGCAGCAGCGAGACGACGTAAGAGCAAACGGAAAACTTGAAGCCGGGAAACACTTCCTCCGTACAAGCCGCGCCCCCGAGAACGTGGCGGCGCTCGAGCACCAGGACTTTCTTGCCCGCTTTCGCCAGATAGGCGGCATTGGTTAGACCGTTATGGCCGCCGCCAATCACGATCACGTCGTACTTCGCACCTCGCAAAACAGCAGGCATATTGACCTAAGAAGATTCGAAAAAGATTGCTCCGAATTGACCGGGAACCTTTGCAGAAAATGACTCGCCATTCTATCGAGAAACTATCTTTTTGTCTTTGTTTACGGCTGATTACTGACTTGTGGTCAGGGTGCTTTGCCGCTTGCTCCAGGCGTGGTGCGGTGCATATAATCCGGCGTCGGAGATTCTTTAAGGTTTCGCCCGTGAAACGCTGTGTCCTCTGCGGTTAGAGAAATCTCTACCACCGAGGACACAGGGTTTCACGGGGGAAACCCACACAGGGGAAACCACGCGAGGTCGTCTTGCCTATTGGAACTGCATTTCACGAGAGAACTTTCGCCCTCTGCCAGAGTCTGAATTATCGCGAGTGGTCGGGATACTACACGGTCAGCGTCTACGAAGTGCACCACGAGCATGAGTACAACGCGATCCGCAATGCGTGTGCGCTGATTGATATTTCGCCGCTCTATAAGTATCTGGTCACCGGCAAGGATGCGACCAAACTGGTGAACCGGGTGATCACGCGCGACGTCAACAAAGTCGCCGTGGGACAGGTTATTTACGCCTGTTGGTGCGATGAGGACGGCAAGGTGATTGACGACGGCACGATTACGCGCCTGGAAGAAAATAAGTATCGCTGGACGGCCGCCGATCCGAGCCTGCGCTGGTTCCGGCAGAACGGCCTGAACATGGAGGTTCAGGTTGAAGACATCTCCGAGCAAACGGCGGCTCTGGCGCTGCAGGGGCCGGCCTCGGCTCGTCTTTTGAAGACGGTGGCGGAGGCCGACATCACCAATCTGAAGTATTTCCGAAAAACGGCCGGTAAGATTGCCGGGCTCCCCGTAGATATTTCGCGCACCGGCTACACCGGCGACCTCGGCTACGAAATATGGATTCCACTGAATAACGGGAATGATGCGGTCAAAGTTTGGGACGAACTGATGGGAAAGGGCAAGCAGTTCGATATCCACGCCGCCGGAATGCTGGCGCTCGATGTGGCCCGCGTGGAAGCCGGACTGCTGCTGATCGAAGTGGATTACATGAGCTCGAAGAAGGCGCTGATTCCTTCGCAGAAATATTCGCCTTACGAATTGGGGTTCGGGAAGATGGTGCATCTCGAGAAAGAGAACTTCATCGGCAAGCGCGCGCTGGCGCGCGATCACAAACAGGGCGTGGCGCGGCAGTTGGTCGGGCTTGAAGTGGATTGGGTGGAAGTGGAAGAGCAGTTCGACAAGTTCGGACTCTCTCCGGCAGCGCCCAGCCAGGCTTCGCGCGTCGCCGTCCCCGTTTACGCCGATTCCCATTCCAATGACAAGCAGGTGGGCAAGGCAACGACAACGGCGTTCTCTCCTCTGCTGAAGAAGCTGATTGCACTGGCCAGCGTGGGCGCGGAGTATTCAAAGCCCGGCACCAAGCTGCAAATGGAGTTGACGATCGAAGCGCAACGAATGAAGACGACAGCGACGGTCGTGTCGCTGCCATTCTTCAATCCGAAGCGGAAGACGGCGGTGCCTGTGTAGAGTTGCTATAGAATATTTGCGAGGTGCAATGGCATGGCACGTGTCGCGGGAGCCGACCCCAAGCGGCAGGACTGGCTGAGCGGGCTGTTGACTCGAATCGTTTACGGCATGACAAAACGCAAGCTAGGGCGCGTCATCGCACCGGTCGAGGTCACGGCTCATCACGCAAGAATTTTGTGGGGCTACGGGCAGATGGAACAATCGCTCGCGGCGAGTTCGCTGGTCGACTCCAGGCTTAAGCACCTGGCTGAAATGCGCGTGGCAACGCTCGTGGGCTGTCCATTTTGAATTGACATAGGCTCTGCGGTCAGCAGAGGTATCGGAATCCCAGCGGAGAAGATCGGCGCCCTCCAGAATTACGAGACAAGCGAACTGTTCTCCGAAACGGAAAGGCTGGTTCTCGCCTACGCCGATCACATGACGCACACACCGGTCGAGGTTCCCCAGGCGCTGTTTGAAAAACTGCGGACGCAATTCAGTAGCGCGCAACTTGTCGAGTTGACGACGACGATTGCATGGGAGAATTATCGAGCCCGCTTCAACCACGCTTTCGGTGCCGAGTCAGAGAATTTCTCCGAGGGCGGTGTGTGCGCACTGCCGGTGCGACCATCTATTCCATAACTGTTTCCTTCCGGCTCCCGCGCTTCCAATACAAATATCCTGGCACGCCGATGAGCACAATTGCGGCGCCCCAGAACGCCTCGGTTGGCCGCTCAATGATGGTGTTCAGCGTCCACGCGACCCCGATCAGAATGTAGATCGCGGGCAGCCATGGGTAACCGGTGCAGCGATAAGGGCGGGGAACGTCGGGCCGTTTCCAGCGCAAGACGAAAAGGCCGATGACGGTCAGCGTGTACGAGAGCACCATGCCAAAGATGACGTAGGTGTAAAGCTGGTCGTAGCGTCCGCTCATGGTGAGCACCGCAGCCCAAATGCCTTGTCCGATCAGGCTGAAGGCGGGCGTGCGCCACTTGGGATGGATGACGGCCATGCGGCGGAAGAACACGCCGTCCTGCGCCATGGCGAGATAGACGCGCGCGCCCGATAGGGTGCAGGTCGCCGCCGCGCTGAAACACGAAACCGCGATCATCGCCGACAACCACACTGCAGCACCCGGCGAAAACAGCACGGCCGCGGCGGCGTGGGCGATGGTTTCGCGCTTCGCGATCTCATTCAGCGGCAGCGCGTAAACATAAGTCATGTTCATCGCAAGATAAATCGCGCCGACCGCGAGTACACCCAACACCATGGCCAGCGGCACATTGCGCCGTGGATTTTTGACTTCGCCAGCGACCCAAGTGATGTACACCCAGCCGTCATAAGCCCAGAAGACGGCGATCAAGCCGACGCCGACAGCGGAGACCAACTGTCCGGGGCTCAGTCCCATAGTCATTCCTTGGTTTAAACCGCCCGGCGCCTGCGAACTGAAATTCGACCAATGTCCCTTGCCGATGGCGAATCCGAGGACAACGAACGCCGCCATGGCGGTGAACTTCGTCCAGGTAGAAACATTCTGGAGGAGCGCGCCCCAGCGCAGTCCGAAAACGTTGACGTAGGTGAGGATGGCGATTAGCAACAGTCCGACCGCGTGGGCGCGGGTGAACGGCATACCCGCCAGCGAGAAAATCACATGCTGCTGCGAGATTGCCGGAATGATGTTCCCCATGTAGGCTGCGGCAGCCACGGAGAGTGCCGCGATAGAGCCGCCATTCGCGACGGCGAACAACATCCAGCCATAGAGAAAAGCGACCAGGTCACCGTAAGCTTCGCGAAGGTAAATATATTGTCCGCCGGAGTCGGGATACATGGAGCCGAGTTCGGCGAAGGCGACGCAGGCGCACAAAGAAATCCCTCCACCGAGGACCCACACCAGAAAAAACAATGTCGGATTCGGCAAAGGCCCGGCAATATCTTTGGCGGTAAGAAAAATAGAAGAGCCGATGATGCCGCTCACGAGTAACAGTACGGAGTCGAGCAAACCAAGCCCACGGACGAGACTCGGTTGTTCACCGGATGTTTCGGCTTCGGTAGCCAGGGAAGCGGGAGGTGTGTTCATTTCTTAGTTAGTTAGTTCTTCATCCGCAGATTAAGTCGTTGGCCGTTCGTCGATCGTCGTTAGTGTCGCTATTCGTCCTTCGTGGAGGCTCGCAGGAGGCGGGTGCCTTTCGGTTCCGAACAGCCCATAGCGAGCAGCAAACAACGAGCTTTATCCCATGGCCAGTTCATCCGAATTTTCCAGCGGCGTTCCACAGCGCCGGCAGATGACGGCGGAGCAATCACGGCACGTCAGCGGATCGCCGACTTCCATCGCGCAGACGGGGCAGTACAACACGGCCGCGGGTTTCCTGGCCTCCGCTGCCGCTTTTGGAGTGAGCTCCATGAGCTTGAACTTTGAACACGAACTATGCACGAACCATGCACGAACTATGAGCACGAAACTGTAGCACAATTTTTCGGCGCACCCCACCCAACCTCGCGCCAAGTTCCCGAATTCAGCACGTGGAAGGCGCTTTTCGACATATGATTTTCATCCTAAGACCGGGGCGTGCATGCCGGTGCAACTTCCACCGCGGAGATTTAATTTCTCGTCCGGGATGGTGTAGCATCTTCACTAAGTATCGGCGGTTGCGCAAAATCATTTCCTGCTAAGCTGGATACTCGTCCTTAATCTTATTGAGCATGCAACTTCCAGCGACACCCGCCGTTCCTGCCCGTAAAAAATTCGCGAGGTACTTCGAGCGCAAACAGTGTATCGTCCTTGTCGCTCTAGCCATACGGCTGGCCGTGGTTGGGTTTCTCTACCCTGATCAGATGAGTCCCGCACATAATCATTTTATGTTTGGGTTCGAAAACGGCAGAGTCGCCTACTCCATTGTGCAGGGTCGTGGATTTGGCAACCCTCTCTTCGAAGACAGTGGGCCGACAGCCTGGCAACCCCCGGTCTATCCCTATTTGATCGCCGGTGTTTTCATGATCTTCGGGACCTATAGCAAGGCATCCGCACTGGTATTGCTCTCTTTGCAGGCTTTAATCTCGGCCTTGACCTGCCTGCCAGTGTTTTTCGCGGCCCGCAAGTCTTTCGGGGACCGGGTCGCGCTGTTCTCGGCATGGGCGTGGGCGCTCTTTCCCCTCGCGATTTATTGGCAGGCGGAGCGCATCTGGCCGACGTGGCTGGCGACGCTGCTGCTTACTCTACTGTTTTCGATGACGTTGAATTTTGAGCGCCCGGCAGGTCTGGGTGCATGGACCTTGGGTGCATGGACATGGATCGGTTATGGATTACTGTGGGGATTTGCTGCGCTCACCGACCCTGTTGTACTTACCGTTTTGCCGGTCATGTTTGGTTGGATCGGTTTCCGCCTATACCAGCAGAGAGAACGCTGGTTCGTGCCCCTTACGGTCGCCTCGCTCGCCATCATCATTTCTGTGAGTCCGTGGTTCATTCGCAACTATGAAGTATTTCACCGCTTCATTCCTTTTCGGGATTCGATGGGACTGGAGTTGCTCAACGGCAACAATGGCGACACTTCGTATTGGGCCGGCGCCTCCGTAAGCTCGGCCTTGACGCAGAAGATTGGTCCCTGGCACAACGAGGCGGAGTGGCAGAAGTTTAAGCAAATTGGCGAGATCGCCTACATGGAGGAATGTAAAGAAAGGGCGGTCGCACTCATCCGCGCACACCCAGGTTGGTTCGCCGTGGTAACCGCGAGGCGCATCGTCTATATCTGGACCCATTTTTGGAGTTTCAGCCCTTACTATCTAGCCCAGGAACCTGACGACCCAATCAATATTGTTTTCAGCACACTCTTTACCCTGTTGACCCTTATTGGCCTGCGCCGTGCGTTTCGGGAAAATAAGCCGGTTGCCGCTCTTTATGCTCTTGTGTTTCTGTTTTTCCCCGTTGTGTACTACTTCACGCACGTCGAAACGTACTTCCGGCGCCAAATCGATCCGCTGATGCTAGTGTTGGCAGTTTATGGGGTGATGGGGTTTGGTCCGCCCAAACAGACACCTATCGCGGCAGTCGCCCCGCGGCTTTATGAAACTGTCCACACACCCTGACGGCGCGTGCCACTCAACCTTTTGCGGCAACTCTTGCGCGACAAGTGTTTTAATCGGGCGCCTTCCGCAGAATCACGTCGCCTTCGGTCGGTGGCAGCGAGAAAGGCAATTGCCAAATTTTGTCTTTCATCCAGACGCTAAGAATAAAATCCTCGCGCTCTTTCCACGGACCGATCCACTTGTTGCTGGTTGCGAATAAGACCCAGCCGTGGGCTTCAGGATTGCCCGGACTCAGCGTCATGCCAGCGGGATCGATGGTTTGGGTGCTGAGAAACTCGATGAATTCGGCCGCTTCTTTTTGGTATACGCGCAAGCGAGCCGTTTGTTCATCGGCGATTTTTGGATCCTTCTTGATCTTGCGCTCGGTTTCGAAGATTTTAGTATCCACGTCGTTCTGCAACCGGTTGGAGAGTTCCGCGGGATCCTCGTAGCCCTCAAGAACGTCGTGATGACGAACAAAGTCGAGCCGCACGTCCGCCGGAAACTCAACTTTAGTCTGGCCGGTATAAGTCACACTTATGTACGCGCCAAACAGTCGATAGAAGCGGTGACGGCTCTGTGCCAGTTCCTGTGAATCCACGAGCAGCTTGACGGTGAGGTCACTTCCGATCATCGTCCAGCGGTAATGTCCGTCATCGGTGCGTTCGAATATGCAACCGGGCGCGCCAGCGGTCCAGCGGACGGCGGGCAGTTGCTTCTTTTTCGACGCGTGGCTCAGCGTCGGTGACAGAATCGCGAAAGACAGAATCGCGCACGACATAATCGGGCCAACATGGAACACCAGTTTTGGCCGGAACAACGAAGAACGCAGCATAAATGCAAAGTGTATAGCCTTTCCGCCACCAACGTCACGGCTGGATGAGCGCAGGATGCAGGCTGCGTCGAGCCCAGCGTGCGACGGCGTGTCCGAGTTTAGCCCGTCCGCTGGCGCCTGGACAGAGCAAGTGGTTTACAGCGTCTCACCCAACTTCGGCGGGCCGACTATAGATGCCGCCGGAGACGTCTTCGGTACCGGAACTTCGACAGCATTCGAACTATCACCGAACGGCAGCGGCGGCTGGAATGGGACTACGATCCACACTCTTGCTGGTCCTCCTAAAGATGGCAGCAATCCGTATGGCGATTGGGCTCGAGCCCAAAGCACTTTGGTGAAGTCGGCAGTTTCGGTGCTCGGCCCTGCTGTCTTTCTGAGATTCGGCAGTTTGACAATAGCGTTTCAGAGGGCTAGGGTTAAAGGTGAGGTGGCTTCCACCTCTTTCAGGTTCCCTGAAACTAAGTCAGCCCATCTGAAGTTCTCTCCTCTTAGCGACTACAACCTTAGGAGGTTGCCTATATGTTTGCACGCAATGTCTCTTTCCATCTGAAGTCGAATATGCTGTCCGATTACACGCGAGCTTTTGAAAAAGACGTCCTGCCTTTGCTTCGTAAGCAGAATGGCTTTAAGGACGAAATCACTTTCGCCGGTCCCGGCGGAGTTGATGTAACCGCGATCAGTCTGTGGGAAAACAAGAAAGATGCCGACAACTACAACACCAATACCTATCCGCAAGTATTGAAGACGCTGGCAAGATTTATCGAGGGAACGCCCCAGGTTCACACCTTTGACGTTGTCACCTCGACCCTCCAGCAGCACGAACTCGTGACCACGTAAAAGACACTCTGAGTTTGGTTGGGCCACGAGAAGGCGGACCTACGTCCGTCTTCTCGCGCCACCAACCAGCATGCGCTCGATTCGCGCCGAGGAGGGCAGCCATCCACCTAGCACTGCAAAACGCCGAAACTATCAATCGCCTAGTAGAACAGGGCGAATTGCTTCTGAGGACCTTCTATGTTGAGCACGAGAAGGACCCCGCAGGGTGGAATACTGAGTTTGTGCGTGGCGAACTGATAGGCTGGCGCAGCACGTTACACACCCTGTACCGCGATTACGCGGAAGACATCGTTACCCGCGTTGTCGCCAGGACACACTTGACCATTCCCGACGGCGAAGTCCCGAGCGGTGCCGCTCATGGCTTTTGAGGCCATCCTAAACGAAGTTGAGCAACTCCATGCCGTCAGCGAGCGTCTTGCGATACTGGCGGAGCAAGATCCGTCTGTCCGAGGCAACGAGGCACCACTTTGTCGGGCTATTGCAGCTTCACGTACTCCGCCTTGGCTTCTTTCAGGATAGGGATGTCGGAGTCGGCGTCTTTCCAGAGGGTGAGGAAATCTTTGTAGGCGGTGAGCGCCCGGACGCGGGCGGCATCGGCATCCGCGCCCTGCGAGGTTTTCGACTGCAAGGCATTCGCGCGCGCCACTCCCAGGTGCGCCAACGCTCCCGTCCAGCAGTTCCAGACGATGCCGCTGTGGTCGAGAATCTTCTGAAACTCGGCTGCGGCAGCACTGCCTTGTCCGACTCCCAAGTATGCTTCCCCCCGGACGTACACGTGGTAGAGGCAGGAGATATTGTTAACGAACGGGATGTCACCTAATTCAATGGTTGAAGCAGATTGCAGACCATGGATTGCTGAGGTCGGGTTGTTTCTACGCAGAGCTAATTGGGCTTGAATCGTTGGCAGCCAAAGAAACTGTATCTGGGTGTCCAGTGGGTAGCGCTTTCCTAAATCTTGGGTCAGGGAACCGGCTTGCGCGGTATCGCCTGCCATAGCAAATGCAAGTGCCGCTTCGACTTCCGCTCCCTGACTCGCCGGAGCAAGTTTTAGAGCTTCCTGCGCCGCGTGCCGAGCCTCTCTGGTATTGCCATAAGCGGCTTGTTGCAAAGCAGCATTCGCCCGCCAGGTCGCTCCACTTTCTTTGTTGTCAGCGCGGATGGCAGCCGCAGCGGCTCGCTCGGCCAACGTCTGCGCCCTACTTATCTGCCCCGCGAAAGCCGCAGTATCAGTTGCCAGCGCTAACCCAATGGTTTCATAATCCGGTTGGCCCGAAAACCATGCTTGCTGTTCGGCCATCGCTCCGGAGTCCGCTCCCAGAAAAGCCAGAGCGTAAAGGTACTCGTGAAGTAAAGAGTCATCGAGTTTTTGCGTCTGCGCCTCTTGGATTGTCCGCCGTGCTTCATCGAAGTGCTGCAAGGCAAGATCGCAGCCCGCCAGGTTTTCATACGCGTCCACACGTCCCGGTGAGAGGCGCATCTCTTGCCTAATCAGCCCCGTAGCTTTCTCATACTGGCCTTGTTCGGCGTACATTATGCCCAAATCGATGTAAGCTCCGCCAACCCGTGGGTAACTATCAATTTGCTGCTGAATTGTCATGGCAGCTTTATCCAGTTCCCCGGTCACTGTGCCATAGAAACCGGCCGTAATCTCTAGTCTCTCGCGCTCACTCGCAAATCGCCGTAACTGGAATGCCTTGTTGAAATACTCGCGAGCTCGTCCAACCTCGTTGATACCGTTGTAGTCGCCCCCGACTTGCGAATAGGCAATAGCGAAGTTCGGATCAAGCTCGATGGCCTGTTGATCGTAGCGTAAGGCGGCGGCGGGACCCTTATCGTGATAAACCTTTAGGCCAAGGCTATATGCTTTCAGCGCTTCTAGCGAAGACGTTGTCGCCTCTGGTAGGGGAACATCAAACTTCTTTACTGAGGCCAGCGATTCGCCCATTTCGCTGCGCAGCTTGGATGCCGATTTGCCCAGCGCATCCAGCACCTTCTCTTTGGACACCGCGGTCACCTGCTCCTCGGCCAGCGTGTCTCCGCTCTGACAGCTAACCGCCTTCAATCCCAGCACATATTCGCCGCCCAGGCTGCCAATCGCCCCGGCAAGATAGGCTTTGCTGCCCGCCCGCAGGCACAGTTCGCGGGCTACTTCAGGCGTGAGTTTCGTGCCCGCTGGACGGGTCATCAGTTTTAAAGTCTTCTCAACTTCGCTGTCGGAAAGCAAATTCAGAAAAGGCGATTGTCGCAGGGAAATGCTGAGCCCCGTCTTCAGAGTGTCGTCGAATATGCTTGGCCTGCCGCCGTCGACGCTGGACTCCAAGATCCGCGCCCTGAAAATCGACAAACGTCAGTTCTACTGCAATTAGGTTTAAGATGTGGCTTCTGCCGAATTTTGAGGAGAAAAAATTGCGTTACGTCTATCAATTGTTGATTCTTGTTCTTTTTCTTTCCTTGACTGTGTGCTTGACCGCACAATCCAAGCACCCAGTCGCAAAGTTTGAATCTACGGCCGTCTGGCAGATACCACCGCAGTTCATCACCGCGGCCCATGCTGCCTGCGATCAACTCCTTTCGTCGACAGCGGAATGCATGATCGGCCAGATGGGTAAGGCCGGCGCCCCGGCCGACGCCGTGAGGTTTACGCGGGAACTCTACAAGGAAAATCATGGCGAGCTTGGGATCATGACGGGGTTCCAGGATGAGGGTCCGGTAGCGTTTGCATGGGTTGCATATCCTTTGCGCGCCAATACTAATTACGGGCTTCTTCTGCTGAATGGACAGCCGCGAATCGTCAATGTCGAGGATCTTAAGCTGCTCGACGTGAAAACCATGAAACAAAGTTCCCAGTTTCAAGACCTCAAGGGACAATTCCCCAGTGTGGATGTCTGGCCGGGAGACCGGGACGGGAAGATCTGGCCCAACTCACAAGCGGGACCTGATGGCGGAATCCAGTTCACAGTAGAGTATCCGCTGATTAACGGGTGTCACGCTTGCGCGCGAGCCGGAGCCGTCATATTCAACTGGAATTTCGACGCGAAAGGGAAGTTTCTGGGAACGGCGTTTCAGGGGATGATTGACCCGCCACTGCAATAGCCTCGCGTTTTTTCCAGACGCGGTCGGACGGTGGTGAACGATAGAACGGAGGAACCATCTATGATGCGCACACTGTGCCTGAATATCGTGTTATCGCTCGTAGCTTCGGGGCTCGCGCAACAGGCGCCTGCTGTTTCCGCACAACACTCATCGCATGCTCCAAGCCACGCCGGACGCTCCGCAGACCGGGTCTGGAGCATTCTTATGGCCGGCAATAGTCGATTCGTGGCTGGCAAGCCCCAAGTGCGTGCGCTGGTTGCGCTCCGCAACAAGCTTGCTTCCGGACAATCGCCCGAGGCGATCATTCTCTCGTGTTCCGACAGCCGAGTTGGTCCTGAGTTGATCTTCGACCAAAGCCTGGGTGATCTCTTTGTGGTGCGCACGGCGGGGAACGTCGCTGACGCGGTGGCGCTGGGAAGCATCGAGTATGCTGTGGACCACCTTCATAGCCCTCTGTTGGTCGTGCTGGGCCATCAGAAATGCGGCGCAGTGAGTGCTGCATGTTCTGGCGAAAAGATGCCTAGCCATAACCTTGATGCCATCATGGATAAGATCGGTCCTGCCGTAACTCAGGCAAAGACTTACGCCAAGGCAGATGATCTCATCGAGTCAGCGATCAAGGAAAACGTACATCAGAGTGCCAAGGATATTTTAGGAAACAGCGAGATCATTCGCAGTGCGGTGAAGTCGGGCGAGCTTAGCGTGATCGAGGCAGAATACGAGCTGGATACTGGCAAAGTAGTTCGCCTTAATGCGCCTGCGAGCTTTCAGAATTAGTGAATCGTCATTTTCAATTGAAGGCCCAAACCAGCGTTCCCATGGAGAGTCGGAGAAAAGAGGGATGCATGGCCGGAACTCAAACGTAAGCGTTCGACCAACCCGCCTGTCCCACGAGCGGAATCTGTGCTGAAGTAGAGGGATGGGCAAAGAGCACCTAACGAGCAAGGCCCACGCCGCCTATCAGGACTCCCTCAACTTCTGAAAGGCGAGGGACCGATCTTTGCGTCCGAGCGCGGCGGTGCCGCCCTACAGGATGCTCGCCACTGGTTCGAAAATGCGCTGGCCGAGGCCAAGATCAGGAATTTTACTTGGCACGATCTCCGGCATACCTTCGCCAGTCGTCTGGTCATGGCCGGCGTAGATCTGCGCACCGGACTTGATGGGGTATCTCAACATTCAGATGACCATGCGATATGCACACCTCGCTCCGGCGCACAAGGCGGCCGCGGTCGAGAAGCTTTCCGCGTTCGACGCGCTCGAAAGGAAGCGCCAAGAAGCTGTTATACTGTTTCCCGCTGGCCATGGGAAACCGACTGACACCACTACTGACACCGCAGCAAAAAGTGCTCCGGCGGTGGCTTCAGGAAGTCTCAATTAAGTGCTTTATTAGCCAGTAGATGCAACATGGTGGGGCGCGTAGCTCAGTTGGTAGAGCAACGCCCTTTTAAGGCGTGGGTCGCAGGTTCGATTCCTGCCGCGCTCACCAAGATTTCAAAGTACTTAGAGGATTTCGGCAGGGTTGATTTCGGGCACCCTCGGACACCCAGAACGGTTTCTACGCAGTTGGGGCAGCGCTTCGCGCTTTCAATTTTTCGGGAAATTTCGCCGGCAGCACCATCTGGACGACCTTTCTGTGTGCTTTCTGCTGGTCGGCGGAAACCGCTTGTGCGTAGAGTTCCAAGGTTATCTTGGGGGTGGTGTGACGAAGTTGCGATTGTGCGACCTTCACATTCTCGCCGTTCGAGATCAGCAATGTAGCTAGTGATCGGCGCAGCGTGTGCCACCCAATCGGCGCTAGCTTGCTGCTCTTGAGGGTTGAGACTCGCTCTATTACAGGGCGAATGTGACGTCGGAAAAGGATTTGATACGTATACGGAGTCTTGCCATGGTAGTGCGGACTGGCAAAGATCCAGTCCTCGTCCGAGCGATAAGGTGTGTGCTCGCGCCAGAGACGAAGCACATTCAGAACGGGTCGAGCTAGGGGCAGAGCGTTGTTTCTGCTCTTGGTATCCTTCAATTCGCCTTCCACGAAAGCAAATTCGGATCGAAGGATCCCTGTGTCCCAACCGACATTCCTCCACTTCAACGCGACTAGCTCTGAGGCCCTCAACGCCGTGACGGCATCGATGAGTACCATCGTTGCTTCGCGCAGGGGCAACTGTTCGAGAGTTTGACGCACGACATCGGGCGGCAGAATCACACGAGTGATGGAGATTCTGTTGCTCTGACGCACGCCAGTTGAGGCACCGCGGTGGCCAGGCGTGCCGCCTTGACCGCAGACAGGGTTGCGTTCCACGAATTCCCATCGGACGCCGTGCGAGAAGATCGCGGACAGGATGTTCTTGATCTTCAGCTTGGTTCCGTCCGGGCGCTCGATCTTGTCCAGCCAATCTTGAATTTGCATGGTTTTCATGTTGTCGGCAACATGACCGTGCCACGCAGGCTCGATCCAGTTCTTGATGTACGATTGGTTTCCCTTGCGGGCGGATTTCGACAAGCGCGGGAGTTCGTGATTTAGGTAGTGGTTGATTAGTTCCCCAAACGTGAGAGATTTGAGGCTCAGTGATTGCTTTTGTTCGTTGAGGCGACAACGTAGCCGGTCGGCCTCTCTGTTGGCCGTCGCTTCCGTAGGGAATTTCTTCGTTGCGCCGATTACTTCCTTGTGTTGGCGCCGCTGGCCATTTACCTCTTCGCTCCAGCGGAATACCCACACCATGCCAATTGACCTTTTCTCTTTGCGAAGCATACCCGTGTTGTAGCGGATAGGCTTGCGGTGATCGTGACTCAAATGACCCTCCTTTGCGCCTTGTCACGACCAGCTTCTCCATGACCGGAATTTACATGAGAGCGAAGATGCTCCGCAAGCTCCGAAATCAGGAAGTACCACCTCTTGCGGGAACCAGTGCCGAATGGGTGAGCGGGAATTCGTCCCTCTCTCGCCATCTGCTTTATGCTGCGAGCCGAATAATGCAAGAATTCAGCGGCAGCGTTGGCTTCGACGAAGGGTTCGAGTGTCTCCGGTAGGGCATGGCGTTGCAGGATTGAGCGTCTAGCAGGTTTGGGGTTGTTTGTATTCCATCCTGCAGACGAAGGTGAGCGATCAAAGATCTGAGGAGTCCTGTTCGTGTTTACGATCTGGGATGTGGCTGGTTGCTTCATTGCCGTCGGCTGGGACATTGTTCATCTACTCCTGGCTGGTATTTCAGTTGACACTAGCGCAGTTGTACCAATACAGTCAATATGTAACGTTACTTATTTGAGAGGATTGCCCCTATGGCAGACAAGATGGCGATGCTGCAGCAGCCGGTGATCTCCATTCGCATTTCCGACGAACTGCGTCTAAGGCTCGAAACTCTTAAGGAAATCATGGCCGCCAAGAGTGGCGAACCCGTCTCAACATCGGAGGCGGCAAAGCAGCTCCTTGAGTCCTCCAAAGAGGAGCGATTGGAGTTCGTAAATCTACTCTCAGAGCCAACCGATTCCTTGGTGAAGATTCGCGGGAAAGTAGACGCAAAGCTGCCGCTTTCGCAGGCCGAATGGACCCTGGTTGCCTACTACTGTCAGCAGGGTGCGGAGCTGTTCGCAAATACCGGCCAGACGGACATTTCCTTTGAATCTCTCGCCGGAATTCTTGAAGCTTTTCTTGCCGTTTATGGACTTGTGTCCAAACAGAGAAAGAGGAGTCCGATGGCCCCTTATCTCCTCACCAATCTGCCTGCTGAAAGGCAAACTGCGGCGAAGCCTTCGGAAGATATTGCAGACGACGATGTACGAGGGGCCGTGAACCGAACAATTCACACGATAAAGAACGCTGACAGCGAGACCAGGCGACCAATTCATACCGCTCGACTTCTCTACATGATTCTTGACAACGAAAGGCTTGTAAACAGCGAGAAGCTGAACGAAGCGCTGCGACCGTACTGGCCGATTCTCTGGCGCGTGTGCGCCCGTGGCCACTATCTCCGCCACGGACAACCCCTGAAGGGTGGTGCATTTTGGGGTGCCGATTCCAGGTTGAGAAATCCAGGGCCATTGCCATCGTTTCAAGAGGGAGAATACCGTCTCGAATTTCATCGGGGACCGGAGACGGAGTTTTCTGTCTGGCTGTATTTTCCCGGAAGATTTGCCCTGCAATATCCGCTCTTCGATTACCCCAGAATTGCGGAACTTCGGACGATCCTGGAAGGGCTTGATCTCCGCGACACACTGATCTTCTGGGAAGGCCGCTATTTCCTCGCGTCTACGTGGTTCGACGAAAAAGAAAAGGTCGGCGTCGATCTTCGCTCTCGGGACAATGGTATCCGCCTCTTGTTTCACCATGATGATTGGCAGGCGATCAAGAGTCTGTTTCGCCGCGGCTGGCAGGCGCCCGAAGTGGTCCGTCTGTGGAATGCGTTGGCGAGGGAGTATGGCGAGCTGTGAAAGGCGCGGTGCTTCGCACCGGAAGAAATGTGGTCGCGGTAGGGATACGGCTTTCGCCGTACCCCCCGCGCGGATCCGTACGGGCGGATTTCCCGCATACGGCTCTTGCCTCAGGTAGTGACGCGCAGACGGCGCGAGGGATAAGG
>Ga0074045_10001303_pt1 | contig 24157 bp, 23 predicted proteins | sample BogForMeECP23OM2_FD_94442 | JGI IMG/M metagenome (GOLD analysis project Ga0074045, IMG submission 94442) | Bog forest soil microbial communities from Calvert Island, British Columbia, Canada - Bog Forest MetaG ECP23OM2 | ecosystem: Environmental > Terrestrial > Soil > Wetlands ... | reverse complement strand
CGGCGAGATTGCTTCGACCGTTACCGTGGAGCGAATGTATAATCAAAATTTGTCCCCACCTGGCCGTTGGCAGTGGGCGCGTAGCTCAATTGGCAGAGCAACTGACTCTTAATCAGTAGGTTGAAGGTTCGATTCCTTCCGCGCTCACCATCTCCTTCATTGCCAATGGTTTACAGAAGTCGATTTTGCGCTGGAACCCGTTTCGTAACAACTTCATAACAACTGGTTCGCCGCTTCGTTTAAAGGCGCCCGGAATGCATCGAACTCCACGTGATCGTAGGTACGGAGCGTGATCGAAACATCCGAGTGCCCCAGCAATTCCGACACGACTTTCACGCCGTGCCCGGCGCGCAACATTGAAGTTGCGACCGTATGCCTGAAGTCGTGCCATCCGCCCAGGTTGATATTGAGTTCCTTCACGACCGGGCGAATGTAGCGCTTCAGGGCATTGCCCGGATTCAGAGGAGCTCCGCCGCGTGCATGGAAAATCCACTCGCCGGTATCTCCCAGAGCCTTCATGCGCTCGAGGAGTGCGGGTGGAATCGGAATTCTGCGTTGTGAATCCCGGCTCTTGGTGGTGTCGACCTTGCCGTCGTATATGCGACGCTGCACATGAAGAACATCGCCCTCGAAATCCGACCACTTGATCGCGATGGCTTCTCCGATGCGCAGTCCCGTTACGGCCAAGAACAACACCAGCGTGGCGTAGGGCTCGGAAAGCTTCTCAGCAATGGAGATTGTCTGCGAAGGACTGATGATTCTGCGGTGTACCCTACGCCCCGCACAGTTCTCCGCCCTCGGTAGTTTCACTCCTTTGATTGGGTTTTCCTTTAGCCACCCGTTCTCGACCGCGTACGACAAAAGAAGACCGAGCGAGATCCGCATGCTGCGAATCGTGCTCCGGCTGTACTTGGTCGCTTGCGTCGCAAAGAACGATTCAATTTCGTAGCGTTCGATGCGAGCAATCTGGCACGTGCCGAATACAGGCAGTACGTAGGATTCGAGTGCGTTCACGTAATGCCCGTAGGTCGTCGTTTTCAAAGAAAGACTGGCGACTTTCTGCCATCGCTCAAAAAGCTCGAAGAGTGTCATTTCCACCTTCGGTTTCGATGACGTTCCGATGTGCCGCGCCAGCGCGTCACGTGCAGCCGCTTGTGTGGGCAGTTCTGCAACTGTGCCGAGCCTAACGTTGCGCTGTCGTCGCTTCATCTTGCTGTCGGCATCCAGAACATCTTCCCGCCAAATGCCGTACCACGCCTTTGTTCGCTTGCCTGTTTTGTACACACTTCCTTGTTGCCACCGCCGAATCTGATAGGACATCGCTGCTCCTGTCCGTTTCAGCGGCTTCTCGGAAGGGATCTTACACGCCAGGTTACGTCTCAGCAACGCCTCGTCAAAACGGATCAAGCCACCAACTCGAACAACGGGAAGTTCAGACTTGTGGCGCCGAACCCAACACTCCGACACGTTCAGGAGCACAGCAGCTTCTGTGACTGATAGCAGCCGGTTCTCAGCCGTGTTTGTGGATCCTTGGGCCATCATCAGCAACCGCATAACGGTTGTACGAGGCCGGTTGCCCGGCCCCGTTTCGGCCTTACGCTGCCGCGGTCGTGGTGATCGCGAGGCCAGTCGCCGCAGTCTTGGCGAACTTGGCCGCTTCCTTGTAAAGCCGAGCGCGCTGCGACAGGGGCTGGTCTGCGAACGCCTTCATGTAACCTTTGGCGCGTTCGTCCGGCCAGTCGAGGAACGGCGCCAGAGCAGTGATCAGAGCCTTCATGCGCTCCACGTACAAAAGCCCGATCTGCTCGCGCGTCTGATGCATCTCCTCGGCGATGCTGGCAGCTTCCTCACCACCGGATTTCGGCAGCTGGTTCGTGAGGTCCGAAAGCTGGCTCTCGAGCTCTGCCAGGTTAGCCTCGCCGGCAGGCTTGGGGACCAGCTTGGCGAGATCCGTGGCGAGAGCCGTGACCGCCTTCGCGTCCGTGGTGTCGAGGGACTGAATCTTGGGAAGCAGCGTGCTGATGGCGCCCTTGAACGCCGCTCCCAACTTGGCCTTGATCGCGGCCAAATTCGCTCCCTCTTCGCAGAGCACGAGGAACGTGTCTGCCGGGATCGAGTACTCCTCCTTCGTTTCCCACATTCCGCGGAGGCGCTCTGCCGTGGAACGCGGAACGGTCGTCTTTGCCACCTCACCGTTGTAGGTCAGGTCGCTCTTGGTCGATTTCTTATAGCGCTCGACCGCGTGGTAAAGCCGAGAGAAGTTCTCCCCCAGCTTCAGGCGATTGTTCAGTCCGCTCTGCCAAAGCGAGCGGGTATCGTTTACAAGGTTGGTGATGGTTTCGTTGCCGATAACTTCCTCGGCAACCGGGTTGGTTTTAGTTTCTAAAGTTTTCATATCCTCCTCTTTCTGCCCATTGCGCCGGGCCAGCGTTATTTGTGTTATAGTTAAAGAAGGTAACGTAGTATGTATCATATTGCAATAAAACGAGTTATGTTACCAACATAATGCGGCATATGTATGTATAATACGTTGGTAACAGGAGGTGTTTGCTGGGATGACAAAGCAAGATCCACGGCTGGTCAAAATCGCAGATTGGCGTAACCATGCAACGGAAAATGAGTGCGCTTGGATTCGCTATATCTGGGCCTGGTATGACCGCAACTTTCTCTGGAAACTACGTTTGCTGGATGCGGAGAAGGCAGAGTTCCTGTACCAGTGTCAAACGGAAGAAATCTTTACCACAGTCACTTCTGGCTCAAAGGAAGATGGGAAACGGGAGAGACAAGAGGAGCAGTCGCAAGGTTGGATTGATCCGAGTACAGGCAAACCTTACGTCGAACCACCGGAGCCTGTCGGGCCCTTCATAGACGAAGACGCTGTATTTCGCAATGACCCCCCTCTGTCGGGGAAAGCACGCAAGAAAATTATCGAGATTTTGCCCACAGCGGTTGAGCTGTGGGAAGAGGGCCTACTCCACAGATGGAAAAAGATCCCCGACAAACGGAAAGAACTGAGCTTCGACAAATGGCTAGAACTGGCCTTACTCGTCAAACCGGAAGAGGGTCTCGATGCATTTCTGAACCACCCACGATTGATGCAATGCTCTAACCCTGAGTGCAAGAAATGGTTCGTAGTCAGCAAGACAGATCAGATGTTCTGCCAGACCCCGGCCAGCGATAGACGCATCAACCCTCGCACTGGCAAACCACGTCCGCCATGTCGCATAGTGGCCTACCAAAGGACGGAAGAATACCAAAAAAGGACGGCAGCAAAAATGGCCAAGTGGCGAGAGAAGAAGGAGCAAAGGGCCGAGGTTCCCCCGGCTAAACACATCCAGAAATCTCGTCGTCATGGACGTAGCAAGAAGTAGTAGGTAGTTTCGACACCTTCCGGCGCCGATCACTCGACACAGGTGTCCACTGGTGGACACCCACGTGGAGCCCGCATGGGTTTGTTGTCTGTAAGCCATTCCTTTCCAGCCCATTTCACGAATGAGAATTCGTCAATGTTTATGCTGGTCCGAGAGGCCCGCCACGAATCCCTATACTATCCAGGTTAGCGACACCACAGCAGTTGCAGAAAAGCGCCCATGGTCGATTAACGGAGCGCCTGTGGTCGGTGTCGAACTGTCTAGCTAGGGAGACCACGATGGCAAGGAAGCTTAGCAAGAGTACGGTCAGTGACTTGATGGCAACTTGGGGGCGGAAGGGTGGAAGTCGCGCCACCCAGAAGCAAAAGAACGCAGCCCGAGCGAATCTGAAAAAGACGCCCAACTACCAGAAGCACGCACAGCTTGCGGAGAGCCAGGCCGCCGACAACCACGTGAGCCAGGGTGAGCGACAAACTGGTCAGAATCCTGGTTCATTGCCATAACTGATCCGCCGTTATAAGCAAAGAAGGAATCAGATTGGGTTCCGTCCTACCTCAGGTTGACTCCGAAAAGGACGGTCAGACAAGCCAGCAATCCTTGCTAGCAAGCTGACTCAAATGGAATGGCAGCGCTGAACAGATTGCCCGCAGGACCCGATTAAGGGAGAAGCCGGGAATCCATGACCAGCGGACTGACCCAAAGAGCAGAGCATGTGACGACGGAGGCAAGACGCCAGAGTAATCCACGCGGCAAACAGCAGACGAAATTCAGTAGATGCTGGGAAAACAAGCCTTCTGGTGAAAGTAAAGAAGTCTGGGAGTTGGGGCTGCTAAAACTTCCCGAAGTCCTGTGGTTGGTGCTGTGAAGAGGCATTCATGGGCAGGACTCTAATACCGTGCCGACCGGCTTGGCAGAGCTGGTAAACCGTTCCCGTGAGAACTTCACTCGTTCGACGCCGATATACTTGGCTGACTCGATACGAAGACTAAGTGGTTGGTCTTCGTGTCTCTACCTCAACCTTGGCTGTTTGAAAACCTGATCTCTGAGCTCTCAACAAAATGGTCGAATCTAGAAATCTCGGAACAATGGGTCTACTCAAACGAAGTACGAATGCTGGGCTGCTCAAGGGCGCTATAGAAGCTGGGCACTCATTTGTGAGTAGCGCCCCATTATTGACGACCTTCATACTTTCTTAGCTCGACGTGTCTCTCCTGCAAGAATCCATTCAGCTTGGGGTTGCACGTCCAGTGACGTCGATCGGCAGCCCTTGCGAACCTTTCCTTAATGCCGCTAGCGGACTGCTTCCCCTACGCTTCCCACAAGCCCGTTTCTGGATAGCTAATGGGATGGTCCGCCGCCTCTGACACAGCTGGGGTAAAAGAGGCGTATGGAGGAGGAGGACTCGGAGGATCTCACCGTCTACTCTGTCGATTCCGGCTGGGCTAGAGACAAACCCGTCGACACGGACTCGCGCCCCTCGCGGACGCAACGCAGAGGACCCAGGTTCAACTTGCTCAAATCGCTTTCAATTTTGGTCGTGTCGCCGACCGCGACGACGATCATCGATTCCGGATGAAGATGTTCCTTTGCGACACGCTGAACATCCGAAGATCTCACCCGAGAAATCTGCTCCAAAATCTTCTTAAAGTGATGTGGATCAAGGTCATGAGTGAAAAGCTCGCTGATGGATCCCGAGCTACTCCCGGCGGTGTCAAACCGAGAGATCAGTAACCGGGTCAGCGACTCGCTGGCGATCGCCAGTTCTTCCGGCATGGCTAACGTCTCGCGCAATCTGTCAATTTCATGGAACACTTCGGCCACTGCTGCCGCGGTTGCGTCGGTTCGGATCGCTCCGGATATCAGGAACGGGCCCAAACTGCGGCGGTACGTGAAACGTGAATTGGCTCCGTACGTGTAGCCGTGCACTTCTCGTAAATTGTGATTGATCCGGCTGGAGAACATTCCACCGAAGAGCATATTCATCACTTCGATGGCAACATAGTCCGGGTGACTACGAGAGACCCCAAGCTGCCCTATCAGGAGTTGCGTTTGGGGTGAGCTCGGTCTATCAACGATGAGAACCTGCCGGGTACTCTGGTCCTTCACCTCAGGAGCTTGTAGGGAGACTAAGTCTCGCGACCAGCCATCGAAGTATTTCTCTGCAAGAATGCGCGCCTCAGTTTGGGTCATGTCACCAACCATTACGAGCGCGGCGCCTTGCGGTGCATATGTTGTCGAATAGAACTGCAGCAAGTCTCCGCGGCTGATCTCCTGGTTAGAAGATTCGATGCCAATATCAACATAACCGTAAGGATGATTGGGACCATACAGTGCGTCCAACAGTTCCTTGTGGGCAACCAGGGCAGGATTGTCGCGTTGTTGAACGATGCTGGCCATGCGTTCCCGGCGGACTCGCTCAATCTCTTCTGGCTGAAATGCGGGATTGAGAACGACATCAGAAAGGATCTCGAAGGCGGCATCCACATTCTTCTTCAAAACGCGCGAGCCCACAGTTGCCGCATCGCTATTGGATCCCGTCCACCATTGCGCTCCTAGGCGCTCGAAGTCGACAGCAATTTGGCTTTGGGATCGCCGCAATGTGCCACACGACAGCATCCCGGCAGTGAACGAGGCCATCCCAGGAGTATCGATCGGGTTGGCGCCGCTGCCGCCAAGCATCACTAGGTTGGCAGTAATCGCCGGAATGTGGTGCTGTTCCAGAAATAACACCGTTAGGCCATTTGCAAGCTGGAATGAAATTGGTACCGGCAACTCCCGCGAGGTTCGCTGGCCTGCTTTTGGAGGATAGCTGCGCCACGCGCCATCGCCTGAAAGCGCCTCTTGTTCGTGGTCAATTTCGACATCGGTGCGCTTCGGCACGTCATAGAGGACCTTGGGTCCAGTTTCACCAAGAACTACGACGCTTGCCTCCTTGGTAAGCTGCAATGCAACCCGTTGCACGTCTTTGCCGGACACCGCCTCGTAGCGCGACCAGTCCTGGGTAACGTAACCGGGATCATTGAGATGATGGTTGTAACCATTCAGACGATCGGCAACACCGCCCATCCCACCTGCCTCCTCAAGTGCAAAAACGAAGTTGGCCTGGGTGGTGTTCCGCGCCCGCTCCAGTTCTTGGGGTGTCGGACCACTCGCCTGCATCGCGGACAGCTCATCATCGAGTGCTTTTTCCAGATCCGCAAGCGCAACGCGGGGCTTGGCAGTGACCTGTAGCATAAACACCGAGCCCAGCATCAGGGATCGATGTCCAGCGCTAACACTTTGAGCAAGCTGCTTTTCGTAAACCAGTTCTTGGTATAGCCGGCTGGCCCTGCTTCCACCAAGGATTTGTGCCAGCACGTCCGCTTCAGCGTCTCCTGGCTGATAGATAGGGGCGGTTAACCACGCTTTGTAGATGCAGGGCAGTTCGACACGGTCGGTCACTGTCGCTCGCCGGTGCGAGCCAACCGGAGGTGTCGTCACATTGAGCTTGGGGACGACGGCACCGGCTGGAATTGGTCCAAAGTATTTTTCAACGAGTCGTTTGGCCTCAGCTGGGTCGAAATCGCCGACCAATGCCAGGCTGGCATTGCTAGGGACGTAATATTGCCTGCAGAAATCCCGCACGTCCTTAAGACCGACCGATTCGATGTCGGCGTGGGAACCCATGACCGACGCGTGGTAGGGATGCCCCTTGGGAAAGAGCTGGCGGTAGAGTTCTTCGTTAACTAGGCTGTAAGAAGAGTTTTCGCGTTCTCGCCGTTCGTTGCGTACTACGTCACGTTGATTGGCGAGATTGCGCGCAGTGAGGGTTTCGAGGAGGTACGCCATGCGGTCGCTTTCCAACCAGAGCGCCAGCTCCAGTTGGTCTGCGGGCATGGTCTCGAAGTAGTTGGTCCGGTCAAAATCGGTAGTGCCATTGATTTCGGTTGCCCCGGCTGCCTGCAATATCTTGATCTGGTTTTCTCCAACGTGCTTCGATCCTTGGAACATCATGTGTTCGAACAGGTGAGCAAAGCCCGTCCGCCCAGGACGTTCATTGGCAGGGCCCACGTGATACCAAATGTTCACCGCCACGATCGGCAAGCGATGATCTTCACTCAGAATGACCTCAAGCCCGTTTTCGAGTCTGTACTTCTCGAAGTTGATCTTGGGTGCGGCAGGTATGACCACCTGTTGGTGTCCAACCCTCATTCGAACACCAAACCTTTCCGCGTTAGGAGCAAGCCATCTTGGATTGATGCGGTGTCTTTCTCAGCTGCAGCAGCTGTCCCGTCGATCGGAGTTAGTTCCCACCGCCCATCGCCGATGAGTGCAAGCTGAGTCCGGTGGTAGGGCACGAGTGTTACGCGATGGGCAACACTCAGGTAGGTGCTGCCCATCTGCTGTAGCAGCTTGTAAAGGAACTGCTCCCCCTCAACATCAATGGCGCTGGTGGCTTCGTCCAGAATCACGAACTCAGAGCGGCGTAGCAGGGTGCGGGCAAAAGCGATGCGTTGCTGTTCGCCGGGTGACAGCACATGCGTCCAGTCCAGCCGGGCGTTCATTCCGCCACTGCGCTCTTCCAGATGACCCAGATTTACGCTCTCCAGCACTTTTCTTACCGCGTCATCGTCAAAAGCTTCCTGGTTGTCGGGATACGTGACCTGCTCGCGAAATGTGCCCAGGCTCATGTATGGACGTTGGGGCAGGAACATGATCTTCTCGCGCGGAGGCAGATAAAGATCGCCGGATCCGCGTGTCCACAGCCCCGCCACACCGCGCAGCAGTGAACTCTTTCCCGCCCCGTTCGGCCCGGTCACCAGCAGCCGCCCGCCCGGTTCCAGATCAAATGCCAAGTTCTCCACCAGGACGCGCTCGCCCGCGGGCGTGCACAGGGTGAAGTTATTCACTGCAAGATGATCGGATGCGATGTGGCGGATCTCGCTTCCATTCTCCACTTGCTGCCGGCCTTTGCCCGTACAGTGCTCGTACATGGTGTGGAGGCGAGCAATCAGCGCTCCGCCATAAGCGAACGATAGTGCTTGCTGGCCGACAAACCCGAACGCCCCACCAAGCCGGCCCCAAGCATTCTGCGCCTGCGAGAAGGCGCTGAGGGTCAGGGTTCCATGCAGTACCAGCGGGGCAATCAGCAGACCCGGCAGCAGGGTTTCCAGGCTGCCAGCAAATGTGAACCATATCCCCATCGCATTCGACCACCAGGTGTTCCTGATGAAGTTGTCGATCAGCAAGTCAAGCCGGTGAAACAGTTCCCGCTTTTCCACCGCTTCGCCTCGCAGGAAAGCCACCGACTCGGCATTCACGCGGACGTTGACCAGAGAAAAACGGAAGTCGCCGTCCAGTCGGCGCTGCGCATAGCTGAGATTCATGATCGGTTTGCTGAAAATCAGCGTGATTAACGAGTAGGTGACATAGTACAGACCGCAAGCCGGCACCAAGTACCAGCCAAAGGACCAGAGGACATAACCGAACACGGCAAGGGTCGAGATGCACTGCACCAGTCCGAACAGGACCTCGATAGGGTAGTCCACAAACTGGGCGATGTCGATGGCGATGCGCTCGTCCGGGTTGTCCACGGCACGGTCACGGTTGAGAACGTAGTAATTGGATCCATTCAGGTACTCTCGCACGAACCGCTCCGTGAGCCATTGCCGCCAGCGATAGATGAGGATCGTGAACGGCAAGCTGCAGACAAGGTTCACCAGAGAAAGGCCAAGGTTGGCCGCCATGGCCAGGACCATCACCCGGTAAAAAGCACTGGCATCGTGCTTGGCCAAGGCGTCAAGTTGGTCGCCGACAAACTTTGCAATTCTCGCGGAAAGAACGGTACTGCCGAGCGTGTAAGCAATGTTGACCGCAATCACGACGTAACTCACCCAGGCCCCGGGCCGAGTCCAGAAGGGGACGGTCAGCTCCCACATCTGTCGCAGCAATTTCAGGTTGAGCTTGGGGATGTTGGGATCGTGATCGAGACGGAAGTTACGGGCAATCTGAGCGAACCCGAACGAGTTGGGCCCTTGGGTCCCGCCGCCCGGCACTCCATCGAAACCCATCGGCATTCTTAGGCCCCCGTGATTCCTGCTTTTCCCACAAGATCGTGCCTTCGCAAGTTAGGACGAGGTTCGTGACGCAATAGACCCGCTACGAGGCGGTCTGCTGTCCTCAGGTCGCCCGGCCCGTTGAAGTGTGGCCGGAACAAAACTCGCCCTTCTTGGTTCATCAGGAAATTCGCGCCTTGTCCCATCGCGTGCTTCCACCCCTCCGGCGCGTGCATGAGCTTGAAGGTGTAGCCTAGATTGCGCACCAGCATCGATGCGTCCTCCGTTCCGCCCGGCCAAGTGTTGATCACCAACACAGAGAAGCCGCGACTCCCATATTTCCTCAGCAGTTTTTCGATGTAGGGAAACTCCCCACTGCATGGCGCTCAACCCGGATTCCACACGTTGACCAGCAAGACCCGGCCGAGATAATCCTGGGCACGGATATTGCCGCCGCGTTTAGCGGGAACCTCGAACTCTGCGACTGGATAGGTCTGCTGCAGAATTCTCTGCCATGCCTCCTCCTCGACTCGCTTGCGCGATTTCTGCAGCCGGGCGCCGGTGCGGATCGCAGCGTCGAGCAGTTCTTGTTGCAACAATATGAGGGGATGCGCGATGAGCGATTCATAGGCCGGCGCAAACTGCCCGTCCGCTGCAAGCGCCTTCGTTTTGATGAGCGCCATGAGCACTTTTTCAGCCTCATTGGCACCCGAATGGGGAATATCTGGTTCTTGCAGCTGCGCGGCGGCGCGGACGGCTGCTTCATTCTTTCCCTTCTTGAGTAGTCGTTGAATCTCCCACACCGCGGTGTAGAAGTTCATCAAGCCGCCGGCTATTCCCTGGAGGAAGAAGCCGTCAGCGTTCGTAACCCGTCGTGAAATTGACTTAAGCAGCCGTACTACCCGGGCTGGGTCGCTCTCTGCCAGCAGCGGATACAATTGTCGCTCGGTCCAGATCGCATCGCCTTGCCCGGCCGAGAGCTTCTGTGCGCGTTCAAAAATCATCCGCTCTTCGCCACGGCTAGTGGCCAGTTTCGCGAGGCCCCATAACGCGGCGATTACGTACGGTGATTTCCGGAACCGGCGGGCAAATTGATTCAGGAGCAGGCGACGATTGGGCGTCCCGGGGCGCGTGGCGAGTTGGTAGTGCAACACATCGTTGTCAGGATTTGCCGCCACGCCCTCCCGCAGCCGAGCGCGTTGACGCCGAAGGTCGCCGCACGCTGACGCCCGTTGCCCCAAGGCAATGTACCCGAGCACGAACCCGGGGTCCTCCTGCAGGATCTGCCTCACTCCCGCTTCCAGCTCATCTCCAGTCTTGCCCTCCTCCCGCAACCGTCGCAATCGCTCCTCAGACGATTGCTTCGCCTCGGCAGCCTGCCCCGAACCATTAGCGGCGCCCCGCGCATCGCCGGTCGCAGCTCGCTCGGCGGATTCCACGAAAAGTGTTGCCCGCAGTTCCTTGGTTTCCGGCCGCAGGCACGTCTGCTCGTTGCAAAGCTGGTACTCAACCTTGAAGACGACCTCTTGGCTCCCCCCGGGAAGCGTGGCCTCGGCATGCACAGAAACGTCGAATAGAACGGAGCCGGCATGCCACTCCGTTTCCATCCCAAACTTTGGATCGAAAATTCGTGTAGGGTGCGGCCACGGGTCCAGGCCGTCAAGGCGTACTCTGGACGCGGCACTGATCCGGGTAGGCAACGGGCCACCTAGGGGTTGCGTCACCGAGTACAGGTGGTATCCGTTAGCGATTTCGACTCTGATGCGCGCAGCGAACCATTCGCCCGCACGGACCTTTGGCCGGTCCAGGGTGATCGACCAGACGGCGGGTTCTACCATTTGTGCTTCCGTTGAGTGCACTCAGTTTTCCTTAAACCAGTATCCCCACCGGCTGCGGGATTTGTCCCAAACGAAGGACAGCTTTACAAGCAAAGCAGCCGGATCACTCGTCGTCGCTGGTTGGTCGGAGCCAGGAGTCCATTGCAGGAGTTGTAGGATGTGGCCCGCCATATCGCTCAAAACGACAGCTTCAAGGCAAGCTGCAGGGAGCGCGGTCCGCCAACCTGGTACAAAGCGTTAAGGCCGCCGAGTGTTTGGTTTAGCGTGTTTTGTGCCACTCCGAAGCAGTAGAGAGACTGCCCAGCCTGTCGGGGGCCGCAAGGTCCTGAAGGCACGAAATTGTTTACGTTGCTAAAGTTGGGATGGTTGAAAATGTTGAAGGCCTCGGCACGAAACTGCAACCGGAGACGCTCGTAGATGGGAAACTCGCGGCGCAACGCCACGTTCAGCTGCCATGCACCGAAATCGCGCGCGGAGTTCCTGCCTGAATCACCTTCTATCGGATTGCCAGCCGAATCCGTTGGCACGCTGTAGGCGTTGTAATTCAACGCCCGGCCTCCAGGATATAGCGAGCCATAGAGATAGAGCGGTTGGCCGGGGACGACGTTGGGGTGATAGGTCACAAGGGTCCGTGTAACGGGGTCGAGGGACACTGCGCCCTGAACGTCGATCGGTAGAGCCGAGCGAGCCGAAATACGTGTATCGAGGCCCCAATGCTGCAGAGTCGCCGACATCACAGGATTCGAATATCTGCCGGGAACATCGTAGGTGAGCGCCACCTGAAGGTTGTGCCGGATATCGAAATCCGAACTGCCACGTTCAAGCTCTGCCAGGAAAAAATTGTTCGATGCCTCGTCAATCGAGTGTGACCAGGTGTATGAGGCCAGGGCCTGCAAGCCATGCGACAATCGCCGCTGGAACTGCACCTGCAGCGCATCGTAATCCGACGTCGCGCCGTTCCTGGTGATAAACAGGCATCCACTACAGACATTGCCATTGAAATTTGGATTCCCCAAGCTCTCCGGAAAGTAATCGAACGTTGTGAGTAGTCTCCGTCCGGCCGACCCCACGTAGCTGACGGTGAGGGCATTGCTGCTCCCCAGCGCCTGCTCAATGGCCACATTCCATTCCAGTGTGTACGGCAGCCTGAGATGCGGGTCGAAGGCATAGATAACGGGGTTATAAGGCGGCGCCACGCTTGCTGGGGGCACCACTAGTTGTGCCGAGGTCAAAGGAAAGCTGACTCCCGCGAATGAGACTTGATTGGAAAAACCGATTCCGTTAAAACCATTGGAACCCATGGCATTGCCCATGTCATAAAACTCGCCGAATCCACCACGAACCACCATCTCGTGGCCCGGTGTTTGGCGCACCTGATAAGCTGCACCAATTCGCGGTGCAAACCCATGCCAATCCGTTTGCCAGAGGGGTGTCCCGAACGGCGCGAGCTTGGTGGTAGCGAGGTCCGTAATCTGATTCATCGTATAGGGTGAAGGGCCCGTGGCGTTGCCCGGCGCCGGGTTTACATCCCAACGTAATCCCAGCGTAAGAGAGAGGCGTGGACTCACTTTCCACTCGTCTTCCACAAAAGCCGAAAGGTTCGTATAAACCGGCTCAACCGGCGAGGGTAATGCTGAGCTCGCCTGCGCAAAGTCCATACTGTTATTCAGGACTGAGGCTTCACTGTCGAACACGTTGCTATCTGCGATGAGCAGGGGGACCAGATAGGTGGAGAGACGGCGCCAGTCTATGCCAAATTTCAAGTTGTGATGGCCCACCACCCAGTTGTGGGTGTCGGTGACATTGTATTGTCGCTGAGCGTTTTTGGTCTGGCTACGAAATAGCCCAGCCTGCTCGCCATAGCAGAGGCAGAAAAAGAAGTTAGATCCCAGGTTCGGAAAGGGCTTACCATTTGGCCCGGGCAGGCTAGAGACATCGAATGGAGCGGCTCCTGCCGCACTTCTGAAACCATTGCTGATGAACGCGTTGTTTTGCGTGATATTGAAGCGCAGCTCATTGGTCTGTCGCGAAGTAATCGTGGCCGTGGCGCCTACAGTCAGGAGCCGGTTATTGATGATCGAACCGAGTGTGGTGGCCGAAATGTAAGTCAGTGTGTCCGAGGGTGCATCAGCGTAGCGGCCGAATATCTTGAACTTGTCGTTAAAGTTGTGATCGACGCGCACACTGATGCTGTCGATCGAAGACGGGTTGGAGAATGCGGATGCGTAGATACCGAGACCGTCATTCATTCCATCCTCTCCGTCGTTCGGCAGCGGAAAGGCGTTCAGAACCGGCTGCAGCGGGGCTGGCGCAGCTTTCCGCAAGGTTGCGTCCGGAACAACGCTAGTGAAGAAGCCTTGCGGTGTCCACAACCGCAAGCCCTCATAGGAGAAAAAGAAGAAGGTTTTATCTTGGCCATTGTATAGACCGGGTATGACGATGGGCCCGCCCAGTGTGCCGCCAAAATCATTCTGGCGCTCTTTTTCCTTGGGCTCACCCAGTTCCTCTACAAACCAGTTATTAGCATCGAGCGCTTCGTTGCGGAAGTAGTCATAAGCTGAGCCGTGCCAAGCATTGGTACCAGAGCGCGTGGTAAATGAGAACTGGCCGCCGGGGGTACGCCCATATTCGGCTGAGTAAGTCGAGGTCGTAGCACGAAACTCCTGGAGCGCATCCACAGAAATCATGCTCTGCGTAGTGCCCAGCGCCGTTTCCCCGGGCGTGGAACCTGAAAAACCCGCGCCGAGGCCGGGGTTCCCAGGCGAGGTGCCAACTGTGGCGCTGACGCCGTCCACAGTGAAATAGTTGGCCTCGGTGCGCTGCCCATTAACCGTGATCTCGCCGCCCTGTCCTGGCAAAGTATTGCCCCCGCTGCCCGCGTTGCCAACCATGGTTACGCCCGGCGCCAGCGTGAGCAAATCCTGAAAGCTCCTGCCATTCAGCGGCATGCTTTGCACGAACTTCTGGTCAATCACCGTGCTGACCGCAGCGTCGGCGGTGTTTATGTTGACCGCATCGGCGCGCACCGTCACACTTTCTGACACCGATCCTACCTCTAAACGGAAATTCTGCTCGATGTGTGCCTGGGTGTTCGCAGTCAGGCCGACGTAGTCCACTTGATGGAACCCATCCTTCCGAACCGTTAGGTGATAGACGCCGGGCTGGACCGCGGGGAACACATAGATCCCGCTGCCGTTGGTGGTCGTTTCCTGAAGGGTGCCGCGCTCGGCGCTTTGCAGCCGAACGGCCGCACCGGGCACCACCGCCCCCGTCGGGTCAACGACGCGGCCGGAGACGGCGGCAGCGTCGCTCTGGGCCAGGCAAGGAATCGCCGCAAGAACAAGCAACACTATCAAGGTGACGGCTCGACCGCAAAGTCGTGTCTTTGGCATCAGGAGATCCCCCTTACCATGGTGTGCACGCGGAAGGAGGATGATTTGCCAAACTTTTTTTGGACTCGGCTGCTGATTTTCAGATCGGGCGAGTCTGGGAACCGTCAAGGATGGTTGGGCGTACCCAGAAAGGCATACATCATCTTGGCACCACGGGGTCGGGAATCGGGCCGAGCATTGGGGTCGGCAGTGATGAAAACGGCATTGATCCGGCTCAGGACTTTGGGGTCGTCGCAAGTCAGCACCCAGCGGCTTTGGCCGGAATTGTCGCTGTGCATCGCGCCCAGGTTCACATTGACAGAATTCAGGCCGGCTTGCTCTCCCCACACCTGGAATTCAACCTTCTTGTTCGCCCGCCTGGGACCGGGAAGATCGTAGGCGTAGAAGACGAGCGACTTGCCTTCAACAAAGAATACTCGTCCGAACGCATGCTTGCGTTCACCGTTGCTCTCCGTATCGTAGACATCCACGATGTGGAGATTGCGAGCGGAGATCAGGTCGCCAGCCATACCTTTTCCTGAATCGAGTTCTCGGACGTGGTCAAGCTGGAACTGAAGGGTGGTAATCGTTGACTGTGCGTCCTCCGTCGCTTTCTGCTGCGCAGATAAAACCGCATCGGCCGTAGCCGCTCGCTTGCGTTCCTCTTCGAGATTAGCCTGCAGATCGACGGCTCGGGTATCTGCCTCCTGAAGCTGTGCAGATACTTCTTTGAATCGTTGCTCGAACTGCTCTCCGGTGGCTGCCGGCTGCGCCAGACGTGCGAGTTCCTGTTCGATCTGTAGTTTCTCCGCCCGGGTGCGGGCTAGGTCTGCAGAAAGTGTAGCCAGTCGCTTGCGAGCGTCGGCACTCTCCTGCTGTAAGTTCGCAAGTTGCGCCGAGGCAAGCTTGTCCTCAGCTGGGGGAACTTGCGTTGCTGGCACAACCACGGCTTGGCTGGCGGCACTCTTGTGTTGCGCAACTACAAATCCCAGAGCGCCGCAGAGCAACCCGGCAGCGACGGGCACGGCAAAGCGAGGCGCCGCGTCGTACCAATCCAGCATTCGATTTCGAACAGTGCGAAGCTTCTCGGAAACTTCAGACCGCTCGGACTGCGTAAGAGGTTCGGGGCGGGCCGACATCTCGCCCGGCGGACCGGGGTGAAGGTCCAAGCCTGCACCGGCTGCCCGCTGAAGAAATCTTTCGCGGATACCCTCTGGAGGAGCGCATGACCGGGTACGGGAGCCAGCTACGACGGGTGTGACATGAGCTTTCAGAGAAACCAAGTCTTCGAGGAAGGCACGACAGCGACGGCAGCCTTTGACATGCTGGTCGAGAACTTGCATGGCATCGCCGGTAATCTGCCCGGTGGCTGCAAGCGCACAGAGTTCTTCGTAGGACTTATGCATCGGCTTTCAATGCTCCCGTTTGCACGTGCGCGGCACCGTCTGAAACAGCGTGGCCTTGTGGCACGACCAGTTTATGTAGCTGGGCAAGCGCACGATACAGCTCATGCCGGACTACATTCACCGACTGGCCCAACTTCACTGCAATCTCTTCCGCCGTCAGGCCGTCAAAGTAGGTCAATTCCAGAACCTGACGCCGCCGTGTGCTGAGCGTGTTCAATAGTTGATCCATGAGCCGTGCGACCTCAGCAACCTCTTTTGGATTCCACGACAGCAACGGCTCCGAACCAGCGCTCTCCAGGTCAACCCATTTGTAAAAACGGCTCGCCGCCAAATGACGCTTTCGGTTCAGCGCGCGATGATACGCGTACTGCAAGAGCCACACTCGAAGTATGCCCTTGTTAGGGTCGAAGCTTGCCAGCCCGCGGTAGAAATCCATAAAGACCGTTTGCACGACCTCTTCGGCTTCCCCGGCATCTTCGACAATCCGCACCGCTACGCTAAAGACCAGCTTGTGGTAGCGGTCGAAGAGAACAGTCAGCGCGTCCTGCTCCCCGTCCAGTAGGCAGAGCACAAGCAGTTCGTCTGTCAATTCATTCAGGGCGAGCCAACGCTCGGCACTCGAATTGGACTGTCTCGGGTTCAAGCCATTCCCTGAGGATCGAAGCCCTACCGGCTCCGTAGATTTCCGCGACTTTAGCACAGAATAGCCCCTGCGAGGACGTAAGAAACCGCGAAAATATTATGTTTGGGGATGGCAAACTCGGGTGTTCTTGCGTGTACCGTTTCGTGAAAGGGAGGATCCGCACGGTTTGCACTCAGGAAACCGGGTGGAGCGTTCCGGCAAAGAACACCGAACTCGAAGCTAGAAAAACACCTTCAAGGCGAGCTGCAAGGAACGCGGCCATTTCGGGAATATGACGACATCGTTGCCTGGCTTGATCTAAGGCGCCCGCCGCGTTGATTCGCCGCCTAGTCATAGGACACGGGCCAGAAGTCCTCTTGTGGGAAGTTTATGAACTGGCGCCGTGCTCCGCGGAGAATCAATCGGAATGCATTTGACAGGATCTGGAGAGAGGGAGAGATCCCAGCTGCTGCTTCAGTCCAGCCGATCAGAAAAAGCCAACGTCCGACGAAAAGCGAGACTCGTCGTCTGTACCTGTCGAACTATACGCACACGCATCTCGCATTTCCTGGTGGATTGGTTTCAGAGTTCGCCAGGCCGCCAGACAAAACGCGAATCCGAGTGCGGGTGAGGCTGCGATGGAAGCGCCGGCGACCAGCGCACCGGCACCAACCACTCTACCGATCACTCGCCAGCCACAGGCGTTGCGGACCATCCTCTCGCGTTCCACTGCATCAGCGTTTCTCCAGTGGTGGTCCCGTACTTCATTGACGGCGCTGACAACTTCGTTGAGTGGACGCTCGAACAGAAACTGAGCTGTCTTGAGGACAATCAGAATGGGCAGCAAGATTAACACCGAGAGCACCAGCAAGAACAAAACGATTACGGTCAGTATCGCGAACATGATTCCTCCTTTTGTTGACGCCGAGGGTGAAATACGGCTACTTGTGTGTGGAATGCTGGGGGAGGGCATTGCCCGGTCTATCCGGCGTGCTGCGGTGCGGCGTCACTGGCGGTGACGCCGAGAATCAGATCCGCAGCCTTTTGCGCTTGGCTGGCTGCGACGAGCACCATACGAGAGTCATTCTTCAGTGCTTTCAACCAGTTCGCCAGATATGCCGCACTGTTATCGATCGTGCGGTTTCCGATGCCACAGTAACCCGCAAGAAATGCGGCGCCCACCTCGGCAACGAGTTCCTCGCGACTGTAGTTGTGGTCTCCGAATCGTTCGAAGTCCGTGAGACTGGAACGATTCAGTCGGGCCGGATGCCCTGTGCTGTGCGCAAGTTCATGGAAAAGCGTTGAATAGTATTCTTCTCCACTGTCGAAGCAGGTCCTCTCCGGCATGTGGACACAGTCGAGCACTTTGCTGTAGCTTGCGCAGTCCCCGCCATGTTTGATCACCGGCTTTCCCCGCCAGTCGGCGACGACTTGCTCACAGGCTGCAATGGGTTGTACTTCCGGTTGGTTCTCGGTAGGCTCGGCGGGTTGAATCCTGAGCCCTTCGCATTGCTCAATGTTGAAGACGGTGTAATAGAGGCACAGTACGGAACGCTTTTCCATGATTTCTTCACCGTCCTCGACCTCACGTCTGCCGAACTTCCAGTAGACAATGGGCGATCCGGCTTCCCCTTGGCGCACGTGTCCGTCGAGTTGTCGTGCTTGGCGGAATGTGAGCCAGCACGGAGATGCGTATCCGCTGCTCAGCAGTGTCCAGACGTTGATTCCGCGGTATTCGCGACCGCTGACCAGGTTTCGTGGCAGTCCGCTCTTTCCGCGCACTTTCCATGGCTTGTGCCAGGGAGCTGTTCCAGATTCGAGTTGTTTGATGATTCGTCCGGTGATGACTTCGTAGACGTTTGACATAGTTTTCTCCTTTTGATGGGTGATTGATTGGGGACAGGAAGGACAACGGGCGGCATTGCGACGCCCTGTTCGTTAATTACTGAACGTCACTTGTTACCTTGCTGGATCAGATCGTTCAGGGGAGGAGCGTTTCAGTTGGGTCGGGCGAGGGAGAAAGGCGAGAGCGATGGGGATTCTGGCTCGGTTGAACTGCGACCGTCGGTATGATCGAACGGCTTCTGCCTAGCCCGTTCCAGTTGTTGCAAGGCGGCGCGAACGTCAGCCTGGTCTACGATCGCGTATCGTTTGAAGACGCTGGAGGTTTTCCATCCTGCGATGCGCATGATGATCTCCTCCGGCACGCCGGCAGCGCGCAGGTTCCGTGCCGCGGTCCGGCGTAGGTCATGAAAGAGAAGGCCCGGCACGCCGGCGGCCGTGCACAGGTTCTGCCAGCTCTTTCGGAAGTCCCGTATCGGTTTATCCCCTCGCATGAATACGTGATCCTCCGGGTGCTTGCCCGCCACGCACTGGCGCAGCAACTCGAGCAGTCGACCAGACTCGATCGTGACCTCACGTCCTTCCTGGTTCTTGGTCGTGCCCGGTTCCAGCCGGATGGTGCGAGCCACGAGATCGACCTGACCGACGCGAAGGTTGAGCAGTTCACTCACTCGCCAACCGTAGCTGTAGGCGGTCTCGAGCATCGCCCGCAGCCATAGATCCGCACAGTGGGTGATGAGTTTCGCATATTGCTCCGGAGTGACGAAGCCTTGCCTGACGTTCGTCTCCTTCAGGTGCGGGAAGTGTGGCACGCTCTCGACGCGTGGCGGGGTTGACAGGTAGGCGAGCCGGTACATGCGTTTCAGGCATGCCAGTTCCCGATTGATGGTGGCATTGCTGGCGTGTTCTTCTCGGCGCCGGTCGATGTAGCGCGCCAGTAGCTCGGAGTCGAGTTGCGCTGCTGGAACCGAGCCCAAGAACGGCTTCAGATGGAGACGCCAGCGAGTCTTTACATCGTCCAGAGAACGATGTTGATTGATTCGGTAATCGCGAAACAGGTCGTCGACGAGTTGCTCGATCTTGAGGCTTTCGGCCGGGTCGGGCCCGACCTCAGCCAAACGCTGGTGGAGAAGCCGGGAAGCCTTTCCCAGGTCCCCAGTTCGAGTGGATTCTCGGATCGGCTTTCCTCGCTTGTAGTACTTGACCCAAAGAAAGGGACTGCGGGGTCTCGAGTAGATCGATCCCTCTCCCCGAAGACGTCGGTGTTGATGTTCCATAGTATTTTCTCCTTGTGTCGATTGGTGGAACCGGTTGGGTTGGTGTTGGAATGCGGAGTTTGGGCACACGACGGGCACACAGAGTGGCCGGACCCGCATCAGTCGTGGGTGAAAACGCGGCGCAGCGGACTCGGGATCCGCCGCGTTTTGCTGGGAGGCGGCGTAGACCTAGCGCCTCCGAAGATGGCAAGCGGAGTTGTCCAACGGGAGTTACAGCAGAGCGGCAAGGATCGGATGGTGCAGCGGTGGGGTGAAGGGCGGAGTTGTAGAGGCTAGTGTTTGTGGAAAACTACATCGCGGCCCAACCTTGGCAGCTCATAGCACAGGCCACAGGTCTCACAGTTCCCCGGACACCGAATGGCATCTTCGGGTATGCGGGTTTCCGTTCCGTCCTGCATCCAGGCCACGCGGTGGCGGTGAGGATTGTCGAACCTCATCCCCGGCCAGGCCGAGAATATGATCACCAGGTTGCCCGGCAGCGCCTCGCGCTCTTCGTAGCGGTTGACGATATCGAAGGCTTTGGTGAACGCGAGAAAATGCGTGTGGGGATTCGCACGGGCGACCCGACACATGCCGTGTAGGTAGTCGGTGCTGAGGATGTCGCCGGCGACATGCCAGCGAAATAGACGTGGCTTATGCTCGGCAACGCGAGCCGCAATCTGCATGAAATAGGAATCCGGATGACGTCTGGCGACGCGCTCGTTCCTGCTCCATGCCCTGCGGGTGCCGGGATAAAGCCGATAGGCCTTGAATGCGTAGCATCCTTTGCGGGCGCAAGGGACGCCCTTAGGACAACATTTGCGCGGAGACGTCGAGATGTTCATCACGCCGCCAAGTTTGCGGTTCCCTTGGCTGATGCTTACCAATTGATTGTGTTTCATGTGACTTTCCTCCGTTTGGTCGGGACCGCCAGGGACGGCGCCCCCTGGTCGGGTTGGTGAGTTGTGGTTGGGTTCGGTGGGCAACAAAGCAAAAGGGCGGAGAAAGCCGCCCTCTGGGTATCCGGCTTAGTTGTTGGGGATCGTCGACCAGGCAGTTGTTACGGGTGCTGGATCAGAGCGTTCAAGGGAGGAGTGTTGCCGGGGAGAATGCCGTTGTGTTGAGCCACTCATGCCTGTGATTGCACGAGCTGTGGAGTGATGCGTTCGATTTCCTCCCACTTCACGACATGGCAGCCCGCGTGTACCGTGCCGTCTGGCTCGATACGGTCGATGACGTAGTGTCCGAGGTGGAGGGTATGACCATTGCGAACGTACTCCTGGCCTGATTCGCGTACCTTATGAATGAAGTCCAGCCCGCGCCTGGCATGCGACACCGGGAAACGTGCGCCCAGCGAGGTCTGCACTTCGTCGCCTACGACGCGAAGCATGGGAGACACGCCAGGGATGTAACTGGCGTGTGGGTCACCAGCGTGGAAGCGCTGGATTTGTTCTGCCTGTTCTCTGCGCCGTTCTTCCTCGGCGAGCCGCGCTGCCTCTTCGCGGCGTTCTCGTTCTTCTTCCTCGTGCGCCGTAATCCAGGATTGCAGCGCGTCGAGTTCACCGCTCTCAGGGACGGCGACATCGTTCAAGTCGAAGAACGCCACATAGCGCTGCAACTGCTCGCGCAGTCCGAGCGCCTCGCGCTGGTGCCAGTCCCGATTTACGCGAGCGCGTTTCGCTTTGCCGAGCAGTTCCGAGATACGTCGAACGTAGCTCGCGACGTTGTCGCAGTGGTTCGGCAGGTCGCCCCAGCTACTCCGCAGGTGGGGAACACGGAAGACGGATACGTTCGGGGGAATGGCGCATGCCACAGCCGAGCAATGCCCGGAGGTGGTGACGGAATGGTGGGCGGTAGTGAACAGCACCGCTCGCTCACCGCATTCGTTGATGACGTGCCGGGCGATGGGGAAATGCGAGCCGTAGCTGTAGATGGTCGACCCTTCAAAGTAGAAGCTGCCGGTGGAGTTGCGCGCTTCGTCTTGCGACTGATGCGCCCAAAGATGTGGGACTTCGTGATTCGGATACACGTGACGCATGATGTCCTCCAGTGGTTGAATTGAGTGCATGACAAAAAAAGGCCCGGAACCGATTGCCGATTCCGAGCCTCTGGTGTGCGGGCCAAGCGATTGCCCGGCCCTGGTTCGTCAAACTGTGGGTGGTGGAGTAGGAACTGGTGGGAAGAATCAGCTGAAGCAGATTCGAGCAGGTGGGTGTTGGTTTTGCCGAGGTGGGAACTGCTGGATTAGCCGGTTCGCCTATTAGCCATTGGGCACCTCCGTTTCGTCAGCATCCGTGATTGGAAGCTCGATTTCGACTCCAGCACGGTTAAGAACCTCCTGCGTGAGTATCGCTGCGTCTGCAAGATCGAGCCAATCTTCATCCCCAGCGCAGCCGAATGTGCCGTCGGCGAAGCGTACGAGACCGCCGGTCGCAATGATGGTGTCAACGAACTGTTTGAGCACCTTCGCCATTCTTGGTGCTTGCCCGATCAAGCGAGCGTTCACCTGATCATGTACCTCTGCGACCGCTAGCCTACGGTTAATCTCGTTCTCATCTTCCGGTTCCGTCGCCCACTCCTCTTGCTCGTACCGAGCCTGCTCGATTTCATAACAGCCGTAGCGGTCAGGATCCGCTTCAACAGTCCACGTACCGTCGGGCCCGCTTGGGGTCCAGAGTGTTTCTGGTATTTGTTGGTGAGTCATTACCGCACCTCCAGATTGGAATCGGAGCGTTCGGACTCTTCAATGTCCTCGATGGTTTGTTCGTTGAGCGACTGCGCGAGATTATTGAGGTTCTCGGGCGACAGCGCGTCAGCGGCGATGACATAGTCACGGTGTGCGCAGACTTTCTCGACAGCAGCCTGTTCGGACGCCGCGACAACGAAGTCGTAGAACCATTGCTGTTGATCGTCGTCGTAACTGATGACGAGGAACTTCTGTTGCGCTTGCTTGCTCGTGGTCATGGTGTTTGGTCTCCTTGTGTGTTTGTTGGGTTGGTGAAGAAAACGGGGGAGTTTGTTTTTTGCCTGTGGGTATCTAGCAGCATCGCTGCTTCTTGGCCCGCCGCCCTTCGACGACTTCTTCGGTGTAGTTGCGATGTGCCGCTTCCAGTTCGGCGTAGAAGTCAATCGTGTGTGCGTCGCAGTAGTGCTTTACGTCGGCCAGTAGGTCGCGAACGGCCAGATTGTTCTCTGGCGTCGCGCCGTTGAGGTAGTACTTGAGTGCCTTCTTCGCGTGCTGGACGGAACGCTGAATGGAGTTCATGAGCCCACCTCGGCGAAACAATCAGCGTCTTGACCCTGACCGCGCAGTTCCCACACACGAGTGCGGGTCTTAACGGTACGGGTGCCGCGAGTTTCGTCCCCGAAGTAATGGGAGACCTCCAGCCGTGCCCAGGTGATGGAGCAGGATTGGAAATCGCCATCATTCGTGAGGTGGAGCAAGGCGTCTCGCAGACAGGTGATTTCCATCGAGCGAGGCGCGATGCCCGGATAAGTTCGAGTCGTGCTATTGCGTGGAATACGGATTAGTTCGAGGTGGAATGCCTTGGTGCATTCGACCGCCGGCATCCAGATGTTGCCGGCGATCTCACCGTAGAACGTTATTTTCGTTCGCATATTAGTTTTCCTCCGTTCCGTAATACAGTCGGTAAATGCAGTCAGCGCAGACCCGAAATTCGAGCGATTCGGTGTCGTCCAGACTGCGGTAGCCATGCAGGTCACACACGGTTGCACCCAGTCCATCTGCGCAATGCTCACAGCCTTTCCAGCTGAAATAGGGTTCATCGTCAATGGAGAAGAGACCAGAGCCGATCACTTGCTCGATCAGTTCTGGCACACTCAGGCGTTCTTGCAAGTTCGACATAGCGATTTCCTTTCGGTTGGTTTGTGAATGTCCGTGATGCGGAATTGAAAAAGGGCGGCAATGGCTGCCGCCCTGAATCACGATTCCGTGCTGAGTGTCACTAGAACTGCAAGTTGAGCGCTTTGCCCCCTCGCTTTGCTCTGTCCAGCATCGGAAGCAGGACGTAAATGACCAGCACGTTGGTGAGTGTCCCGCCCAGGGCGAAGGTCACTCCTAAAGGATCTAAGCCGGTATGGGCGTAGTTGCAGAGCTCTGTCCCAATAAGGGAAGTACTCTTGTGGTTGCGTATCCAGCGGAGGCATCGGTCGGAACTGACCCAACGCTCCAAGCCGCCTGCCTTGGCAATCTCGTCGCCCTTGAACAGCAGAGCCCAGACGAGAACCCACAGGCCGATGCCTGCGAAGAACGAGCCCCGCATGGTTGGAGTTACTTGCATATAGTGACCCTCCTTTGAAGGTTGAGGTATTTGCTGCGACGTTTGATGGCCGTTAGGACCAGATACTCGAACGACCGTGTGTGAACCGCCCGACGACAGACTTCTGCCAGTTTGG
>Ga0074045_10001300_pt1 | contig 24172 bp, 23 predicted proteins | sample BogForMeECP23OM2_FD_94442 | JGI IMG/M metagenome (GOLD analysis project Ga0074045, IMG submission 94442) | Bog forest soil microbial communities from Calvert Island, British Columbia, Canada - Bog Forest MetaG ECP23OM2 | ecosystem: Environmental > Terrestrial > Soil > Wetlands ... | reverse complement strand
TGGTGTTCACCGTGGCGAACTTGGAGCCGAACGTATCGGTGCACGTGGAGGGGAACAGGCTGAAGATCTCGCCCCAGGTGAAGAAGATCAGGCCGGCGAACAGAACGAACGCCCAGGGATTGCTACCCAATGCGCCGAGCAGCCAATACGCGACACCCCCGGCGCCGAACGCAATCGCCATGGTCGGCTCGCGGCCAATACGATCGGAGACCCAGCCGAAGAATGGCCGCGCCACGCCGTTCATCACGTTGTCGAAGATCAGGGCGACGGTCAGCGTCGTGGCACCCAGAAACAGCAACGTGTTCGAGATACCGTTGTCCTTCGCGACCACGGCGATCTGCGCCGTGGCGATCAGGCCGCTGGCGGAGATCAGTACAAACATCAGATACAGCAGCCAGAAGGTCGGCGTACTGAGCATTTCCATGGGCGAGAAACTCTTGGTCGTTTGCAGAACGCGCGCGGTGGACGCCGCTACCGGCGCCTCGCCCGGCAGCGGGCCGCGCAGCAGCCAGCCCACCAGAAAGACGACGCCGCCCTGCACGACGCCGAACCAGAAGAAGGTCGACGCGTATCCCGATGACTCAATCATCATGCGCATCGGAATCACTGTCAGCGCGGCGCCGGCGCCGTAGCCCGCAGCCGTCAATCCCACGGCCAGGCCACGTCGGTCGGCGAACCATTTGACCGCGTTACCGACGCACACCGAATACACCGCGCCGCCGCCGATCCCGGAAATGACGGCACCGAGATAGAGCATCGAAAGCGTCTCGGCATAGGAATTGACCACCCAGCCGATTGCGACGAGCACGCCCCCGAGCGCAACCACGAGGCGAGGGCCCTTAAGCGGTCCCAGACGATCGGCGATCCACCCATGGATCGGCGTGAACCAGGTCTCGAGCGCAATAAATATTGTAAACGCGACCTGAATCGCCGCGACGTCCCACTGATGTGCCTTGTTCATCGGCACGACGAATAGCGTCCAGCCGTATTGCAGGTTGGCGATCAGCACCATGCAAACGATGCCGATGACGAGCTGCGTCCAGCGGTTGGTGGTGGACGCGCCGGACATCGTAGTATTTTCTGCCATGGTTTCCTCCAATATATCGTTCAGCGCGTCGTTGCGCGCAATTATCGTGTTACGGCCTGTGACTGCCAATCGCTTGCAGAATTGCCCTCCATCGTTCGGAAGACTGACTGCGGAAAGCGCGTACGCCGTGGTAACGAGCGGAGGACGAGCGGTTGCGACGTCCGGTTACGTCGGGGCACCTTCTCCTCCCAGGACGAACACGAAATCCGATTTGGGCGACCAAACGGCCCGGCCCCCGATCAGCACCTATTGGTTTATTTTGCTTTCTGGCGTAACGTATTTGGTATATCAGACAATGTCAATAATGCTTTCGGGTCACTTACACCGGCAGTCTCCCCTCGGGGCCGGCTTGAGAGACCGCTTGCACGCGCGCGCGGCGACGCATGATAAAGGACCGATCTGGGGTATGCATCTACGGCGCCGGGGCGATTGGCGGCTATTTCGGCGTGCAATTGGCGCGAGCAAGTATCGACGTGAGCCTGGTCGCGCGGGGTGCACATCTCGCCGCCATCCGTGAGCGCGGGCTGCGGCTGCAAATCGGGGGCGTCGAGCATGTGACCATGCTGCCGTGCACCGATCGGCCTGCCGACCTCGGGGTGCAGGAGTATGTGATTGTGGCGCTCAAAGCCCACCAGATCCCGGAAAATGTCGACGCGATGCTGCCGCTGCTCGGGCCGAAGACGACCCTTGTCACCTCGAGCAACGGCTTGCCTTACTGGTTTTTCGACGATGCCGCGCCACCCTATCGTGGCGCAACGCTGGCCAGTGTCGATCCCGGCGGCCGGCAGCGATCGCGGCTGGGGTCGGAGCGGGCGCTCGGCCTGGTCGTGTATCCGGCCACGACAATGGTTGCGCCAGGAGTAATCCGCCACGAACACGGCTCGAAGTTGCCCATCGGCGAGCCGCGAGGCGGGCACAGCGAGCGGGTGACGCGCCTGCACGAGATGCTCGTTGCCGGCGGGTTCGATGCACCGATCCGAGACGACATCCGTGACGAGATCTGGCTCAAACTCTGGGGCAACGTGTGTTTCAACCCGCTAAGCGCACTGACCGGGGCTACGATCGACGTGATCGCTGGCGATCCCGGAACGCGAGTAATCTGCCGGGCGATGATGTTGGAAATGGCGGCGATCGGCGAGCGGCTCGGCCTCAAGTTGCGGGTCGACGTCGATCGGCGCATCGAGGGCGCAGCGGCGCTCGGACCGCACAAGATGTCGATGTTGCAGGACCTGGAGCGCGGCCAGTCGATGGAGGTCGAGCCGCTCGTGGGCGTGGTTCAGGAATTGGGCCGGCTGGTCGCCATGCCGACACCGACCATCGACATGATCCTGGGGCTGCTGCGGGTTCGCGCGCGCAGCGTATTGCATTCATGAAAGCGCCGCCCATCGCGGTGGTCAATGGGGCCGATGAAAACATGCTCAACCGTGCTACAACTGCCGCGCAACCCGCCAAGCTCGTCCTGCAGCCTCTGAACACCAACTTGAGTCTGCGCGATCAGGCGTACGCCGCGCTCAAGCAGGCGATCATGGACGCGGATGTCTACGCGCATCGCGAGGAGAGCCGGCTTGACGAGCGTCAGTTGAGCCAGGCACTCGGCGTCAGCCGCACGCCGATTCGAGAGGCCATGTCGCTGCTCGAACAGGAGGGGTTTCTGCGCACCGCGCCACGGCGCGGGGTATTCATCGTGCGCCAGACGAAGAGGCAGATCATCGAAATGATCGAGATGTGGGCGGCGCTCGAAAGCATGGCCGCCCGGCTCGCGACGTTGCATGCCTCGGACGCCGAGATCGGTGCATTGCGGCACATGTTCGACGAGTTTCTCAACTCGGCCCCGTCGGAGCATATCGACGAGTACTCCGATGCCAATATCGCGTTTCACCAGGCGATCATTCGCCTTTCCGGGTCGCATCTGATGGGCAAGACACTCGAGAACCTGTTCATCCACGTGCGCGCCATCCGCCGTATGACCATCTCGCAGCGCGACCGCGCCGCGCGCTCGATCGTCGATCACATGCAGATCATCGAAGCGCTCGAGCGCCGCGACACGGAGTTGGCCGAGCGCTTGGTGCGCGAACACTCGCTCAATCTGGCGGCGCATGTCGAGAAGTATTGCGATTTCCTGGACTGAAGCGCGGGTCGCGACGAAGACCCGCCGCATGCAGCGCCTTCAAGACAACCCTGAGAGATTCGCGGCTGAGCGGTCATGGCACAAGAATCGGTAATTGATACGTCGGGGCTGGTGCGCAAGCGCGCACGCAGCACTCCCAAGGGGCGTCAAGTCGACGCCGCGGCCCTGGCCGAGGTGCGCGGGTTGCTCGGCGACGCGCCTCGCCGGCGTGACCTGCTGATTGAATTCCTGCATCGCATCCAGGATGCACATGGCTGCATTACCGCGGCGCACATCGTGGCGCTGGCGCAGGAACTGCGGCTCGCGATGACCGAAGTGTACGAGGTCGCGAGCTTTTACCATCACTTCGACGTGGTGAAGGAAGGGGAACCGCTCCCGCCACCGATCACGGTGCGGGTATGCAAGACGCTGTCCTGCCAGCTGGCGGGCGCCGAGTCTCTGCGCGCAGAGCTGGCGCAGCTCGACGAACGCGAAGTACGCGTGCTCGGAGTGCCGTGCATCGGGCGCTGCGAGCAGGCGCCGGTGGCGGTCGTCGGGCGCAAGACCATCGACCGCGCGTCCTCGTCGGCGATTGCAGCGGCGATTCAAGCGCGCAGCATCGAGGCCGAGCTGCCCAAGTACATGGGTCTCGAAGGTTACCGCCGCTCCGGCGGCTATCGCACGCTGCGCGCCTGCGTGGCCGGCGAGCGGACGGTCGAATCGGTCATCGCCGAGCTTGAGCAATCCGCGCTGCGCGGCTTGGGCGGTGCGGGTTTTCCGGCAGGACGCAAGTGGCGCATCGTGCGCGCCGAAGCGGCACCGCGGCTGATGGCCGTGAACATCGACGAGGGCGAACCGGGCACGTTCAAGGACCGTTATTACCTCGAGCGCGATCCACATCGTTTTCTCGAGGGCATGCTGATCGCGGCCTGGGCGGTGGGCATCGACGAGGTGTACATCTATCTGCGCGACGAGTACGCGGCTTGCAGGGCCGTTCTGGAACGCGAGCTGCGCGGCCTTCGAGCCGATCCGCCCTGTCCCCTGCCGACGATTCATCTGCGGCGGGGCGCCGGGGCGTACATCTGCGGCGAGGAATCGGCGATGATCGAGTCGATCGAAGGCAAGCGTGGGATGCCGCGCTTGCGGCCGCCCTATGTCGCGCAGGTCGGCCTGTTCGGTCGACCGACGCTCGAGCACAACATGGAAACGCTCTACTGGGTGCGCGACATACTCGAGAAGGGCGCGGAATGGTTTGCCGGTCAGGGTCGAAGCGGGCGTAAGGGACTGCGCTCGTTTTCCCTATCCGGACGCGTGGCGAAGCCCGGAGTGCACTTGGCGCCCGCGGGCATCACGGTGCGCGAGCTTATTGCCGAATTCGGCGGCGGTATGCTCCCCGGGCACGAGTTCTATGCCTATCTCCCCGGTGGCGCGTCGGGCGGTATCCTGCCTGCGACTCTGGGCGACGTCGCGCTGGACTTCGACACGCTGCAGCCGTATGGCTGCTTCATCGGCTCGGCGGCGGTGATCGTCCTGTCGCAGCACGACCGCGCGCGCGACGCCGCGCTCAACCTGATGCAATTTTTCGCCGACGAGTCGTGCGGGCAATGCACGCCGTGTCGCGTCGGGACGGAAAAGGCGGTCGGACTCATGGCGCGGGAATGTTGGGACGCAGCGCTGCTCAAAGACTTGTCGCAGGCGATGGCCGACGCGTCGATCTGCGGACTTGGGCAGGCCGCGCCTAATCCGATTACATGCGTGTTCAAGTACTTTCCGCAGGAGCTCGTATGACTGCTGACAGCGCGCCGGGCTCGAGGGCAAGAGCATGAATGCACCGCTGACACAGGCGCTGGAACAGGAGCGGATCACCTTCCGGCTCAACGGCGAGGAAATCACCGCGTTTGCGCACGAGACCATTATCGAGGCCGCCGATCGCGCCGGCGTTGCGATCCCGCGCCTATGCTACAAGCCGGGCATGCGGCCGGACGGCAATTGCCGTGCCTGCATGGTCGAAATCAAGGGCGAACGCGTCCTCGCCCCCTCTTGCTGTCGTCGTCCTGTCGCGGCGATGGAGGTCACGAGCGACAGCGCGCGGGCGGTGCATGCGCAGAAGATGATCGTCGAGTTGCTGGCCTCCGACATGCCGGCCAGAGCCTACCGGACTGACTCGGAGCTTGCCCAGTGGCAGCGCGTGCTCGGCGTCGGCAAACCGCGCTTCGACGCGCGCCCGCAGCCCGCGGCCGATCTTTCGCATCCGGCCATGGCGGTCAACCTGGATGCCTGCATCCAGTGCACGCGGTGCATTCGCGCGTGCCGCGAGGAGCAGGTCAACGATGTCATCGGCTATGCGTTCCGCGGCGCCCATTCAAAGATCGTCTTCGACCTCGACGATGCGATGGGTCGATCGACGTGCGTGGCCTGCGGCGAATGCGTCCAGGCGTGCCCGACCGGCGCGCTCGCCCCTGCTCATGATGCGTACCTCGTGCCCGTCGATCGCACGGTGGCGTCGGTGTGCCCCTACTGCGGCGTCGGCTGTCAGCTGACCTATCACGTCAAGGACAACCGCATCGTGCGCGTTGAGGGCCGTGACGGACCGGCAAATCACGAAAGGTTGTGCGTCAAAGGCCGCTTCGGCTTCGATTACGCCCATCACCCGCAGCGCCTGACACGGCCACTGATCCGCAAGCCTGGCATGCCGAAATCGGCCGACTTCACGATGGACCCGGCTAACGTGCTTTCGGTGTTTCGTGAAGCGAGCTGGGAGGAAGCGCTCGAGCTCGCAGGCGGGACACTCCGGCGCATTCGCGATGAGCATGGCAGTCGCGCGCTGGCCGGCTTCGGCTCGGCCAAGGGGTCAAACGAGGAAGCGTATCTGTTCCAGAAGCTCGTGCGCACCGGGTTCGGGTCGAACAACGTAGACCACTGCACGCGGCTCTGCCATGCATCGAGCGTCGCGGCACTGCTCGAGGGCATCGGTTCGGGTGCGGTATCGAATCCGGTCATGGACGTCATGCAGGCAGAGGTGATCTTTCTCATTGGCGCCAATCCGGTCGTCAATCACCCGGTCGCCGCGACGTGGATGAAGAATGCGGTCAAGCGCGGCACCAAGCTCATTCTGGCCGATCCGCGCCGCTCGGAACTCGCGCGGCACGCGACGCATTACCTTCAATTCAAGCCGGATACCGACGTTGCGTTACTCAACGCCATGCTGCATACGATCATCGCCGAAGGTCTGGTCGACGAGCGCTTCGTCGCTGACCGCACAAGCGGGTATGACGCCATTCGAAAAAACGTCGAAGGCTACAGCCCGGAGGCTATGGCCGCGCTGTGCGGTATTCCGGCGCCGACGATCCGCGAGGTCGCGAGGCTCTACGCGGGTTCGCGCGCGTCAATGATTCTTTGGGGCATGGGCATTTCGCAGCATGTGCACGGTACGGACAACGCCCGTTGCCTGATCGCGCTCGCCCTGGTCACCGGTCAGGTCGGCCGGCCGGGCACCGGCCTGCACCCGCTGCGCGGGCAGAACAATGTTCAGGGCGCGAGTGATGTGGGCTTGATTCCAATGATGTACCCGGACTACAAGCGCGTCGACAACGCCGATACCCGAAGCAGTTTCGAAGCTCTGTGGCATAAGTCGCTCGATCCACAACCGGGACTGACCGTTGTCGAGATCATGCATGCCGTACATGCCGGAGAGATCCGCGGCATGTACATCATGGGCGAGAACCCGGCGATGTCCGATCCGGACGTGCGCCACGCGCGCGAGGCCTTGGCCGAACTCGAGATGCTGGTGGTACAGGATATCTTTCTCACCGAGACGGGTTACCTCGCCGATGTCATCTTGCCGGCATCCGCATTTCCGGAAAAGACCGGCACGTTCACCAACACCGATCGTTCGGTGCAAATCGGGCGGCAGGCGCTAGATCCGCCCGGAGAAGCGCGACAGGATCTATGGATCATCGTCGAGGTTGCCAAGCGCCTCGGCCTGGACTGGGATTACGCGCATCCGCGCGACGTATTCGCGGAAATGCGCGAGGCAATGCCCTCGATTGCCGGCATCAGCTGGGAACGCTTGGAGCGCGACCATGCCGTGACCTATCCCTGCGCCGGTGACGACGATCCGGGACAGCGGGTTGTGTTTACCGAGCAGTTTCCCACCGCGACGGGCAAGGGACGCTTCGTCCCGGCGCAGATCATTCCGGCCGCAGAACAGCCCGATGCCGCGTACCCGTTCGTGCTCATCACGGGTCGCCAGCTCGAGCACTGGCATACCGGGAGCATGACGCGACGCACCGAGGTGCTCGACACCATTGAGCCCGTGCCGGTGGCTTCGATGCATCCTGAGGATTTGTGCTCGCTCGGCGTGTCGCCTGGCGAGACGATTCGCGTGGTATCGCGCCGCGGCGACATCGCGCTCGCGGCGCGGGCCGACGCCGGGACGCCGCGCGGTGCCATCTTCATTCCGTTCTGCTATTACGAAGCCGCTGCGAACCTGCTCACCAACCCGGTTCTCGATCCGTTTGGCAAGATCCCGGAATTCAAGTATTGCGCGGTGCGCGTGAGCGCGAGTGAAACGGTGGGCGACGCACGCGGCTACGGTTCGGGGCACGCGCTCGAGCGCGCCTGACGCTTCAGCGCGCGGCGCGGAAAACCCGTGCCAACTGTTCGGCCCGGTCGGCGAGCAGGCCGGCGGCGTCGGCCATGCAGGCTTCGAGCGTGGCGGGCGCGAAGGTGATCGAGTGGCAGCCGGCGAAATGGCGACTGAGCTCGGGCAGGGCGTCGCGATCGACGGCCCCGGAAACCAACGTCGCCGGCACATCCTTGAGCGCCGCGCGCCGCGCCGCAACCAGCGGCGTCTTGCCGAGCAACGTTTGTGCATCGCTGCGGCCTTCGCCGGTGATCAGCCAGTTCGCGCCGTCGAGCGCGGCATCGAGGCCGAGCAGGTCGGCGACGACCTCCGCTCCGGAGCGAAGCTCGCCGCCAAGGAGCAGCAGGGCAAAGCCCAGACCGCCGGCGGCGCCTGCACCGGGGCGATCTCTGGCGCCACGCCCGAGCGCGGCTTCCACCAGCGCCGCGAAGTGCGCGAGCCTCGTATCGATCTCACGCACCGCATCCCGACGTACGCCCTTCTGCGGCCCGAAGATCGCCGTCGCGCCTTGCTCGCCGCAGAGGATGTTATTGACGTCGGACATGATCGTAATCCGGGTTTGCGCCAGACGCGGATCGAGGCCGCTGGTGTCGATTGCGGCGAGCGCGGCGAGTCCCGCTGGCGTCGGCTCCACGGCGCGGCCGTCGGCAGCGAGGAGTCTCAAGCCCAATGCCACCAGCAGGCCGGCGCCGCCGTCGTTAGTGCTGCTTCCACCCAGGCCGACCATGATGTGGCGGATACCCTCGTCGAGCAGGCGCGCCATCAGCTCGCCCACCCCTCGCGTGTCGCGCTGCTCCACCGCGCGCGCAGCCACGGCTTCGCGGGTGAGACCGACGATCTGCGCGATTTCGATCATGGCGGTGTCTGCGGCAATGACGCCGTAGGCGGCTTCAACAGGCGTCTGGTCCGCGCCGCTCACGCGCGCCATGCGCCGCATCCCGCCCGCCGACAGCACCGCGTCGAGCGTCCCTTCGCCTCCATCGGCCAGCGGCACCAGGCGCAAATCGGCATCGCCCCATACCCGGCGCAGGCCCGCGGCAATGGCGGCGGTTGCCTGCGGGGCGGAGATCGAACCCTTGAACGAGTCCGGCGCGATGACGACGCAAAGCGGCGGGGCCGACGGCATGATCAGTCAGTCGCCGCGGGTTGCTCGCCGCAGCCTGTCACGCACGGCGTGCCATTCCGGGCCGTCCGGCGGCGCCTCGATCCAGATTTCGTCCGCGGCCAGCGCATCGAGCGCGCGCAGGCTCGCATAGAGCTGCTGCGCGTACGCGGTATCGTGCGCCGGGGCGTCGAACCAGGCACCCTCGAACAACGGGGGCTGGGCGACCGAATGGGCGAGCACGGCAATGTGCGCGCCGGGACGGGCCAGTTCTCCGAGCGCGACGGTGAGTTCGGCCGACGGCATCAGGCGTGCGGGTGTGCGTGGTGCGTAATGGGTCGCCAGCATCCCCGGTGCGCGCGGTGCCCTTGTGCCGGTGACTTCGGGCTCACGTCCGAGCACCCGCGCCAGTTCGACGACCGATACTGCGCCGGGACGCAGCAGCACCGCTTCGCCGTCGGTGAAGGCGACAATCGTCGACTCGATGCCATGGCGACAGGGCCCGCCGTCGATGATGAGCGCGAGTTCATTGCCGAAATCGTCCGCGACGTGCTGCGCGGTGGTTGCGCTGACGCGGCCAAAGCGATTCGCCGAGGGAGCGGCAATGCCCTCCCCGCCGAGGGCGACAAAGCCTGCGAGCAAAGCCTGCGCAACGGCGTGGCCGGGTACGCGCAAGCCGACGCTGTCCTGGCCGCCGGTTATGACATCGCCCACTTCGGCTCGGCGTGGCAGGATCAAGGTGAGCGGTCCGGGCCAGAAGGCCTCGGCCAAGGCTTGGGCGTCGGCGGGAATCGTCCGTGCCCAGCGTGGCAGCCACGATGCGTCGGCAATGTGCACGATAATGGGATGCTCGGCCGGGCGCCCTTTGATGGCAAAAATCCGTCGAACCGCGGTCGCGTTGCGCGCGTCCGCGCCCAAGCCATAAACAGTCTCGGTCGGGAAGGACACAAGCTGGCCTTCGCGCAGCAACCGCGCCGCGTGGCTTATGTTGTCAGGGGTCGGGTCAACGATCATGCGTCGGTGCGGGCTCGCGCGCGCCGGATTTGGTAGAATGGCGGACTTTGCGCGCCCCCGGAACGCGGGCGCGCGATGCCGAGCATGGAGCGCTGATGAGCGATTTTCTTTTCACGTCGGAATCGGTTTCGGAGGGTCATCCGGACAAGGTGGCTGACCAGATTTCCGACGCAGTCCTCGACGCAATTCTAGCGCAGGACCCGCATGGCAGGGTTGCCGCCGAAACGCTCGTGTCCACCGGTCTGGTGGTCATGACCGGCGAGATCACGACCGACCACAAGCACGACTACGCGCGCATCGCGCGCGATACCATCCACCGCATCGGCTACACCGATCCCGAGCTTCGCTTCGACGCCGAGGGTTGCGCGGTGATGGTCTGCTACGGGCGACAATCGGCGGACATCGCGCGCGGTGTCGAGCGCTCCTCCGAGGAGTACATGAACCAGGGTGCCGGCGACCAGGGGCTGATGTTCGGCTACGCCTGCGACGAGACCTCGGCGCTGATGCCGTTTCCGATCTATTATGCGCACCGCCTGATGCAGCGCCAGAGTGAAGTGCGTCGCGACGGGCGCCTGCCGTGGCTGCGGCCGGACGCGAAGTCGCAGCTGACCGTGCGCTATGCCGACGGCCGCCCGAAGCACATCGAGACCGTCGTCCTCTCAACGCAGCATCACCCGAGCATGAATTACAAGCAGAAAGAGCTCGCCGAGGCGGTGATCGAGCTGATCATCAAGCCGGTGCTGCCCAAGGAAATGCTTGTCAACACCCGCTATCTGGTCAATCCGACCGGCCGCTTCGAGATTGGCGGACCGCATGGCGACGCCGGTCTCACCGGGCGCAAGATCATCGTCGACACCTACGGCGGTGCCGCACCCCACGGTGGCGGCGCGTTCTCGGGCAAGGACCCCTCCAAGGTCGATCGCTCGGCCGCCTACGCGGCGCGCTATGTGGCGAAAAACATCGTCGCGGCAGGTATTGCCCGGCAGTGCCAGGTGCAGCTTTCCTATGCCATCGGGGTCGCGCAGCCAATCAACGTCACTGTCTACACCGAAGGCACCGGCAAGATCGCCGACGAAAGGATTGCCGCATTGGTCAGCGCGCATTTCGACTTGCGGCCGAAGGGCATCATCCAGACGCTCGACCTGCAGCGACCTATCTACTTGAAGACCGCGGCGTACGGCCACTTTGGCCGCGATGAGCCGGAGTTCACCTGGGAAGCGAGCGACAAGGTGGAGCTCCTTCGCGACGCCGCAGGCCTGCGCGGCGCGTCTGCGACGCACGCGCGGCCGCACCCGGAACCGGCCACATGATCCTTCGCCGCGAACAGTCGCGGCGGACCCGGAATGCCCTCGGCCAAAGCATGATCGCCGGGGTCGCGCTTGCGTCGCTTGTCCTGGCGTCATGTGCGACACCACCGCCGATGCGCGAGATCGATGCCTCGGCAGACGGCTCGCGCATCACGTTGGTGCCCGGCCAAGCGTTGAGCGTCACCGTCGACTCCAACCCGTATACGGGCTATCGCTGGATCGTCGACCGCGGCGCCGCGGCGGTATTGCAGCCGGTGGGCGAACCTCTCTACACGCCGTTATCGACGAGCGCCCCGCTGGTGGGCGCCGGCGGCACGATGACGTTTGACTTCGTGGCCCGTGCGGCGGGCAGCGACATGTTGCAGTTGGCGTACCGCCGGGCATGGGAAAAGGATGCCGCCGCGGCGCGCAGCCTGCGCGTCGAAATCGTCGTGCAGTAGTCGTCGCCGCGACCTGGGCCGCCCGAGCGGTTGGATCGCTTCGCCGCGGGTGTGCAGACCTAGCGTTGCTCCGGCAGAGGGATGAACTCCGTTTCGCCTGGAACCGGCGGGAACTGCCGCTCCTGCCAGCGCAGGCTGGCGGCATCGATCAGCGCGCGCGAGGTGGCAACAAAATTCCACCAGATCAGGCGCTCACCTTCGAGGCGCGAGCCGCCGAGCAACATCACTCGAGCCCCGGAGGGTGCTTTGAGGCGCGACACGGACCCCGTGGGCAGGACGCCCAAGTGCCGCTCCGGCAGCACCTCGCCATCCACGCGGCATTCGCCGGCGACCGCGTACGCGCCGCGCTCCTCGTGCTCCGGCGGCAACTCGAGCGTGGCGCCTGGCTCCATCTCGAGCGCGACGTAATGCATCGGCGAGAACACCGGCGTAGGCGCTCGCTGGCCAAACGCGCTGCCGGCCAGCAGGCGCATCGTCACGCCGGGGAACGCGAACTCGGGCAGCGCCGCTTTCGGCTGATGGCTGAACGACGGCCCTGCCTGTTCCTGTTCCTTGGGCAGCGCGACCCAGGTTTGAATGCCATGCATGCGATGGCCACGGGCGCAGGCCTCGGGTGCCGTGCGCTCGGAATGGACGATGCCGCTGCCGGAAGTCATCCAGTTCACGGCGCCCGGCTCGATGCGCTGCACGGTGCCCAGGCTGTCGCGATGAATCATGTCGCCCTCGAACAGGTAGGTCACCGTCGCAAGTCCGATGTGCGGGTGCGGACGTACGTCGGCGCCCTCGCCCGGAGCAAACGCAACCGGACCGAAATGGTCGAAGAATATGAAGGGCCCGACCATGCGGGTCGGGAACGATGGCAGCAGCAGCTGCACCGTGAATCCGCCCAGGTCGCGGACGTGGGGTTTAAGCATCAACATGGCCGAAATCTCCCCCGCTAGTGTAGCGTTGGGCGGGCGACGGCAAAAGCGTCGCGGGCCGCCCCAACCGGTTCGCTTTCGGGTCCGAGAGGGATAACCACAGCGCCCGCCAGCATGCGTTTCGGTTACTACGATCGGCTCTCGCCGGCACGCAAGAAGATCTATCGCCGCAGCGACGAGATCGCGGCGCTCGGCCTGCCGGCCGGGGTGGATCTCGGCGCGAATGTCATGCGCATCGAAGCCGCTCTGCTCGAGGACAACCGTGCCGCGGTCCAGCGCGAGTGCCAAAGCCTTGTCGACGCGCTGGTCGCGGGCTATCGCGTGCCCAAGGTCCGGGTGCGCATTCTCGCCGCGCGCCCGGCCGACGGCTATGGCGAGTTGCATGGTCTCTACGAGCCCGAGGAGGGACGCACACCGCCGCGGCTCACCGCCTGGATGCGCACCGCCCAGCGGCGGCAGGTCGTCGCTTTCAAGACGTTCCTGCGCACCGTGATCCACGAACTTTGCCATCACCTCGACTACGAGCTTTTTGCCTTGGAGGAGACCTTCCATACCGAGGGCTTCTACAAGCGTGAGTCGAGCCTGGCGGGCGCATTGCTGGCACAGAGGCAGGCGGCAATCGAGCGCTCACCAGGGCCGTAGTCCCGCTCCCCGGCATTGGCAAAGCGCAGGCTTGCGCTATAATCGCGCTTCTCCTCGAGGAGCGTTGCAACAGGACGGCCACGCGTTTCGCTGCGCTGCCCTGCCAGGCTCGAGGGACTTCCGACTTTGCAACGGCGCTCGTTGAACCGCGGCTCGCGCGCGGGGTGACGAGCGAAGACCCCACGGCGCGGTCCCCGACAAGGAGTGACTGATGAACGCTGTGACCGACACCCGGAATTTCACCGACTTCAAGGTTGCCGACCTTGCCCTCGCCGACTGGGGGCGCAAGGAAATTACCATCGCCGAGACCGAAATGCCCGGCCTGATGGCGATTCGCGAGGAGTTCGCGCCGGAGCAGCCGTTGCGTGGCGCGCGCATCGCCGGTTCGCTGCACATGACGATCCAGACAGCGGTGCTCATCGAAACGCTCAAGGCGCTCGGTGCAGAAGTGCGCTGGGCTTCGTGCAACATCTATTCGACCCAGGATCATGCCGCGGCGGCCGTCGCGGCTTCGGGTACGCCAGTCTTCGCGTACAAGGGCGAAACACTGCGCGAGTACTGGGAGTTCACGCATCGCATTTTCGAGTGGCCGAACGATGGCGGCCCGAACATGATTCTCGACGACGGTGGCGACGCGACGTTGCTCGTTCACCTCGGGGCGAAGGCGGAAAGCGACCGAACCGTTATCTCGCACCCGGCCAACGAGGAAGAGTTCGAGTTGTTCGCTGCCATCGCGGGGCGACTGGCGCTGGATGCGCATTTCTATTCCCGCGTTCGCGCCCAGATCAAGGGCGTGACTGAGGAGACCACGACCGGGGTCAAGCGTCTCTACCAGATGCATACGGAGGGCCGGCTTGGCTTTCCCGCGATCAACGTCAACGACTCGGTGACCAAGTCGAAGTTCGACAATCTTTACGGCTGTCGAGAGTCCCTGGTCGATGGCATCAAGCGCGCGACCGATGTGATGATCGCGGGCAAGATCGCGCTGGTGAACGGATACGGCGACGTCGGCAAGGGCTCGGCCCAGGCGCTGCGCGCCCTTTCTGCCCAGGTCTGGGTGACCGAGATCGACCCGATCTGCGCGCTGCAGGCAGCGATGGAGGGCTATCGCGTCGTAACGATGGACTATGCCTGCGACAAAGCGGACATCTTTGTCACCGCCACCGGTAACATCGACGTCATCACGCACGACCACATGCGTCGGATGAAGCACAACGCGATCGTCTGCAATATCGGCCACTTCGACAACGAGATCGACATCGCCGCACTGAAGGCCTACACCTGGGAAAACATCAAGCCCCAGGTCGATCACATCGTCTTTCCCGACGGTAAGCGCATCATTCTCCTCGCTCAGGGGCGGCTGGTGAACCTCGGCTGTGCGACGGGACACCCCAGCTACGTGATGTCGAGTTCGTTCGCCAACCAGGTCATGGCGCAGATCGAACTGTGGGGCGACGCGCAGACCGGGGGCAAGAAGTATCCCGTCGGCGTATACGTGCTGCCCAAGCATCTCGACGAGAAGGTTGCGCGACTGCAGTTGAAGAAGCTGGGCGCAATGCTCACTGAGTTGTCCGACAAGCAGGCACGCTACATCGGCGTGCACATTCGCGGGCCTTACAAAGGCGACAGCTACCGCTACTAGGCTTCACGAGCGCGCCGTAGGGCAGCGAGGCCATTTAGTCGGGCAGCGGGTTCGCGGACCACGGCGCGGGGAGACGGCGATGCGCATTGCAGTGATGGCTGCCGGCGGCGTGGGCGGCTACTTTGGCGCCCGGCTGGCGCGGGCCGGTCACGACGTGGCGTTCGTTGCGCGCGGCCGGCATCTCGCGGCAATCAAGGAGCGGGGCCTCACCGTGCGCAGTGCAGGCGGTGACGTTCACCTTTCCAAGGTGCAGGCCAGCGACGACCCGAAGTCGCTGGGCGTATTCGATCTCGTGTTCTTCGCGGTGAAGCTCTGGGACACCGAGGCCGCGGCGGCGGCTTGCTTGCCACTGGTCGCCGGCGGCGGCGTGGTGGTTCCTTTTCAGAATGGCGTCGAGAGCATCGAACGGGTCGGCGCCGTGATCGGCGCGGCGCAGGTGCTCGGCGGCGCGGCATATATCGCCGCAACGATCGCAGAGCCGGGTGTCATCGTACACACGGGGCAGATGGCACGTCTGCGCTTCGGGCCGGTGCTGCCCGCGCAGGAGGCGGTGGCGCGCGCCTTCTTTCAGGCCTGCGAGGATGCCGGAATCGATGCCGAGCTAGTGGCCGATGTGCGACGCGTGTTGTGGGAGAAATTTGTATTCCTCAGCGCCCTTTCCGGGGTGACCAGCGCGACCAGGCAGCCGGTCGGAGCCATAAGAAGCGACCCGGACTTGCGCGCCGTGTTCGAGGCCGCGATGGCCGAGGCGTGGGCCGTCGGCCGGGCACGAGGCGTGGCGCTGGCCGAGGACTTCGTCGCCCAGCAGATGGTTCTCATCGACGGCTTGCCGGCGCAGATGAAATCGTCGATGCTGAACGACCTTATCGCCGGCAACCGCCTCGAGGCACCATGGCTATCGGGGGCGGTGGCGCGGATGGCGAAGGAGGCGTCCCTGGCGGCGCCAGTGAGCGCCACCCTGTTCGTGACCGTCAAGCCCTATTGCGACGGCGCGGGCTGACACGGCCCAGCCGAGGAGGAACCACGATGAGACTGTTGCTTGTTTGGCTGATCAACGCGGCGGCGCTGTTCGCGTTGCCCTATCTGCTGTCGTCGATCACCGTCGACTCGATCTCGGCCGCGCTCATCGCGGCGCTGGTTCTGGGCCTGATCAATACCTTCATCCGGCCGCTGTTGATCCTGCTCACGCTTCCGGCAACTTTGCTTACGTTAGGGCTATTCATCTTTGTCATCAACGGCCTGCTCTTCTGGTTCGTGGGTTCTTTTGTCTCGGGCTTTCACGTGGCAGGGTTCTGGCCGGCGGTTTTGGGCGCTATCCTCTACAGCATTATCTCCTGGGCGCTGTCCGCGCTCCTGCTCACGAAGCGCGACTGACAATGCCTGCGATGGGTCAGTCGCCCGACCGTATCTTCAGCTTCGAGTTCTTCCCGCCCGCGACGTCGGACGGCGTCGCCAAGCTGCGGGCCACGCGAGAGCAACTCGCTCGGCTGGGTCCTAAATTCTTCTCCGTTACCTACGGTGCGGGCGGCTCGACGCGCGACCGTACGCTTGCCGCGGTACTGGAGATCCAGGCGTCCGGCCAGCGCGCGGCACCGCACGTCTCGTGCATAGGCTCGACGCGGGAGAGCGTGCGCGCGACCCTCGCCACCTATCGCGAGCACGGCATCGGACATCTGGTGGCGCTGCGTGGCGACCTTCCGTCAGGAACCGCAGACGTCGGCGAATTCCGCTACGCGAACGAGCTGGTCGAGTTCATCCGTAGTATCTGCGGCGACTGGTTTCACATCGAAGTGGCCGCCTATCCTGAATACCATCCGCAGGCCCACACACCGCGTGAAGACCTGCTCAACTTCAAGCGCAAGGTCGATGCAGGCGCCAATTCGGCGATCACGCAGTATTTCTTCAACGCCGACAGCTATTATCACTTTGTCGACGAGGCGGCCGGGATGGGCATCATGGTGCCTATCGTCCCCGGTGTCATGCCCATTCAGAGTTTCTCCAAGCTGGCACGATTTTCGGACGCCTGCGGCGCGGAGATTCCGCGCTGGATTCGGCGCAAACTGGAGAGCTTCGGTGACGACGCCGCGTCGATCCGTGCCTTCGGTCTCGATGTGGTGACCGACCTGTGTGCCGACCTGCTCGCGCACGGTGCGCCCGGCCTGCACTTCTATACCCTCAATCAGGCCAGTCTGACGACGGTCATCTGGCAGCGGCTGGGACTGTCCTGACGGCGCCCGCGGCGCGACCGTATCATTACCCGCCCGGACGAAACGACTGCAACTCGAGCGTGATGGCTTCGGTGCGGATGGTCGCGGGGTCGCTGCTGTCCTTCTCGGTATATTGGGCATCGCGTGATTCGCGCACAGACCCTTTGACCTCGGGTGCGAACCAGATCGCCGCGCGAAGCAAGGTCCGCGTGCGCCAAAACTCCTCGTCATCGAGCTGCACGATGCGGTAGACGTAGACTGCATTGAAGCTGCCCGCAGGGACGATCGTCATGCCGGGCGTGTCGACTCGGCCGTAGATCAGGATCTGGTCGTTGAGTTCCGTGTCCGTTCGCAGGGTATCGATCGTCTGCCGCCAGGTCTTGCCCTGGTCGAGAGGGAATGCCAGCAGCTGCGCGGGCGGATTGAACGATCGTGGTGGCTCGTGATACAACGACCCGACGCGTAATCCGCCTTCGCCGTCGACCTCGTCGAACCACTCGCGGCGGCCGTCCGCGTCGGCGTAGTCCACGCGCAGTCGCGCCGCCCGGCCCGATACCGCCACGACCTCGACATCGATTTGCGACACGATGCCGCGACGCAGGTTGTCGGTAACCCGGTATTGCCAATGATCGCCAACGGCGAGTTGCGGCGCGGGGACACCCTCGCCGACGGGCGCCGAGGCGCAGCCGGCGAGGCCGAGGAGCACGCACACCGCCCATGCTGGCGCGAGGCAGAAGTGCAGCCTGGACCGATTCACGCAATCCTCCCGGTTTCGAGGCGAACTTGCGCATTAGACCGGTCGCCGCGACCTTGGTTGCCGAGCGCAAGTACCCGTCGCAAGCGAGCGCTGGAATGCGCCGCCATGCGGGCGGCTCGCTCCGCTGCCGCGGATCAGTTGCTGCCGGGGCGGAAGGATTCCAATTCGAGCAGGATGGATTCGGTGCGGATTGTCGGATCGGGAGCGTCCCGCTCGATGTAGGAAGCGTCGCGCGTTTCGCGCACCGCCGCCTTCACTTCGGCCGCGTACCAGATGGCGTCGCGGCGCAACGTTCGGGTGCGCCAGAACTCCTCGTCGTCGAGCTGCAAGACCCGGTAGACGTAGACCGCATTGAAGCTACCTGCAGGCACCGTCGTTGTGCCGGGCGTATCGACGCGGCCGTAAATGAGGATGTGGTCGTCGAGTTCCGTATCCTGCCGCACCGTATTGATGACCTGGCGCCAAGTCTTGCCCCGGTCGAGCGGAAATTCCAGCAGCCGCGCCGGCGGATTGAACGGACGCGGCGGTTCGTTGTGGAGCGACCCGGCGTGCAGCCCGCCATTGCCGTCACTCTCTTCGAACCATTCGCTCCAGCCTTTGGCATCGGAATGGACAAAGTGAATCAGCGCCGCTTGGCCGGATACCTGCAAGACCTCGACATCGAGCTGCGATTCGATGCCGCGACGCAGGTTGTCGGTGACACGATATTGCCAATGATCCCCGACCACCAGTTGCGGCGCGGCGATGCCCTCGCCGACAGGCTCCGAGGCGCAGCCGGCAAGCGCGAGCAGCGCAAAACCGGCCCAGGCCGCGGCGAGCCAGCGGTAACCCAGTGTGGGCGGCAGCATGGTTTCCCCTCCTTCCAACGGGCTCACTGTCGCGCCGGAGGCAAGCTCGGACGTTGTGCCATGAACTTGTTGCACGCCTGTTGCGGCAAGCTGACGCAACTAGGGGCCGTGATCGGTGATTGCGCCGAGACTCGCCGTCGACACGAGTTGCATATACTTGGCGAGGACGCCGCGGGTGTATTTCGGTGCCGGTGGGCGCCAGCGCGCACGGCGTTGTGCCAGCTGCTCATCGCTTACGTTGAGCTGGATAGAGAGCCGGTGCGCATCGATGGTGATCGAATCGCCCTCCTCGATCAGGGCAATGGTTCCGCCGACGTATGCCTCCGGCGCGACGTGGCCCACGACCATGCCCCAGGTCCCGCCCGAGAAGCGCCCGTCGGTGACGAGGCCTACCGATTCGCCGAGGCCCTGGCCGATCAGGGCCGACGTAGGCGCCAGCATTTCCGGCATGCCCGGACCGCCCTTCGGTCCCTCGTAGCGGATGACAATCACGTCCCCGGCGTTGATCTGCTTGGCCATGATGGCTTCAAGGCATGCCGCCTCGCTGTCGAACACGCGCGCCGGGCCGGTGATCGACGGCTTCTTGAGCCCGGTGATCTTGGCCACGCAACCCTCCGGGGCCAAGTTGCCTTTCAGTATCGCGAGGTGACCCTGCGAATACATGGGCGTCGACCACGGCCGGATGACTTCCTGATCCGGTCGCGGTGTCGCGGGTACGGTGCCAAGTTCCTCCGCGAGGGACTTGCCGGTGATCGTCATGCACTCTCCGTGCAGCAGGTCATGGTCGAGCAGCATGCGTAGCACCTGCGGCACGCCGCCCGCAGCATGAAAATCGGTGGCGACGAAGCGCCCGGAGGGCTTGAGGTCGCAAAGCACCGGCACGCGCCGGCGCACACGCTCGAAGTCGTCGAGAGTCCATTCGACCCCCGCTGCCGCGGCAATGGCAAGGTAGTGCAATACCGCGTTGGTCGAACCGCCTGTCGCCATGACCAGGGCGATCGCATTTTCGATCGCCGGTCGGGTGATGATGTCGCGCGGTTTGAGGTCGAGCCTGACGGCATTGACCAACGCCCGCGCGGAAGCCGCAGCCGAGTCCGCCTTCTCCGGATCCGGCGCTGACATCTGCGAGCTGCCGAGCAGGCTCATCCCCAGCGCCTCGAACGACGACGACATCGTGTTCGCCGTGTACTGGCCGCCGCAAGCGCCGACCGTCGGGCAGGCATTTCTTTCGATGCCGTCAAAATCTTCTTTCGCCATCTTGCCGGCGCTGAACGCACCGACCGCCTCGAAGGGACTGACGATCGTTAGCTTCTGTCCGTGCCAGAACCCCGGCTTGATGGTGCCGCCGTAGACGAAGATGCCGGGAACGTTGATGCGCGCCATCGCCATCATGCAGCCCGGCATGTTTTTGTCGCAGCCCCCGATGCAGACCACGCCGTCCATGCATTGCCCGTTGACGGCGACCTCGATTGCATCGGCGATCACCTCGCGCGACACCAGCGAGTATTTCATGCCGTCGGTGCCCATGCCGATGCCGTCGGTTACGGTCGGGAAGCCGAAGACCTGGGGCATCGCATCGGCGCTCTTGAGCGCGGCCATCGCGCGGTCGACGAGCGGCTGGATGCCCGCGTTGCACGGGTTCATGGTGCTGTGTCCGCTGGCGACGCCGATGATCGGCTTTTGGAAATCGCCATCGCCGAAGCCGACGGCGCGCAACATTGCGCGATTCGGCGAGCGGGCCACCCCCTCGGTGATCATCCGGCTGCGGCGGTTGTTCGGCATGCGGGGAGCCTCTTCTGCTGTCTCGTATAATCGGTGAATTCTAACAAAGCCCGCGGCGCGTTCGAGCCGCGCCCGTCATCGATGCTCGTCCACCCGCAGTTCGATCCAGTTGCCTTTCACGTAGGGCCACTGGCCGTGCGCTGGTACGGCCTGATGTACTTGATCGGGTTCGTGCTCTTCGTCGTGCTGGGGAAGATGCGTGCGCGGCAGAATCTGCTCACCGGCTGGCACCCGCGCGACGTCGACGACATGCTCTTCTTCGGCGTGTTTGGGGTGATTCTGGGTGGGCGCCTCGGCTACGTCCTGTTCTACAAACCACTCTACTATTTCGCCAATCCGCTGCAGATTCTGGCGCTGTGGCAAGGAGGCATGAGCTTTCACGGCGGATTTCTCGGCGTGCTCATCGCCCTGGTGATCTTTGCGCGTCGGCGCAACAAGCGCTGGCTTGAGGTTACCGACTTTGTCGCACCGCTGTGCCCGCTCGGCCTGGCGGCGGGACGGCTTGGCAACTTCATCAATGGCGAGTTGTGGGGCCGGCCTTCCGATCTGCCCTGGGCGATGGTGTTCCCGCGGGTCGACGCGCAGCCGCGGCACCCGTCGCAACTCTACGAATTCGGGCTCGAGGGCCTCGCGCTGTTCGCCCTGGTATGGATCTACTCGAGACGGCGTCGCCCGGTCGGCGCCGTCTCCGGATTGTTTCTGATCGGATACGGCACGTTTCGCTTCCTCGGCGAATTTGCGCGCGAACCGGATGACTTCCTCGGCTTCCTCCACGGCTTGACGATGGGACAGTGGCTGTCGCTGCCGATGATCGTGGCCGGGATCGGCCTGATGCTGTGGGCTTACTGGCGCGCGCGCAAGGCGCAACCGACGCTATTCGGGCCCTAATCCACGCGCCGAAAATCACCTTCGAGCGAGTCACGCCGGAATCCCTGGCCGACGCTCGCGCGCTGGATTGCATAGGGCGTGCCGAGATTGATCGGCAATAGCAACAGGAGCAGGGCGATCAGATCGGAAACGATACCGGGCAAGATCAGCAGAAGCGCGGCCAGAACCCTGCGGCCGCTGTCGAGCAGCCCGCGCAGGAGCGGTTGATCGCCGCGCAGCGCCGCAAGCGTTTTGGCGCGAAATGTAATGCGCTCCTTGCGCAGCAGCAGCACGCCGGCGACGGCCGAGGCGACGAACCACACCACAGCGGGGATGCCTGTCCAGCGCGCAAAGCGAAAGGTCGCCAGCACGTCGAGGACTGGAAAAATGAGTACAATCAACATTACGACGAAACGCATGCAAGCTCCTCGCCGCCGGCGCTGTTCGCAATGCAACTGGCGGCTCCGCGGAGGGCCCTGTGCCAGCTCAGTCGATAGCGCAATCGGCAACCCAGTCGAACGTCACGTTGCCCACTGAGCCGGCAGGGAACCCTGCGACTCATTCATCGATCCTGATTCTGACCACACTGCCCGAGCGGAGCACTGCGGAAGCGTTGGCGCGGGAACTGCTCGCGACTCGCCTTGCTGCGTGCATCCAGATCGGTGCGACGGCGCAGTCACTCTATCACTGGCGCGGCGAAATCGAAACCGCAACCGAAATCCCGCTCGCCATCAAGACCCGCGCCGGTCTCTATCCACGCGTCGAGGAGACCATCCGCCGGCACCACCCCTACGAACTTCCGGAGATCGTTGCTGTCCCCATAGCCTATGGCTTGCCTGCCTACCTCGCCTGGATCGTCGCGGAGACTGATGCGCTCCCTTAAAGGGCACGGGCGCGTGCTTGTGGCAGGCGTCGCCGCCGCGCTGCTCAGCTTCGCCTCCTGGCCGCTGACGGCGCAGGTCGATCCGCTGCCCCCGGAAAAGGCGTTCCGGTTTTCTGCCCGTCTCGTCGATGCCGGTACGGTCGAGGCGCGGTTCGTCATTGCTGACGGGTATTACCTCTATCGTGACAGGATCCACTTCGCGATCGAACCCGCTGCCGCGGGGCTCTCGGTGCCACCGCTGCCGGAAGGAACCATCAAGCAGGATCAGTTCTTCGGGCCGGTCGAGACTTATCGCGGTGACGTAGTCGTCCGGTTGGCCCTGAAGAACCCCAAGCCAGGGGAGATGATCGTGATCGCTGCCGAGTCGCAGGGCTGCGCCGACATCGGACTTTGTTACCCGCCGACGGTGCAGCACGTTGCCCTGGCGCTGCCGGAGGCGGGCAAGGGGCCCGCGGCGCCGAACGCGGCACCGAGTCGGGCCTGGTTTAACTGAGGCGTTCCCCAATCGAAGTGAGTGTTCGCTGTCTTTCTTGACCATGCACCGGGTGCGCCTACTTATCATGCTGACTGCGGGCTTGCTCGCATTGGCGCTCGGAATTGGCGTCGCGGTGTGGTATCGAAGCGCACCGGACGCGACGGCGTTGCTCGCACTTTCCCTACCCGACACACATGGGGTCGAGCAACCGCTCGCGCAGTGGCGGGGCAAGGTGCTGGTGGTCAATTACTGGGCGACTTGGTGCGGGCCCTGCCGCGAAGAGATGCCCGAGTTCGTTCGTGCGCAGCGCGATCTGGGTCCCCAGGGTGTGCAATTCGTCGGCATCGCAGTAGACAAGCCCGAGCCGGTCGCTCAATTCTCCAAGGAACTCGAGCTCAATTATCCGGCGCTAATCGGCGGGAATGACGCCGTCGAACTCACCCGACCCTTGGGTAACCACCTTGCCGCGTTGCCGTTCACGGTGATTCTCGACCGCGAAGGGCATATTGTCTATGCCCAGATGGGGCCGTTTAAATCTGAGCAACTACGTTCAATTATCGGCAAAATCATCTAATTTAACGCATTTGTAGATAGGCAAGCACTGCGCGCTTGGAGTGCGAGCGGGTCCAAGAGCCTTTCACATGGGTGCGCGGAGCGCTCCTATCGCCGCCATGCGACGTTGGGTCCGAGCCAGCCGGGCACCCTCGCAAATTCCGCTATGCTGGACAATCTGTCGCGATCTCCTGCAAACTTGCGCCCTACTCCGGGGGTGGGGGATGGATGGACCTGCGCAAGCTTAAGACGTTGATCGAGTTGGTGGAGAGCTCGGGCATCGCCGAACTCGAGATCGCCGAGGGCGAAGAGCGGGTGCGCATTACCCGCTCGCTTCCCCCGCCAGGAGCGCCGCCGACGCTGGGCGCGGCGCCGACACAGCCGGCGGGCGTGCAGTTGTCGACGACGGCGCCCGAAGGGCAGCCGACTGCCGCTGCGGCGCCGGAAGGGCATGTCGTCAAGTCGCCGATGGTGGGGACCTTCTATCGGTCGGCTTCCCCCGGCGCCAAGCCGTTCGTCGAGATCGGTGACGAGGTGCAGGTGGGCGACGCGCTATGCATCATCGAAGCGATGAAACTGATGAACGAGATCGAGGCCGATCAGGCGGGCGTGGTCAAGGCCATCCTGCTTGAAAACGGGCAGCCCGTTGAGTACGGGCAGGCGCTCGTCGTCATCGGCTAGGCGCCGCGGGCGAGCCGCCCTCGCGCGGCATCCTCCCAGGCTGCCTTTGCTCCAACCAGGCTAACGTGTCGACAAAAAGCGCCGGGCAGTTGTTCGACAAGGTCCTGATCGCCAATCGCGGCGAGATCGCCCTGCGCATTCAGCGCGCCTGCCGCGAGCTGGGCATCAAGACGGTGGTTGTTCATTCCGAGGCGGACGCCGACGCCAAGTACGT
>Ga0074045_10001299_pt1 | contig 24186 bp, 22 predicted proteins | sample BogForMeECP23OM2_FD_94442 | JGI IMG/M metagenome (GOLD analysis project Ga0074045, IMG submission 94442) | Bog forest soil microbial communities from Calvert Island, British Columbia, Canada - Bog Forest MetaG ECP23OM2 | ecosystem: Environmental > Terrestrial > Soil > Wetlands ... | reverse complement strand
TGGGATAAACGACATATCTATTCCTGATACTGACATGAAGTGGAAAGACTGGGTGCATGTGACCAAACTCGACCCTGATAAGCAGCTCAGGCCCGGCGACATCGATGCCATCGCCACGAGCGGCACCGACGCACTGATGCTCTCGGGCACCCTGAACGTGACAAAAGAGAACCTGCTCGCCCTCCAGAGGCAGATCGCAAAGTATGATCTGCCGGTCGTGATGGAACCTGCAGGCCCTGAGGCGGTACTCGTCGAGGGGATCGAGTATCTCTTTGTACCAAGCGTGCTGAACACGACCGACGTGCAGTGGATTGTGGGCAAACACCGGTTCTGGGTCCAGCAACAGGACGGCAAAATCCCGTGGGACCTGGTAATACCCGAGGCCTACATCGTCCTCAACCCTGCTTCTTCAGTGGGCCGGGTGACAAAAGCCGCCTGCGATCTCAAGCCTGCCGAGGTCGCAGCATACACCGCGGTAGCCGACCGGTACTTCCGTTTCCCGATCGTCTATATTGAATATTCCGGGACCTATGGTGAACCGGCTGTCGTAAAAGCGGCGTCCGAGGCGATCGACCGGGCGATCCTCTACTATGGCGGCGGGATCAATTCGGCAGAGAAAGCGGCCGAGATGGGGAAGTACGCGGATACGATCGTGGTAGGAAACGCGGTGTATGACCAGGGTGTCTCCGTCCTCAAGGCAACGGTAGACGCCGTCCAGTAACTTTTTTTATGCCCGAGATTGACATCGTGCTCGTTGCCCCCTTATATGAGGGAAACGTGGGATTCGCCGCACGGGTGATGAAGAATTTCGGTTTCACCCGGATGGTGCTGGTCGATCCCTGCACGCTGGGCGAGGAAGCCAAAGGCCGGGCCTCCCATGCACAGGATGTCCTGAAAAACGCTGAGATCTGTACCATTGAGGACGTCTTTGCCCGGAGCAGCATCGTTGTTGCAACGACCGGTCAGGTAAGCAAGTCGGTCTGCACCCCTATGAGAATGCCGTTTTACTCACCCCGCGAACTGCGCGACCGCATCGGCACAGCGGAAGGGCGGGTCTCCATCCTCTTTGGCCGAGAGAACTGGGGGCTCAACAACGACGAGGTGAAACGCAGCGATATGATCTGCACGATCCCGACCGCGGATGAGTATCCGATCATGAACCTCTCCCACGCGGTCGGCGTTGTCTGTTACGAGCTTGCACATCTCTCCCCTCCCCAGTACCGGCTCGCCTCTCCCTTTGAGATGGGACACCTGTACAGGCACATCGACCGGTTCCTGGACTCTGTGCATCACCCGGCATTCAAGCGCGAGAACACGATGATCATGATCCGGCGCATCTTCGGGAGGGCCGGCCTGACAACCCGGGAGGCAAGCACGGTCCACGGTCTCCTGCGCAGGACCGAGTGGCATGTTGATCCCGATGCACTCGAGAGGGAGAAAGAAGCACAGCGGCGTCACAAAAACCAGCATCTCGAATTTGATGAAGCGCCGGATGTCGATGACGGCGAGGAGTAGACGCAAATCTCCGGGTTTGCCCGAATCGCGGGAAATGGTAATCCGGAACAGCAGCCTCTTCACTCCCCGGTGCAAACTGTGCGGCCTTAAAGGGGTAGAGCCCGGACACTCCAAAAAATACGCCCGTAAAACCGTCCAATTGCTCTGCCCAAAAATCTGTGCCCTTATACTCTCCTATTTCCCAAAATACGCCCAAATTGAGCCCCATATAATGGCCTTTAGAGCCCCATATTCGCGTTCCAGCGGCCTTGTTTTTCCGGATCGTGCAATTGGCTATTTTACCTGCGATCTGCCAAAATAACCCCGTTATTGAGTCCATTTTAATTTGTCCGATTTCAAAAATACGGCTTATTTGGGCTTATTTGTGAAAGGAGCCCGATATGGGCTTCTTTTGGGTGTGGAGGTGGGAAATCCGGGGCTATATCGAGCCCGGAATAGGGTGAGGATATTGGATGAGGAGAGCCTCCCACCCGATGTAATATATCTTTTCCCTATATGGGGAAAGACCTCAGAGATTCCAGACATGTGTCTGTCTGGATGAGGGTATCGTGTTGTCGGGCCTGCAGATATTATCTATCGGCCCGGAATTTTCTTTTTAAAAAGGTGGTAAGATTATGCCGGTGATTGCGCTTTTACCGGCACACATTCTTCCTTCCTCACCGGCTTTTTCACCCAGATGAGTTCCTTATTCTCAAAAGCAAAAGAGTTCATAATTAAAACACGGATACCTGCCGGCACCGACGATGTATCTGCATTTGCCGGGACCATAACAGCGAATTCACAATGAATAACAGTTCCGTCTGCTGCCCGCTCGGCCCGGGTGAGTTCTTCCGGCAGCGGGGAAGGGACCACCCTCTCCAGCGTGACAAAAATCTTTACGCATTCCCGGTGACCGCCGTTTCGCCGTTCGAGCGTGGCAATCTTATCATACCCGTTTCCCGTTGAATGGGACGAGTACTTCCAGCCATCATAACTGGAGTAGGTGTTCCGAATATCTTTTGCCACAAGATCATGCATAATGTCTGAACTGAATCCCATATGTGCTCAAAGAGATTTCAAATGTCACCCTTATTAAATACGCATGGTTAACTTGTTGTGGTTGTCGTACCGACGGTAACAGAAATGGTTAATCTAAGAAAACCATCATTAAAATAAACGGTCTCTTGTCCGAAATTGTTTAAAAAATTCTTTTAATTAGTTGAAATATTTCATATTATATGATTACAAAATGAAGGCCAATTTTTCTTCATTTTCTGCAATGACGCACCAAAAGCAATTCTTTAATAATGCAATGTACTAATGTTAAACCCGATCAGATTATGGCGAATAAAAAGCGTTTTGGATTGATTGCAATTGTTATTGCAGCATTGTTCGTAACGGTTCTCCTTGCTGGATGTACCAGTTCTTCAACGGGGTCTTCCCCGCAAAACTCTACTGTGGCACAAGCCCCGGCGGCATCCGGTAACCAGAGCTTGGTCGTTGCGACGACAACGAGTCTCTATGATACCGGCTTGCTCAACTATCTCCAGCCCATTTTCGAGAATCAGTCTGGCATTAAGCTCCTGATCACCGAACAGGGGACCGGGAAAGCCATTGCGATCGCGAAAAACGGCGATGCAGATGTCCTGCTCGTCCATGCACCGGCCCAGGAACTCGCATTTATGGCTGGCGGGTACGGCCTGAACCGGCGGTCATTTGCATCGAACTATTTTGAGATCGTCGGACCGGCAAACGATCCTGCGGGTATCGCAAATTTGACCGCGAATAATGCATTCTCTACCATCCTGCTCAAGGGAACCAATAGTACCCCCGGTGTTGCTTTCGTGTCCCGCGGCGATGGCTCGGGAACGCAGACGGCTGAAATCAATATCTGGACAAAAGCCGGGTATAATTACACAAACAACGTCGAGAACACCGGCCCGTGGTATATCGAATCCGGCCAGGGAATGGGTGCGACACTCCAGATGGCAAGCGAGAAAGGTGCCTATACCCTGACCGATCAGGGAACGTTCCTTGCCTACCAGAGCAACCTCACGCTTGTCCCGCTGGTCACGCAGGGCACCAGCCTGCTCAATATCTACAGTGTCATGGCAGTATACAATGCCCATCAGCCGGTCAGCAAAATACAGGAGGCCAACGAGTTCATCAACTTCCTCCTCTCACCGCAAACACAGGCCGACATCGGAAACTTCGGCGTGCAGCAGTACGGGAAGTCGCTCTTCACACCCATGTCCGTGAGCGTGCCCAATGCCCCCGCAGGCTGGGTCGGCGATCACAGTACCCCGGCAACGGATCTTACTCCTGAACCCACACCGGCGGCCACGACACTCCCGGCAACAATGACCACTGCAGCGAACACAACCGCTGCATCACCCTGATTTTCCCCTTTTCTCTCTCGCCGGGATCACTTGTCACGGGGGAATACAGAATCAAACATCCTCGCGAAACGATATGTATGTCATCGGCATTTTTTTTACGAGGATGAACCGTTATATGTAATTATGCCATCGTTGAACTAAGGGTAAAAGTAATTACCGGTGTTAACCATTTCAGGAAGATTACCCTGAATGGTACCCGGCCATCCTTAAATGCGGGAAGGTGCCAGGTTTGAGCGATATTATATCGGGAGTTGTGCAGGCAGTCAACCTGATTGTCACCCTCAACCCCGAGGTCATGCAGATCGCTATCCTGTCCATCTATATCTCCCTCACATCGACCATTATCGCATCCTGCATCGCCATCCCTGCCGGTGGGTTTATCCATTTCTATGATTTCCGGGGAAAAAACGTCCTGATTGCCCTTATCCAGACCCTTTACTCCCTTCCGACGGTGGTGGTCGGCCTTGTGATCTACCTCATAATCTCACGGAGCGGACCGCTGGGATTTTTCGGCCTTCTTTTCACCCCGGAGGGGATGATTCTCGGGCAGACCATCCTTATCATTCCCATCATGACAGGGCTTGTTATAGCGGCGCTCAGTGGCGTAGGCCAGGAAATCCATGATACGCTGGTATCCCTTGGCGCAACAAGCGTGCAGAGTATCATCCAGATCGTCAAAGAGGCCCGGATAGCAATCCTGAGCGCGGTGATCCTCGGCTTTGGCAGGGCAATATCCGAGGTCGGGGTCGCCATGATGATCGGGGGGAATATACGAGGGGAGACCCGGGTGCTGACCACAGCCATCGCCCTTCAGACCGGCCTTGGGGACTTCGGCTTCTCCATTGCTCTTGGTATTATTCTCCTCCTGATTGCGCTGGTTATCGTCATCATCATGTACCTGATTACCTCAGGTTCCTTCGGGGGCATGATACAGATCGCCGGGGGTGCGCCACGGTGATAATCGAATGTTCCGGTATCGCCCGTACCGCAGGGGGAAAAACGATCCTCGATGATATCACTCTGGAAATCCGGAACGGTGAAATATTTACCCTGATCGGGCCCAGCGGGAGCGGGAAGACGACCCTGCTCCGCCTCTTCGATCTGCTTGACATGCCTTCGAAGGGGAGGCTGGTATTCGACGGCACTGATACCGATGCCCCGGAACCGGTCCGGCGCGCAATAAGGCGGCGGATGAGCATGGTTTTCCAGAAACCCGTTGTCCTGAATACGACCGTTCTTGAAAATGTCGCGTTCGGCCTGATGGTCCGGGGAAACGGAGTGCACGAGGCCGGGGCAAAGGTGAGGGAAGTTCTCGAACTTGTGGGCCTCCCTGGTTTTGCCGGACGCAGGGCGACAACGCTTTCCGGGGGCGAGATGCAGCGCGTTGCCCTTGCCCGTGCGATGGTCACAGAGCCCGAAGTCCTCATCCTTGACGAGCCGACCGCAAATCTCGACCCGGTCTCTGCTGAGGCGATCGAGGACCTTATCGTCAGGATAAACCTGGATATGCATACCACCATCATCCTTTCTACCCATGACATGATCCAGGGACAGCGCCTCGCCGACCGGATGGGGGTGATCATCGGGGGGAGACTTGCCCAGACTGGTACCATTAATGAAATTTTCTATCAGCCAAAGACCCGAAGTATCGCCCGGTTTGTGGGTGTTGACACCGTCCTGCAGGGTGTCGTGGAGGAAAACGACCGGGGCCTTGCGAAAGTTGTCGTCGGTGACACTATTTTTGAGGCCCTGACCTCAGCGCTGCCGGGTCTCCGTGTTTCCCTCTTCATCCGCCCGGAAGAGATCGTTCTCACAAAGCCGGCAACTGTCCCCTCTCCTACCAGCGCAAGGAACCAGATCACCGGGACAATTACCAAGATGGTCCCCGTTGGTCCTTTTATCCGTGTCATTTTAGGAGACAGTGGCCCCATTACCGCCCTTATCACAAGGAAGTCATGCACGGAGATGGGATTTGCGGTCGGGATGCAGGTCGTTGCAGGTATCAAGGCAACGGCGATCTATGTACTGCCCGATCCGAAAGTGGATGCATGAAAAGCGTGCCGGGACCTGTGGCTGGTCGGTCTCTTGAGGATCGGCTATGATTCATGCAGCAGCCCGGCCGGTGTCTTCACGCCACGGTATCCAGGAATAAAGTTTTCAGAATATCAGCACACGCTGGTGATCTGCCTGGACATTCCCCGGCAGGTAAAACAGGATCTTCCCGAGGCCAGGGTATCCAATCTCCAGCACGGCCTTGAGATTCTTATTCTTGGTCGCGCCCCGTTTCTGGAATGAGGGGGAGAGGGCAAACAGGTGAAGGTTTTCGTTGCCGGCAACTGCGTTGATGAGGTCCTGGATATTATACCCGACAGAATCCGGGCTGATCTTGCGATCTCCGGTAAGTGCGTAAATCCCGTCCTCCAGAAAGATCACCCTTGTCAGGATCCCGTCGTGGGCGCATGCCACCGCAAACGCGATCGCGCCGTAGGCATACTCTGTGCTGTACGGGCTTCGCGTGATAAGAATGAGAACGGGTGGGAAGGTACTGTTCTGATCTGCCCGGTCGAAGGAAGGGCCGGAGCCTTTCCACGGGAATTGGATCGACCCTGCATTCGCTGAGAGGACGATATGGCTCCGCCTGAATCGTTCTATCATCACGTTCAGGTCCCGGAACTTGAACGGTTTGATGCCGCAGGTGGATATCACCACACCCTTCCCGTCATCCCAGGTACCATATCCCCGGGCAGTGGCGCAGCGGTTGCATGCTAGTGCCTGGAAGGTGAGGTTTTGTTTTCCTGCAAGGTCATAGAGATCCTCAAGGCCCTGGCCAATATTTTCGGCGTCGGCTGGTCTCTGCGCGGTGTGCCCCATATGGATGCCATCGATATACGCATAGAGATCAACAGAGAACCGGTTTTCCAGTGCAGCAAAGAGGAAACGGAGCCCATGCCATGCTGACCGGTGCATGTAGGGGGACTCCAGCTGCAGCCATCCAACGGTGTCCGGGGGAACGGGAGGTCTTTTCTCCCGGACCTGCATTACTACATCGTTCCAGAATGACGGTTGCTTGTCCGCGGCGGGGTTGTTCTGGTCGATCATCTGGCCGGGACTTCTCATCTTGATCTGGTCTATAAAGATCCCCCGGAGCTCCAGTTCCTGCCGGTCGCAGATAATCCCGACGGCATTCATGGAGAGGATGACAGACCAGATCTCCTTGGTTTCGGGGTTTTCAAGGCTCGCGAGTGCATCCCCGGTGAGAAGGAAAGTAAATACCGGGCTCTTTGCAGTTGCCCGGTACATCAGGGATTCGGGATATATCTGGATAAAATAGAACTTGAGCGCTTCCTCAAGCCACGAAAGCCGCTCGGTTGTGAGGGGGCCTGAAAGAAGGAAAAAATGCGAGGTCATGATCAGCCGGGTGTATCCGTTATCTGGTGCGTGGCACTATAATGAAAGTCACGAATAGTGTTTAATTCATCAGAATCCTTTAAAATCTTTGCTTTATCTGTTCCACAAGAGAGATAAAATGCTTTGATCTCCGGGTAAAATCAGCTGTTCTTTGCATTTTTGCTTTTCCCTTTCCGGCCACAATCCCTCTTTTGTCGTCTTAGTTTCGGAAAGAGCCGCCTCACGTATTTTTTTACCTGTGGTGGACCTGCGGCTTTGAGGAATTTTGCAAAAGAAGTAAACCCAATAAGGAAGTACATCGAACTGGTTACCTATGAGCGACGAGAAAATAAAGCAGGCATTGCAGGAAGCAGGTCTTACCGGGGAGATCACCTGTCCCCAGGCATTTGGCATCGCGGAGAAAGCGAAGGTCCCGCGGAGTGCGGTCGGCGAGTATTGCACGCGGAACCGGATCAAGATAAGGAATTGCCAGTTGGGCTGCTTCAAATGAGCAGGTCCATCAGCGCCGTTGGAGAATGGGATCGCCTATCCGGTTTTTGGAAAATCCGGGCTGCTCAATACGTTCGTAGGCAGCGACGGGATTGTCTGCATACCTGCCGGGAGCGAAGGGATGGAACGGGGCAATGATGTGGATGTGATCTTATGGTAAAACGATATCTCAATGTACAGTTACTTGACGATGTTTGTGCTCTCCTTGACCGGGAATTCCCGGACGTATTTTCGACAGAGATAGTCCCTCTTGGAGCTGCGCCCGGCCGGATCGCGGCCCGGCCCATTTTCAGCAGATACTCGGTTCCGGAGATCCACCTTGCCGCCATGGACGGTATCGCGGTGGCGAGCCGGGACACTCTGGGCGCTTCCGAACAGCACCCGGTTGAACTGGATAACGCAGTCCGGGTAAATACCGGCAACATCGTCCCCCCCGGCTATGATTCCGTCATCATGATTGAGGATACCTGGCAGAACGGGGATCGGTACATCATCCGGAAATCCGCTGCCCCTTGGCAGCATATTCGTCCCGCTGGGGAAGACCTGGCTGAATCGGAAATGGTGCTCCCTTCCGGCCACCGTATCCGTCCCCACGAGGTTGGAGCGCTAGCCACCTACGGTATTACCGAAATCGAGGTCCATTCAGTCCGGATTGGTTTGATCCCGACCGGGAGCGAACTTGTCCAGCCCGGAACCCGTCCGGCCCCGGGGCAGGTTGTTGAGAGTAATACGGTGATGGCAACGGCAATGCTCGAAGAAGCAGGTGCGCGATGCACGCGGTATCCCTTTGTCGAGGACGACCCGGTCCGAATCCGCGAAGCGGTCAGGAATGCCGTACAGGAGAACGATGTTGTCATTGTCTCGGCAGGCTCATCTGCTGGCAACCGGGACTTCACTGCGGACGTGATCGGAGATCTTGGCGAAGTGCTGGTCCACGGAATCGCGATCAAACCGGGAAAGCCAGCGATCATCGGGCGGGTCGATAAAAAACCGGTCTTCGGCCTGCCCGGGTACCCGCTCTCTGCACTGACCGTTATCCGGGAACTCATCCTTCCCTTTTTAAGAAAATACCACATCGTTGTCCCTGAACCTGCCCTGATCCCTGCGGCGATAACATCGGCGATTGCAAAAGAGATCGGATCTGATGAGTTCGTGCTCTGTACACTGGGGCGCGTCGGCAACCATTGGGTGGTTACCCCGCAGTCCAAAGGGTCCGGTGTCCAGATGAGTGCTGTCCGGGCAAACGCGTACGTCCGGATCCCCCGTAACTCGGAAGGGATTGAGGAGGGGCAACAGGTGGATGCGGTTCTTATGGTCCCGTCATATGAAGCGGAACTTGCCCTTCTTGTGACCGGTAGCCACGACCCGGTGCTTGATTACCTTGCAGACATGCTGAGCCGCGAGGGAATACACCTTTTGTCCACCCATGTCGGAAGCATGGTCGGGCTCCTCTCGCTCAAAAAAGATGTCTGCCACGCAGCCCCCACCCACCTTTTGGCACCTGATGGGAGCTACAACACCACATACCTGCAGAAGTACCTCCCTGGTACCGGGATCGATCTCGTCTGCGTAGCCGAACGCCAGCAGGGCATTGTGTCGAATGATGGCCTCACCCTTCGCGAACTTTCCGGCCGGCAGTTCATCAACCGCCAGAGAGGTTCCGGGACCCGCATGCTGCTTGACTACGAACTGGGGAGGTTGGGGATCGACCCCTCAACAATTCCCGGATACGGCAGGGAGGCAACCACCCATATCGCCGTGGCCCTTGCGGTGAAAAGCGGCGAGGCCGATGCCGGTATGTGTGTCTACAGCGCTGCCCGGGCACTCGGGCTCCCGTTTGTGCCGGTGGCAACGGAGCGGTATGAGCTCGCCATCCGGAGGGAACATGCAGGGGACCCCCGGGTACGCATGCTCGTAAAGATGATCCGCTCACCGGAGTTTAAGGGGGTGCTTGAGACACTCGGGGGGTACGACACCAAAGAGACTGGTGTTGAGAGAAAGATCTCCTAGACCGCGCGGGATCAGGATGCCTTGTGCAAAAAAATGTTTTGTTCTTTTTTTGGGTTTCCTCTAGAGCAATTTTTGAATCATAGTAGAATCATGGTACTCACATTACAGTGAAAATCAAATGTGTAGGAACAATATAACCAAGCCTCTAATGTACTTTATCGATCTATAAATTAGTACATTATAGTACGAATCTGACAGGAAAAACAAAATTTCTGTCATGATAACCATAGCGGCCTATGGTTATTCACTCCTTATGGCATATTCAAAACCTTTTATTGAGCATATTTGCAATTTTTACCAGGGTTGGCATGAAAAAGGGTTGATTTCATGCAAGTATACTATATTGTTCTAACTTTCTTCGAAAAGTTAAAAAAAAGTGTGAACCGCTTTGTAAATTTAGATAACTTTAATTAACTTGCCTCAATAACATAGAGTCTATCGGCTAGAAATGTGTGCGTGATAGTTATGGCGTTTTCAGTACATGTAAACATAGAGCGGTGCACCGGTTGTGGCAACTGCGTCACCGCGTGTCCGGTCGATGCGCTCGAACTGCATACCGTGGACCCGGTAACGAAAGAGAAGATCTATGCGGTCAAGAACGGGAAGTCAATACACCTCGACGTGAAATCCGAGCTCTGTGCGGGCTGCGGTGTCTGTGTCCTTGCCTGCCCCTACGATGTTATCCGCCTCTCCGGAAAAGGAGAAATGATACCGTCCGAGGCATGAAGAGCCAGAGGTTTGCCTGATTACTGATTGTTTGTAATTTTAAAAAAAAGGAATACCATGACAAAGAACATTACCATCAACCTGATCTCGGGCCGCACCATCCAGCAGGGTGTTGCGATCGAGGGTGGCAAGGAAAAGCCCAACTACCGGACTGCGGCTGGTATTATTGAACTTGATCCAACAGACTTCAAGAGGCTTGGCATCTGGAAGAACACCAATGTCCGGGTTACCAGCCCCTACGGCAACGTTGTCGTCAAGGCGATCGAGACCACCCAGGGACCGCACCCGGGAGTTGCTTTTATCCCTATGGGACCGTGGGCAAACTCCATTATTGATCCGAACACCTACTCAACGGGGATGCCGACATTTAAAGGAACTCCGGTGACACTGGAAGTTGCGGTCAATGAGCCTATCCTTCTCGGTATCGAACTTGTACAGAAACTGTGTGGGGTGAAAACAGCATGACCAAGACTGTAACCGATGTAATCTGCCCCTTCTGCGGAACACTCTGTGATGATCTTGAAGTCATTGTCTCGGATGACGGCAAGAAACTTCTCGAAGTCAATAATGCCTGCGTGATCGGGACTGAGAAGTTCCTGCACTCCCAGTCATCTGACCGGATCACCCGTCCGCGGATGCACCAGGAAGACGGATCATGGAAGGAGATCTCCTATGATGAGGCGGCTGAATACACCGCCCAGATGCTCGCGAAGGCGAAAAAGCCGCTCCTGTTCGGCTGGTCTTCAACCAACTGCGAGGCCCAGAGCGTAGGGAATGAGATTGCCGAAATGAGCAGGGCATGCTGCGACAATACCGCAGCAACCTGCCACGGCACTTCTCTGATTGCAATTCAGGATATCGGTCTTCCTTCCTGTACTCTCGGGGAGGTCAAGAACCGTGCGGACAGGATTGTTTTCTGGGGCTGCAACCCGGCACATGCCCACCCCCGGCATATGTCCCGTTACTCCATCTTCCCCCGCGGTTTCTTTACCGGCAAGGGACAGATGAGCCGCAAACTGATTGTCGTTGACCCCCGTGTCACCGACACCGCAAAGATGGCCGACGTCCACCTCCAGGTGGAACAAGGCAAGGACTATGAACTCCTGGACGCACTTCGTGTTGCCTTTAAAGGGGAATGGCTTCCTGATGTTGTCGCGGGTATCCCCAGTGAGAAGATCCGCGAGGCTGCTGATGTTTTAAAGAGCGGCAGGTTCGGTATCATCTTCTTCGGCATGGGTGTCACACAATCCCTCGGTAAGAACCACAACATCGACGAGGCAATTGCCGTCACTAAAGACCTCAATGAGTATACGAAATTCTCGATCATGCCGATGCGGGGACACTACAATGTTACCGGCTCCGGAGAAGTCTTTGCATGGCAGTTCGGGTTCCCCTTCTCGGTCGACCTCACCCGCGGCTTTGCCCGCTACAACCCGGGCGACACCAGTACAATCGACCTTCTCACCCGCGGAGAAATCGACGCCATGTTAACCATCGGCAGCGACCCGGGCGCACACTTCCCGATCAGCGCTGTCAAGCCAATCGCCAACATGCCGTCCGTCTGCATTGACCCTCACCTGACCCCGACCTCCGGTGTCTCAAAACTTCATGTCCCGGTCGCTTTCAACGGTGTCGAAACCGGTGGCAACTGCTATCGTATGGACAATGTGCCGATTGACTGCCGGAAGGTAGTTGAGCCCCCGGAGGGGATGCTCACCGACGAACAGTTCCTGATCAAAGTCCGCGACCGCCTGAAACAACTCAAGGGGGCGGCATAAACATGTCAGAATACATCATTAAGAACGGTCACGTCTTTGACCCCGTCCAGGGCATCAAAGGCGACAAGAAGGATATCTCAATCAAGGACGGAAAGATAGTCGACAAGGTAAGCTCCTCGGCAAAGGTTATCGATGCCAAGGATAAGACCGTCATGGCAGGCGCCGTAGAGATCCATGCCCACATTGCAGGGCCCAAGGTCAACCTCGGCCGCATCTACCGGCCTGAGGACAAGCTCTTCAGCTGCACAGCAACTCATGGCATGGAGCGGATGGGTGGCGGGGCATCGATCCCGACTACGTTCAAGACCGGCTACGAGTATGCAAAGATGGGTTACACCACCGCGATGGAAGCCGCGATGCCCCCGCTCTTCTCCCGCCATGTCCACGAGGAGATCCGCGACACCCCCATTATCGATGAGGGCGCCTTCCCGGTCTTCGGGAACAACTGGTTCGTGCTCGAATACCTCAAGAACCATGAAGTCGAGAACACCGCAGCCTATATCGCATGGCTCCTCCGCGTGACGAAGGGGTACGCAGTCAAGGTCGTCAACCCCGGTGGGACAGAAGCCTGGGCCTGGGGACTGAACTGTCTTTCCGTCAATGACCCGGTCCCGTATTTCGATATCACACCGGCAGAGATTGTCAAGGGTCTTATTGAGGCGAACGAGTACCTCGGCCTCCCGCACTCGATGCATATCCACCCCAACGATCTCGGGAACCCGGGGTGCTACCAGACCACGCTTGACACCCTGAAACTCGCAGAGGGTTTCAAGGCAAAAAATAACTTCGGCCGCGAACAGGTCATGCATCTCACCCACTCCCAGTTCCATTCCTACAAGGGAACCAACTGGGCAGATTTCGAATCCGGCGCAAAGGAGATCACGGACTACGTGAACAAGAACAAGAACATTACCATCGACACCGGTAACGTTACCCTTGACGAGACCACCACGATGACGGCTGACGGCCCGTTCGAGCACCACCTCACCGGTCTTAACCACCTCAAGTGGGCGAATGTTGACGTGGAACTTGAGACCGCAGCCGGAGTCGTACCTTATATCTACAGCCCGAATATTTCGGTTTGTGCGATCCAGTGGGCGATCGGCCTTGAGATCCCTCTTATGATGAAGGACCCGATGCGCTGTTACATTACCACTGACCACCCGAATGCAGGGCCCTTCACCAGGTACCCCCGTGTCATCAAGTGGCTCATGAGCAAGAAGGCCCGCGATGCCCAGGTCAACGCATTCAAGCACAAGGATAAAGTCCTCTCCCAGACCAGCATCGGGAGTATCGACCGCGAGATCTCGCTGTACGAATTAGCCCAGATGACCCGCGCCGGCCCGGCAAAATCCCTTGGCCTTACCTCCATGTGCGGTGGTCTCGCACCCGGCATGGACGCCGACGTTGCAGTCTATAACTTCAACCCGGACAAGCCAGTTACAAATCCTGATGATATTGAGACAGCGTTCTCACGCTGCGCAGCTGTCTTCAAGAGCGGCGTGCAGGTGGTCCAGGACGGTGAGATCATCAGCATCGGCAACAAGCGCACGCTCTGGGTCAATGTCAATGTCAAGGAAAACCCGCAGGTCATGCGCGACATCAATGAGAAGTTTGTGAAGTACTACAGTATGTCGCAGAACAACTACGAGGCGCTCGGGCACCACTTCGTCCCGAACCCGTATGCGCTCGAAGTCGATGCAACGCAGGCGTAGGTGAGTGAGATGGAAACCGTAACCATTACGATGAAAAATGCGCCTGCACTGTATCTTGAGGCCGACAATGTGTCTCCCGATGCATTTGCGGGCAAGACCGCAGCACAGATCTCCGAACTCCACGTCCACGAAGGTAATACCACTTCGGCCCTCGGAAAATATTTCGAGGTCAAGGGTGATGCCGGTGCAACTGCGGCCGACACGAAGATCGTTGTCAAAGGCGATGTGAAGAAGGTGAAATACCTCGGTTTCAAGATGACCGCCGGGGAGCTTGTCATAGAAGGCAACACTGACCTGTATGTCGGAGCGTGGATGACCGGTGGCAAGATCCTCGCGAAGGGAGATGTTGCAGCATTCGCGGCAACCGCTATGAAAGGCGGCGATCTGGTTATCGAGGGGAATGCCGGCAACTATCTCGGCGCAGCATACCGCGGCGACTGGAGAGGGATGTCCGGTGGCAAGATCCTCGTCAAGGGCAATGCAGGTTCTGATATCGGCATGTACATGACCGGCGGCGAAATCGTCGTAAACGGCAATGTCGATGTTCATGCATTAACCCACGCAGAGGGTGGAAAGCTCGTTGTGAAGGGCAATGCGAAGAGCAAAGTCGGCGGGCAAATGATTGACGGTGAGATCATCATCTTCGGCTCTATCGATACGATGATGCCCGGGTTCAAGCCTGTGGGAGAAGTCGAGCTCGAAGTCGACGGTGCCAAAGCGAAGTTCTCCCACTTCATTGGAGACATGGGCGAGCGCCACAAGAAGAGAAAGGGGCAGGTCGTTTACGCGAACCTGTATAAGAAATTGTAAATGCCCCTTCTCCGCATTTTATTTTTTTTAGACCCCCGAAAGTCTGGTTAAATGCTTTTTTAGTCTCGGGGATGTACACATTGAAGAGATAATTCCTGGTAATATGGCCGGAATAATTGTCAAAGTCGTATTGATCAATGGTCCGGGTGATACAGATGACAACACCGATGTTCAAGCACCTTCCCTGTATAAAAATTGATGGCGAGACCGCAAAAACCGGGACTCATGAAGTTATTGAGGAGGCCCCCGAGGCCTTGTTCGTGAACGGCAGGCACGTGATGACCGCAATGATGAGCCCCACACATCTGGAGGATTTTGTCACCGGTTACCTGTTTACCGAGCAGATCATCAGGAGTTCCGAGGAGATCGAGTCCATCAGGATCGAACCAAACCGGATCAGCGTGATCACAAAGAACCTCTTCAAGGTGCTTGGCCCCAAAAAGACCATCCTCTCCGGATGCGGAGGGGCCGCATCTTTTATCGATACCGAAAAACTTCCTAAAATCACCTCTGACTTTGCTGTTACCCCGGAACGGATACGGACAGCTGTCCGTGAGGTGCTTGAATCCGAACTGCATGCCGTGACCGGTGGCATACACATAGTCGGGCTGGCATCGAAAACAGGCATCATCGCCCACTCCGAGGATATCGGGAGGCACAATGCCCTTGACCGGGTGATCGGGTACGGCATCAGGAACGGGATCGATCTTTCGGAAACGTTTGCCATCTGTTCGGGCCGTATATCTTCAGAGATGGTGCGCAAGTGTCTGGTTGCAGGGATCCCTGTCATAGTCTCGCGTGGCGCGACAACGACACTTGCCGCAACCATCGCAGAGAAAACCGGGGTCTGTGTAGTCGGATTTGTCCGCAGTACAAAGATGAATATCTATACCCATCCCGAACGCATCGAAGGCGCTCCTCCATTTCTCCTGTGATAGCCGAATCCGGCAGGCAGGGAAAAGGGGCTTTTCAGGGTACTGGGGGATGAGAAATATCCTCCGGACAATTTTCCGGGAAAACGACGGAAAAGCGTAATTTTGTCGTTTGCCTCTTTTCAAGAAAGGGTGGTTCTCATCCCTGAATCTTACCGTAAAGGAAAAATCAGCGTTTTTACAGGCTCTTGGCCGGTCCCGGTCCCGCCGGTTCTGCTTTGGGTACCTTACTAATAATCTCATCCCTGAACTTTTCGAACTGGAGTTCGTCGAGCTGTTCGGAAAGGAGCCGCCCGCTCCACGCCCTACGGTAGACCCAGTCAATAATCTTGTTGATGGCAAAGATGACCTGGTCCTCGGTTTCCACGGTCATCAACTCCCGGCCGATCTTCGGGTGCCGACCCCGCCTTCCGCCGACAGTTATGAGATAATGGGAATGTGCAGACTTGAGGAGGTTAAACCAGCAGGACTTCACGCACATGCCGCACTGGACGCACTTCTCCTCATTCAGTTCCGAGATCCCGTTCCTGATCTTTATCGCTTTCTCCTTGCAGTAATAGACACAGAATCCGCACCCCGTGCAGAGCCCGGGTGTGCGGATCGGGCGGATCCTCCCGATGACCCCTATCTCATTGAGCATGGGGCTCGTGCAGGCATTCGGGCAGCCGGAGATGCCGATACGCATCTTGACCGGCATCACTTTCCCGAAGAGTTTTTCATCGATCCTTTTGGCAAGGTTGATGGTGTCGATATTTGCATATTTACAGCGTTCAGTCCCGGGGCAGGATATTATGTTGACGATCTCGTCTTTCTCTGAGCCGATCGGTGTCCCGTTCTTTTCGAGCCGGGCCTCTATGGTCTTGAGATAGGCCGGGTTGACATGCGGGATCTCGATGGTCTGGCGTGTCGTGCAGTGAATTTCTCCGGTCCCGTACTTCTTTGCAAGGGTTGCGATCCCCCGCAGCTGATCTGTGGTAAGAGACCCGGCCGGGGCCCGGATGCGTATCGTGGTGAGATCGGGGTTACGCTCAGTGATAACCCCGCCTTTCATGTGAATGCCAAATTCCTGCTGCATTACTAATACTGATAAGAGTCGGGTTATTAAGGATGAGGTTATGACATGTGGGAGGGCAGCGGTGTACCGTTCGTGTCCCGGTGTGAACGTCATCGAACGCATCCCGGGAATCGACAGGGGGTATGCTGAGATATCGACTGGGTTTTCGCAGGAGGTCTTATAAAAATACGCCCGTAAAACCGTCAGATTGCATATCCAGAAATTCTGAGAACATATATTTCCCCGTTTGCCAAAATAAGCCCAAATTGAGCTCCATATAATGGCCTTTAGAGGCCAATAGCGGCCTTTTAGGGGCCATTGTTTTCATCATAAACTGAAACCCATCCGGGCCTCGGAAACATGGCTCAAAACGCGTCTATGAGGTCGTTTTATTTCGTCCGATTGGCAAAATAATCAATATTTGGGGTTATTTTAAAACGGAGCCCGATATGGGCTTTTTTTGGAGGTGTGGACAGGGGATCGGGGCTCAATTTGGGCCCGGATTGGGGTGAGTAAGGGATCCTAAAGAATGATAGCGATATCAGGGATTATTGAGGGGGAGTTTTCCATAGTAATTCATGAGACCGTATCCAGCCATGAAAATGCTGATCCCTCATGAAGGGTTTGCCGGGGTTGGGGCGGTTTTAACCCGCGGTTATTGGCACCACCAATCTGTCATCGTCCCAGGCTGCTTTTGGTGCCAGCCATCTGTCAAGTAGTATGTTCAAAAAGGAGACCCTGTTTTCACATAAAAAACGGGGGCCCTAGACCAGCGTCACATTCTGCCCGGCTTTTCCCACTGCAGCAATGTAGACAGGCCACTGGGTCTCCATATCGAGGTTCGCGAGTTTTGCTATCATTTCGTCGTGGAACATGTCGATGGGATAGACCTCGAAGCCAAAGCAGGCTGCTGCCATGATCAGGTTCTGGCAGGTGTGCCCGGCTTCGATGAGGACGCTGCGGTACCCGCGGTTACCTATCGCCCACACGGAGCGGTAAGGAACCGCAACCCAGAGGAAGGTGACCGCAGCCCGGGTGACAACCTTGAAGTTCATGCTTGCCGTGCTCATCTCAAGCGGGAGGCCGGAATCGAGGCGTTCGGCCACGATACTGTTGGATTTCGGGAGGTAGCGGTAGAGCCCGGTTTCAAGGCCATCGATCTCTCCGGTGATAAAGTAAGTCTCCAGCGGGTACCGGGAGCCGCTTGACGGCACGTTCCGGAGCTGGATCGTCTCCGCCACCATCCGCTTGAATCCCTGCGTGCACCAGAGGAGGTACGAAAGTTCCTTCAGACTGAGGGATGAACGGGAAAAGAACCCGACCGGTTCCCAGCTCTCGATGGCAGAACGGACTGACGTCTCCGGTACTTTGAACCGTTTCGGGCTGGGGAGTTTGATGACGGTCTGCCCATCCCGGACCGGGAGTTCGTGGGGTGGTTCCGGGACACGGAGGACGAGGTCAACCGTGGAATAATCCGGGTACCGCGTCCCTTTGATGAATGCATTGCCAATATTGTTCATAGGACCCTCGGGAACATCTGTTCCAGATAATGATTAAAAATAGACGGGTGGCCGGTCCGGCCGTCTGTGCGTGATGCGTGTGATGTATTTGGCCTGATCATGCCGCCTTCAGGTACAGGTTCGCGTAGATGACCTGGCCCTTGCTCTTGGGGTGGCGCTCGCCGAGATCGCCAATGTAGTGGTCGAAGGTGAACTTTAAGCCGTCGATCTCCTTCTCGACCCGGTCCACCTTCTGGTAACCCGGCATCATGAACTTGATAGTACCGAGCACGTACATTTCGCCCTTTACCATCTGGCCACCGACACGGCCCTCAACATCGCCCTTGACGATAACGGTGCCGCCCTCTGCATGGGTAGAGACGTGGATGAACGCGTTCTTCTCGATGATGATCGTGCCACCGAGCATGAAGGTGCCGATGTCGTTACCGGCACTGCCCTTAATCCGGATCGTGCCGCCCTTCATGCCTCTCCAGTCGCCGCGGTATGCACAACCGACATGGTTTTTGGCATCCCCGTCAACGAGGATATCCCCGCCTTCCATCTGGATCCCGCAGAAGGAGTCTACGTTGCCGGTAACGTGGATTTTTCCGCCTTTCATCCAGCCCCCGACATACATATCCGCATTGCCGTTGACGGTAACCGTCCCGGCGGTCATCTTGGAGCCGATGTATTTCACTCGGGTTGCATCGCCGGCGATCACGATATTAGTTTCTGCTGCGGTTGCGCCTGCCTCACCGCTGACGGTGAAGAAGTCCCCGAGTCTGACATGGATCTTACCTTCGTGGCCCGGGAGTTCGGCGATCTGGGCTGAAGTTTTTCCCGCGAATGCGTCGGGTGTGATACTGTAGCCCTCGAGTATCAGCTCGGGGACTTTCGTGGGTTTGAGGGTTACTGTTGCCATAATCGCACCTCAGGCCTCCACATCAACATTGATAACGAACGGGTGGGGGGCAAGGTAATCCTTGACCGAGTAGTTCTCGAGCTGGACCGTATAGTCCTTGGTGAAGCTCTGCGTGATGTCGCGCTTTACCTGCGGGTTCTCGGGCATATTGACGTTGACCCAGACGGTCTTCTTGTGGCCGTGGCCGACAACTTCGCCGTCTTTGACGACAATCTCACCGGACTTGATGAAGCAGGCTGCCCGCTGGAAGGCGGACTCGATCTTCTCGGCGTCGCTCGGTATATTCTTGTAGTTGAGGTCGAAGACTGCGACATCGGCGATCATACCTGGTGCAAGGCCGCCGTAGAGATTGCCAAGGCCTAGGCATTTTGCCGGGCCTGACCGGGTCATCTGGGCGATCTCGAAGAGGGTGAGTTCGCGGTCGATATTGTGGATTGTCGTTGCATTGATCACCTTGTCAGTATTCTTCATGGTTGCCAGCACGGCTTCACGGGCCTTTTTGCTCATCAGCCATTTGATAACGCGGGGGTACCGGGTGAACGGTCCGGCGTTCGGGTGGTCGGTGGTGAGGAAGGTCCGGTTCATGTCCTTTGCATAGAGGGCGAGTTCAAGACCTGTTGCCCACTGGATCGCATTGGGAAGAACATCCTTGCTGTAGATGTACGGAACGACTCCTGCAGCGGTTTCCATCTCGACATCCACATTGCACCATTTGAGATGGTTGAGGCTGTGGAGGTGGTGTTCGAAGGGACCGTCGGCAGTCATGGTCGTGGTCTCGTCAAGGGTCACACAACCGAGGTCGATCGTGAGGCCCTTGTTCTTGTTGACGTAGTCCATGACCTCTTTTGCCTTCGAGCAGAAGGTTCCCCAGCTATCGCCGCCGTACGAGTGGAACTGGAGGTGGGTGGAGTGCATGACCTGCTCGCGCCCGAACTTGTTCTTCGGCTTGACGCCTTCAGAAATCTTCAGCGAGTCGATGGTACCCTCATAGTTTCCGGGGTTTCCGAGATCGTTCTGATGAATGTGCATCGAGTGCGGGAGACCGAGGTACTCGTTTGCCTGGAGAAGGCCCTTGATGATCTCACGGGGGGTGATCTCGAAGTACGGGACGACATCGTCGAGGCTGAGGCAGTTGAGCCCCCAGCCCCAGGCGGCCGTGCCGCCGGGGTTAACAACCTTGACGCCGTAGCCTTTCGTGGCCCTGAGGAGCCAGGCGATATAGGCTGCCGTGTTCTCGACTTCGCCCTTCTTCAAGTAATCCATGACGAACCAGTTGTTGCCGAAGACGGGGAGCGCTGCTTCATCGATGATCGGGGTGTCGTGGATCTCCTCGTGTACGTGGGGGGAGTGGATCGGGGGCATCGCGGCTTCCATGACGAAACCGTAGCCCATCCGGGCATAGTCGTAGCCGGTTTTGAAGGTGCTCGGGATCGAGAAGCCGGATTCCATGCGGTAGCCATTCTGCTGCGCCATCGCGCTCCTGCAGGTTCCTGACAAGAGTTTGTCCTCAGGTCTGAACAGACGCCCGACATTAACCTTGGGGCCTGCCACGTGGGAGTGGACGTCCACACCACCGGCCATGACGATCTTGCCTTTTACATCGATCACCTTTGCGGACGAACTGACCTTGTCGACAATCCTGCCATCCTTGATGGCAACATCGCCTACGTCGCCGTCGATCTTACGGGTCGGGTCGATGACAAATCCGCCCTTGACGAGAATTTCTCCTGAGGTCATCTTCAGCTCACCACCGGGTTCGTGTTGTGCGGGTATTTCCGGTTCTCCTTTGCCGCAAGCCAGATCGGCTCGGTCTGGGTAAGTTCGCACATGCGCTCGTAGACCTTGTCAAAGAGCTCTTCGTCGCTCGGTACTCCGGGAAGGCCCTTGAGCACTGCCTTGAACTGGATTGGGACGTTGTCCATACGATAGACTACGCCCGGTTCGTCGACTCCTGCAATCCTGACCGGAATGTGGAGATCCGCGATCTCACTGGCCATGCAGAAGTTCGGATCTACGGTGATGAAAGGGTGTTTCTTGAGGTGCTGGACCGCTTGAATGGGGAAGTGGGCGCCGGCATCGGTACCGACGTTGACAAAGCAGTCCACTTCGTCCCGCATCGCGAGGTCGATCGAACTGGTTTCGCCCGGGTTCATGTGGGCGTGAGTGCCTTTCGAGAGGTCGATACAGTACGGGAATCCGAACTGCCAGGACCATACCTGGCCTGGGCCGGCAATGTTGTAGTGGCCACGCATGGCCATGATCGAACACTTGGTGTGCTCGTTGAGGTCACGGGTCAGGCTGATAGCGGCATCGATATTGTGGTTGCGGCCGTCTGTGTGGGTGCAACCCATGCCGAAGAAGATCATGCAGAAGCGGGCCTGCTTCATGATCTCGACCGATTTCTTGATCGTCTCCTTGTCGATACCGGCTACCTTGTCGGGGATGTCATGTCCCCGTAGGACGGTCCGGAATGCATCGAAGAGTTCATAGTCGTGTCCCTGGTCGAGCATCAGGTGGACATCGGCAAGTTTTGCGGTATCGGTCTCGCGCGGATCGACGCTGAGAACCGTCCGCTGCATCTGGCCCTTCTGGGTGAAATAGCCGCGGGGGAAGATCGAGTAACGGGACGTGTGGCGGGGATGGGCGTGCATCGGGTTGCAGCCCCAGAAGACCACGACGTCAGCACGGTTCTTTGCCTCACCGAGCGTGCAGCTCGGGTAGCCGTTATCGAACATCGCAAGGAACGATGGGCCATGGCAGATGGTCGCACAGTTGTCGAGCACGGCGCCTGCTTTCTCGGCAATCCGGCCGACTGCGCTCATGCCTTCGCAATTGGTGGATCCAAAGCCGTAGATGAGAGGCTTTTTTGCTGCGAGCAGGGTCTTTGCGAAGTAGTCGATCGCCTCCTCGTAGGGGATCTCCTTCATCGAGCCGTCCGACTGGCGCATCCGCGGGAGCTTCGGGCGGGTGGGGTCGTTTGCGTGGTGGAAGAGGTTGCTTCCGATGATGCACGAGTTGCGTACTTCCAGAACTTTTGTTTCGTCGTCAGAGATAAGAACTTCGAGATCGTCGCAGGATGAACCGCAGTACGGGCATCCGACACCGGTAATAAGTTTTGGCATGCTTACTTCCCTCCTTTCCAGAGCCCGACCGAGCCCTGCACGAGCTCAAGGGCGGTCTTGAGTTTTTCATTCATTGCCGGTTCGATGGTCACCGGGAACCCGCTGTACTGGGGCGTGCCGGTAGACTGGGTCCGTGGAGGGACTACCTGGTTTGCCCAGACTCCCTGCCGGATGTGGGCGAGGCCGGGGGGGCAGTACTGGGTAGGCTCGATGGCCTTCACGATGACACTGCCGCACTCGCTCGTGACCTTTACATTGGTGTTTTTCCAGATGCCGAGCTTCTTCATGTCTTCAGGATTGATCTCGCAAATCGAGCAGGCATCGAAGTAGTTGGGGTTGGTCTTTCCCTGCTCCATCGCGGCGCCTTCCTCGATCGAGCGCTGGGTGATCATATTCATGATTATTTTTGTCATGTGTAGCCCACCGATCCTTACACCATGCCAAGGGCTCCGGTTTCTCCCCGTCCGGAAAGGGTGATCACCTTGTACGGGCAAGCTCCGACACACACACCGCAGCCTGCGCAGAGTTCCACCTTCACGTCAAGGCTGATCGATTTTCCGTCCCTGACCGTGTAGATCTTCTCCTTTGTCACCGGGTCGAGTGTATAAAGCTCGATCGCATTCACCGGGCAGGCAACCACGCAGTTGCCGCATCCGGTGCAACGATTCAGATTAACATGTACTGCAAACGCCATGCACATCACACTCAGATTGAACACAGATTGAACAAGTTAATGAGATTTTTATTGATCGACCGGTGGTTTACAATAATTAATAAACCTTTTGAAAATAAGTTTTGCATCCATTAAATCCCCCCGGTTCCGGCCGGACTGGTTTAACCTCCCTCCTTATGATGAGATGCGCGATCTCGATGGGCCGCCGGGTGTACCCGCGTGCGCCCGTCACTTTCACACCGTTCAGTCCTGAAAAACGCCCGTAAAGCCGTCCGTTTGCATATCGGGAAATTCGGGGTCCATAACTTTCCCTGTTTGCCAAAATAACTCCAAATCAAGTCACATATAATACCCTTTAACGGCCCATATTCGCATTCTGGCGGCCTTCTTTTTCCGGGTTGTTCAAATGTCAATTTGACGTGAGATCGGCTAAAACAACTCCAATATAAGGTCCATTTTAATTTGTCCGATTTCCAAAATACGGCCGAATTGAGGTTATTTGGAAACGGAGCCCGATACGAGCTTCTTTTGGAAGTGGGGACAGGGAATCCGAGCTCAATTTGGGCCCGGATTGGGGCATAGGCTTTCGGGCATTGATGAGGACTTCACAAACCCCATTGCGGCAGGGATTCATCATGATCCCTTTTCTTATGAAGTCCTCCTCCTCCCGGCAGCACTTATGAACAATCAACGCCAACGGGTAATCCCATGATTCTCGTGGACTGGCAGCTTCGGGATCGCATCGCCCGTGACCATATTAAGATCTATCCCTACGATCCAAATCTCGTGCAGCCCAACTCAATAGATATCCGGCTCGGTAACCACTTTGTCTGGTACACGCCGGGCAAACAGGTCATCGACCCCTACGACAAGGCGACCGTAACCTCTGGCGTCGATGAGAAGCATGCTGAATCTTTTGATCTGATGCCGGGCCAGTTCGTGCTCGCTGAGACCCTCGAGTGCATCGGTCTGCCGGACAATATTGTTGCAACCATCGAGGGAAAATCGAGCATTGCCCGTCTCGGTGTCACCCTCCACCAGACCGGTGGCTGGATCGATGCCGGCTTCCGGGGCACCATTACGCTTGAGATGGCAAACGTGAACGCACGGCCGGTCAGGGTCTACGCAGGCATGCCGATCGGCCAGCTCGTTTTC
>Ga0074045_10001298_pt1 | contig 24226 bp, 23 predicted proteins | sample BogForMeECP23OM2_FD_94442 | JGI IMG/M metagenome (GOLD analysis project Ga0074045, IMG submission 94442) | Bog forest soil microbial communities from Calvert Island, British Columbia, Canada - Bog Forest MetaG ECP23OM2 | ecosystem: Environmental > Terrestrial > Soil > Wetlands ... | reverse complement strand
CGGCGGTTACACCGAAACCAGACTGATTCTCGCCCCTCTGGCCAAAAACTGAGCAACAATCAAAAAAATCGCTCAATTTAGGTTCTACTTGTCGGACCCTCGTACTATGGCCCCACTTTACCGGTTAGCGCGTTCCCAGGAGTTGCCCGGCAACCAGTGCTAGAATTGGCGCAAACTAGGAAAAAAATAATGTCTGCGCGATTTTTTGGGGCAATCCGTTGACGAATACTGTTCAAATCCGGGGAAATGGCAAAGTCATTCAAATCGAAGTCTTCGGGTATGAGCGGCCCGACGCCGTTGATACAGACGACGCGAATTGGCTGAAAGCGAGATGTTCGGTCACCGTCGCCGAATTTTCTGCACCAAGTCGCCAAAGTGTTCCCGCCGCTCCCGGCGTTTCCGGTGTGCTTTCCGTCTGCGCATGCCTAGAGGACGTCCTCAGAAAGCTACTTCTCAGGATTCCTCACGGTTTGGAAAAACCCAGCTCCTGATTTGTTCGGGTGACCCGACAAGTGGCTACCAGTACTGAACGCGACGATTTTCTGCTAGATGTCCATCGCTTGCTTGAAAATCGCCAGCCTACGCGGACGAACTGGCTCCTCCCTCAGGATTGCGTACACAGTGGGTTGAGCCAGGCTAGCTTTGCGCATCATTTCTCTAATACCTAATTTCTTTTTCCATCGAGCAATATCCCTCGGATGCGCAGTCACTGGCCTTTTCGCATTTCTAAATTCATGAACTTTAAAATCGATCAGGCTGGGATCCTCACCTTGTTCCCAATGACGAACCGTTTCTTTCCCAATCGGAACTATCTCGCCAGCTACAATGAAAGCCCTTCGAAGTAATCCTGCCGTATCCCATTGACACAGCGTGCCGTCCGGTGCGAGCGAGTTCACCTCGGGATGCCGAAGATACTGCTTAAGCATGATCCGCATGGATTCAGGGATAACATCTCGTTACTTTCCGTCTGGATTCATTCTGATTCGGGCTACGAACAACAAAGTCTATCTCACTGTCTGGTAAGTCGAAATCGGAAGAGTGGCGGCTAGTACCCATGTTACCGGTTTGCGTTGATCAGGACCGAGGTTGTAGTTTTGCCTGACCGCCATGCAGCCGGTAATGTCATCCACTTAGCGAATCATTGATTTTGACTCTCGGAGTAGTGTCTTTACGTTAGAGTGATCGCCCCTTTTCCGCTTATTTTCCGTTTCTCGTGATGGCGGTCCTTGACGCGCCCCGCGCATGGTGGGATGAAGGAGGTGAAAGCAGGTTCTTCAGACGGCTCGTTTGGAGGACACGATGAGAGGCCTCAATCCAATTCACGTTCCACACTTTCAGCATTTTTCTGTGCACAGCGCACTCGTGTCGGCGCGCGACAAGTTAGGTGCACACAGCATCGAAATCACGATCACACTTGTGACTCTAGTCGGTCTATTGATCGCCTTGACTTTTTGGGCCGTCGTAGCTCGTTGAAAGAGATGCCGCGACTCGTATCGCGGATTGGGCGCAAATAGGCGCCTCAGGGGCCCGGTGGATAGCGGCAATATCCGGGCCCCTTTTTTTGGTTTGCAATCGAAAAGTCGCCTGCTATGAAAATAGCCGGAGCGCGTATTGAAAGTAAGAGACTTGCTACCAGGACGGCTATTTCTATGCTCGGTGGCGCGTCAACGTCGACGATAAGCAGGCGATTCGTTTTATCGGGCTTTAGACTTTTGCCGATGCTCAACTATCAGCGAGATTCTGTCGCAGGTTTTCTCATTGAAGATGACGTATTCACCGGGTTCTAGTACTCAAGCCAGGTTTGGTCTATGGCTTGCCTGAATTTCGGAGAGGATGTAGCAACGAAAGGGTTCACCTTCAGGGCCAGAACTTTGCCAGAGATCGCAAGAAACGGGCGTCTCTGTCGTGCCCTGGAAGGTTCGTCAACAATCTGCGTCGAAACTCATCGAATGTCACGCAAGGAGGTCCGTACGGCAGTTGTCGCAACGGCTCTCTCATAATCCAATCCAGTAGGAACGCATCTACTTGCGGACGAACGGACTCCATAAGGTCACACGACAAGCTATCGCGTGCGTCGGTATCGACATGCAGAAAGCCGATGCCCGGATCGAGTCCCACCGCAGATGCAGCCAGTCGCGCCTCTGATTCGAGCAAGGCGATCGAGTAGGGTGGCACGTCGCGGATCGGCCAACTGAGAGACTTAACCTACCGGTCTAACCTTCACCCTTAACCAATGCGAAATTGGCCGACAATTTGCGAGGGGAATTGCCCGGCGCGAAAGCCTAAAATACAGACATACGGTCAAGCCGAATGGCTTACGGAAATCGGTTGCTTGGGAGGTCACGTGAGCCAATCACCTCTCGTCAGTACTCCTGGGAATTTCGTGGCGACAGGGTTGCGCCGCAGCACCCGCATCGAGAAATCCGTCCCACTGATTGTCCTAGGTCAGAATCGGATGGGAGAGCCCTTCGTGGAGCGAACGATCGCGGTCAGCCTCAATATGCATGGTTGCCGGTATCACTCGCGCCATGACTACGGCGTCGGAACATGCGTTACGCTGCAGATGGTGGGATTAATCAGTCCCGAGGAAAAACCTGCGACCGTGCGCGCGATGGTTCGGTCGGTCCATCCGCCGGGGAGTCCGCGCGAACTCCAAGAGGTTGGCGTGGAACTGGAAACCCCTGCGAATGTGTGGGGGATTGTGTCGCCGCCGGCGGATTGGCTGAACATCCGAGAAACGAATACGTCGAAGGCCCAACTCGCAGGGGTGATTGCCCCCGCGCAAGAATCTGCCACCAAGAAAGCAGGCGAGAACGCGATGAAGCCAGAGCCTAAGGTACCCGAGATCACCAGTTTCCCGTCCCCGTCGCCGGCCGCTTCTCAGCCCGCGGCACCACCGGCCCCAAAAGTACCGGAGACTCCGGGACCACGACGCGTCGTGGTCACACCCGACCAGCTCATTGCCGCGCTGCAAGGGAAACTTCAACAAGAGGCGGAGAAAGCGGTGCAGGCAGCGGTAGCGAAACAGGTGAACGACGTAATTCGGGAGGCACTCGGCTCGATTGATGATGCGCGCCGGTCGAGCGTGCGAGCGGTGCAGGAACTTTTCCCGCAACAGCTGGAAGCAATGAAACTTTCGCTAAAGGAGGAATCCGCCAGAGAAATGGCCGCGCAATGGAACGCGGACATGCAGCTGTATCGAGGCCGGGCCGAGGAGACCGCGCAACGCCTGGAAAAACAGGCAGACGAATTGCGACGCGAGTTGGCGAATGCGCAAGAATATGTGGACAAGTTGACGCGGGAGATTGCGTCGTCGATTCCGGCCAGCCTGAAGGAAACGGCGAACCAGGCGGCATCGGACTTTGAGAGTGCCACAGCTGTGATTGCAGACCGCCGCTACGAACGGCTGCTAGAGAATGTGCAGATCGTGACACAAGACGCGCTTTCGAAGCTGAATGCGCGCTCCGCGGAAGTCGAGGCGTTCGTGCAAAGTGCGGTAAATTCCGGACTGGAGGAATTTCGGCGGGAGACGGAACTGCATGTGAATATGGCGCTCGCGGAGACCAAGGAACGAGCTGCTTCCGCCCTCTCTTCGCTCGACGCGGAAAGTCGAACCACCTGCGATGCACGTCGCCAGGCGCTGGAGACAGAGATGACGCGTTCTGCGGAACGGGCGACGGAACAATTCCACAAAGGAATCAAGGCTTTTCTGTACACCTGCTTGGTCGCGGCCGTCGGTGCCATGGATGAACACTCCAAATCGACGCTCGACGGGCTCCTGAAAGATGAAGGAAAAACTTTGGACGAGACCCTCAGCACGTCGCCCGCTCACGATGAAGGTGGAATTATTCCTGATGTGGGTGGCGGTCCGGTCGCCCATTAGAAAACGGAAAGCATGTCGGGGAAACTGGGAAGGGTGCTACGGGAAGAGCGGATACGCACCTAAACAAAAGCGGCGCACGCTCTGATTCGCCTGTTCCGAAACTGACCTTTTGACCAGTAGCATCCGCTTGCGCGGCATTTCATCATGGGCCTCCCAATCGACCAGGCCGTAAAGGGGGTGCCAAGATGTCTCGCAGTTTACCCTCCCAACGAAATTTAGACGATATTCGGAAGGAAGCAAGAGAACTGCTATATGACTTGCGACGATGGGACGCCGCGGCACTCAGACGGCATTATTCGCTGGATTGCGAAGCTGGAAAGTTCCCCGCAAGGCTCGCCGATGCCCAGTACATAGTCGCACGGGAATACGGCTATAGGAGTTGGCAGAAACTCAAGCAACGCCTCGAAGGCAACCCACAAGACACATCGACAAGCGTCTCGACCATTCTTGCCTCTAAGTCCTGACTGACGCGCTTACCAGAGAACCAGCTTCCGGAACGATGTTTGTCTGTCAATGAACAGGAACCGGCTTCTCATCAGCTTAGCAGCGAACTCTCATAAGCGCTGGGCCGCCCGAATCGAGGCAGTTGTGGCGCTGGCTCGCGGACCGGATGCGTCAACAGCGTTCAGCGATTTCCAGCCCTCCGGCCGGAGGCTATGTCTGAGATTCTCAGAAGCGTGCGCGTCCGGATCGAAAGCTCAAGCGGACGTAATGCTGGCTTTCGCATCGCACCGAGTCTGCAAGGTTATGAAACCTGTGGTGCCGGGTTCCATCGTGATCGTGATGACGTCGTCTGGCACACCACCGACCGTGAAAACTGGTGACGCGGAACCCAAACCGGCTCCCGTGCTCTTCACCTCGACACCGTAGCCCCAGGATGGAGGCGCTCCCCCGGGACCGAAATAGTTTGTCGAACAGTACACGAGAAAATCAGCGCTGGACGTGCACTGGACGCCCGCAGGTTGGGTACCCGGGGCAAGCGCACGAACGAGGATCTGAGAGAACGGTTCACAGTTGTGGTGTTTTCGCCGGCGTGCAGGCCGCGAAGCTTCTGGACGCTTTCGAGCCATAAATCCAGACCTTCAGCCGGAATTTTCCTGTTACCGTCCCGGCGCAGCGCAACATTCTACATCCGATATTCCAGATTCGGGCGGAACTGCGAATCTGGGGCACCCTAGCCTTTTGAACAGGCATCTGCCCCCTTCCACGTTTCGGGCCCTTCCGACAAATAGCATGGTGATCTTTAATTCCGTACGCGGAGGTGACTGCATGCCGAAACAAGAAAAAACATCTGGACAAAGCCAAGGCACGATCAAACAGACCTTGATGCCTCAGAAAGGCTGGGCATTAGCCACCACAGCGATCGAGAGCGCAGTCAGAGCAACGAGAACAACGCGTAGGGTCTTCATAAAACTCCTGTGTGTTCGGAAGTGAGGAGCGGGCAGTGGAAAGAGATGGCCCGCAATTTGCTGCAGATCGCCGACAGGGTCCTTTTCTACCTGCGCAAAGTCCTTGTTGGCCTTGCAGAGCCGACCAGCAAGGGTAAATCCGAGGCAAGCAAGGTGAAGTTCCAGATTCAATAGGGATTAGTCCGGCAGGCTGTAAATCGCGAAGGGCCCCAAGGAAACATTGCACTCAATTGCTAGCTGAACGGTTTGTCCATGCACCTCATTCGGATAGGTCATTCGGCTGTATCACTTTTCCCCCGTTCTATAAGCCTAGCCGTTGAGAAAACCCGTCGACCAATAGGGGGCATTTTTTCTTGATGCGGGTTGTCGATTTGGCGGCGGCTCGTTCGACATACACATGAAGCAAGGGAAACACCCTTTAGGAGTCGGACATGACAAGCCAACACACAACCCCGCAGAGCCTCGAATCAATCTTAGGAATGGCCTTGGTCGGGCTTGGGCTCGATGGAGCCGCATGCCCGGTGAGTCATCTCCTCAGCGCGATCGCCGGGAAGGCCCTGGGGATACTGCCCTCGGTGGTGCTGGCAGCTTGGCAAGCCTCGCAGTCGTTCGCCCTGGATCACCAGCGGCTCTTGGATTTTCTGTCGCAATCGGTATCATTCTGGGCGCTTATCGATAGCGTGACCAAGGTCCTGTAGGCATGCCTGGCTTTCGACCCGGCAAAAAGGAGAGGTAACGATGCGATTCATGATGCTGCTGCCGGCCCCGGTTGAAGCCCTCGAGAAATGTGCGGTTCCGGATGCCGGGATCGTCACGGCGATGCGGAACTACGACGAGGAGATGAGAAAGGCTGGTGTGCTGCTCAGCGAAGAGGGACTTCACCCTACTTCGAAGGGCGCGCGCATCCGGGTGTCCGGCGGCAAGCGCATCGTGACCGACGGCCCATTTATTGAAACCAAGGAAGTGATCGCCGGTTTCTGGATCATTCAGGTGAACTCGAAGGAAGAGGCCATCGCTTGGGCCAACCGGTGTCCTCTGCCCGAGTGCGGTGTGATTGAGATTCGCCAGATATTTGAGCATCACGATTTCCCGCCGGAGCTGCAGAAAAGGGCGTAGCCACAAAAACAAAGGAGATGAACGGTATGCAGAAAATCACGACCTTCTTGTGGTTTGATGATCAAGCCGAAGAGGCGGCGAAGTTTTATACCTCGATATTCAAGAATGCGAAGGTCGGCACCGTTAGCCGTTATGGAGAAGGGGCACCAAGGCCAAAGGGAACAGCAATGGTCGTTACCTTTCAGCTCGCGGGCCAGGAATTCATGGCGCTGAACGGAGGCCCGCTGTTCAAATTCACCGAGGCTATCTCATTGCTGGTGAACTGCGAGACCCAAGAAGAAGTCGACGAGTATTGGGAGAAATTATCCGCAGGCGGACAGGAGAGCCAATGCGGCTGGCTGAAAGATAAGTATGGTTTGTCGTGGCAAATCGTTCCCACCGCGTTAGGCAAGCTGATCAGTGATCCCGATCCGGAGAAGTCGCAACGGGTCATGAAAGCAATGCTGCAGATGAAAAAAATTGACGTCCAACGCTTACAGCAGGCCTATGAGCAGAAATGACGGAAAGCGCCGAAGTCGTAGTCGGGAGGTCAAAGCGCAGGCGAGAAACCGAAATTGAGCGGGACTGCAGTCCCGTTCATGTAGTACCCCGGCAATCAAACGCCGAAGTAGCAATGCAAAAATATAAGGAGAGCAGATCATGAAATTCCTGAGCATCTACAAAACCGCCGAGCGAAACACGCCTCCTTCCCAGGAGGAAATGAACGCCATGGGCAAGCTCATTGCGGAGGGCATGAAGCGCGGCTGGCTGCTTGGCACCGAAGGGTGTTTGCCGAGCGCTCTGGGCGCACGCGTTCGACGTTCTGGCGATAAGCTAGTCGTGACCGATGGGCCGTTCATCGAGTCGAAGGAAGTCGTCGGGGGCTTTGCGCTGCTTCAAGCGAACTCAAAGGAAGAAGCCATCAAACTGGCCAAGGACTTCCTGCAGGTGGCAGGCGACGGTGAATGCGAACTTCGGCAAATTTACGAGGCAGGACAGACTAGCTGCACGGATATGGCGGCGAAAGCCTAGCTTGTGGGGCGCTTGCGTCCGATGGTTCCGACTACCTGTATTCGCCGCGCGTCGAAAATCGGGACGATGATTTCCGATTTTGTGGTTCCGAAGGCGGTGAGGTAGCGTCGATCGCCCGCAACGTTTCCCACGTTAACGGTTTTGCGCCTGGAAATTGCAGCGCCCGTCAGGCCTGTGGTTATCGGAAAGGCGTGAAATTCAGGCGCGCCCGGACCGGCCCAGACCACGTTCGTCACGAGTCCCAGAGCGTGATCGACATCGCAAAGTCCGACCGAGCGATGATTGCCGCCGGCTTTTATCCACGCGGCTACCTTTTTGAGAGCGGCATGCCGGGTTCCTGGTCCGGACACGATGCCTTGCAGTGCTTTCAGCAGACTAGTTCGGTCCATTGTCGCTTCACCGTCTGACCGATTACGTTCCGCGGCCTTACGCGTCCGCGAGGACCACCGCCATGGCAAAGCCGTCGTAGCCCTTGCTGCCCACGGTCTGCAACTCCGTCGCGCTCACTCTTTTCTCGGCGGCCATGCGCTCGTTGAATCTGCGAACGCCCTGTATGTCGGCGTCCGCGGTCGCGGCATCGAGCACCTTGCCATCCCGAATCACGTTGTCCGCGATGATCAGACTGCCGGGACGAGCAAGCCGCAACGCCCACGCAAAGTACTCCGGCATGTTGGATTTATTCGCGTCGATAAAAATGAAGTCAAAGGGTCCGCGGCCTTCGCGTGCGAGTTGCGGCAAAACGTCCAGCGCAGATCCCACGTGGAACTCCACGCGATCGCTCAACCCGGCAAACGCAATGTTGGTGCGCGCCACTTCGGTATGTTTGGCGTTGGCGTCCACGGTGACCAGGCGGCCTTTGGCGGGCAACGCCCGGGCCAGCCAGATGGTGCTGTATCCTCCCAACGTGCCCAACTCCAAAATGTTGCTCGCGCGCATCAGGCGTGCCTGCAAATTCAGGAATTTGCCCTGAGTCGGCGATACCTGGATTGCCGGCAGGCCTGCCGCCTCGCTTGCCTGCAACGCGGCTTGCAGCGCGGCATCGCCGGGCACCAGCAGTTCGCAGATGTAATTGTCGACTTCGGTCCATACCTTTTGCGACATGAGCGTTTTCCCCGTTGCCGGCTGATCAGAACCGCCAGCCATAGCCGAACACCAGCTGAATCGTGTGATGCATTCCTAAATCGTACCGCAAGGAATCGCCGTTGAAGTTTACCGTACGCGCCGAAAAAAATGTGTGGGAATCGCCGGCCTCGATCCGCAGCGTGCCGCTTTCTGTGGGATAGAACTCAACGATGCCTCCCAAATCCAGCGCGAAATTCGTGGAACGTCCATACGTGTAAGCCACGGTGCCCGATGGCTGCGAGGCAATGCCTTCGAGCGCCTGCGTATAGCTCTGAAATCCCGGCCTCACTTTGCCGAAGAAGCCGAAATCGTTTCGGCGAATTCCGCCTTTCAGTCCAAACAACCCCTGAAGCACCGGGCCGCCATAGAGATTGCTGGGTCCGTGTGTATCCTGCGGAAAGTACAGCACGTCGCTATCGAAATAAAGTACGCGCCAAAACCGGTAGCTTGCATAAGCGCCCAGACCTGACAGCGTGCCGATGCTGCTATGCGCTCCGGCGGGCGCAGCAATCAAGGTGCTGACGAGCGGGCCGAATTCCCAGTTTCCCGGCACCTTTCGCTCGCCCTCATTTTCTCTTAGCGTTCCTGGTCGATAGGCCACGCCAAAGCTCAAGCGTGTCGTGTCTTCGACACTTCCAGAGTAACTAACCGCGACACCGGCGACATTTTTGGCTTGTTGCGGCACGCGGTAGGGATTTCCCGCAATGTCGGCGCGCAAGACCCAACGCGGACTGAGGTAATACTCGATTCCGCCTCCCAAATTCACCTCGAAGTATGTGGCGCCCAGCTGCTGCGTTGCCAGGCCTGTGCCGGGCGAGAAAGACAGCACATCGGTGAAGTGAAACCATCCCGGCCGCACCAGGCCGAAGACCGAAAGCCGCCGCGTCTGTAACACTTTCGCGCGCAAGCCAAAGACTGCTTGAAGCGTTTGTCCACCTCGGCGGAAAGAGACGGCCTCCGATTGTTCCGGAAAGAAGTCCACTTCCGTCTCAAACGCCAGCCGCCGATCGAAATTCCAGTCGAACCTTCCGCCGAAGCCCGGGAAATTCTTGCCGCCTCCGGTTTGTGCGTTATTTTGCCGGATGGTGGAGAATTCGCCGCCGAATTCCAGGCGCGAGTAATCACTTTGCGCAGCAGCCGCGAAGCAAGCGGAAAGCATCATTAGCGAAGTGAGCAGCCACCGGGAGAACCCGCGGCGCGGGAAGGCCAGGAAACTTGCGTGAAAGATGCCCGAGTTTAGTAGAGGCAATGCCGGTCTCAACCTGCGGGATGCGTTTTTCGGTATTCATCGTAAGCGGCCAGATAGCGGTCCACATCCTTGCGCCGCAAATAATAAGGCGTTGATTGGCGGATTTTCGCTGGCGCTCCACCGCGTATGCGAATCTTCTTTTCCCTCCACATCCACAATTCCAGGTCCGGCATTTTTGCCGGCGCTGCGACGACGGTAGTAATTCCACAACGCATAGCCGCGTCCGGTGAAGTCCACGAGGTTGCGCCACGCTGAATCATCTGCTCGAGGATGTAGTCGGCCATCTGGCGGTGGCGCTTTTCGATGCGATCCATTCCGATCTGATTTGCGAACGCGATGGAAGCGCGCAGGCCGCTAAGCGCCGGCACATTCGAGCTGCCGATGCGCTGAAAACGTTCCGCGCGGATGTTGCTGTCTTCCCAGCCTTCTGTGGCAATGGTATTCCAGGTGCGATCGATTACCTCATCGCGCACAAACAGAAATCCCGAGCCTTTCGGCGCTTGCAGCCACTTGTGCGGGCTGGCGGAATAGTAGTCGCAGCCAATGTCGCGAATGTTCAGCTTCATCATTCCCGGCACGTGCGCGCCGTCGACCGCGCTGAGGATGCTTTTCGACCGCGCCAGCGCCGCCAGTTCCTTCGCCGGCAAAACCACTCCGGTGACGGTGGTGATGTGGCTGAAGAAAATCACTTTTGTTCTTGGCGTGATCGCGTCGTTGAAAAGATTGAGCACCGCAGTGCTGTTGGGCACCGGCTTCGGCAGGGTCACTTTTTTCACCACGATGCCGTAGCGCTTGGCCTTCAGGTTCCATGGCTGTTCGCCGCCCGGATGCTCCTGATCCGTCATCAGCACTTCATCGCCCGGTTTCAGATCGACGCCATTGGCGATGTAGCTGTTGGCCTCCGTGGCGTTCCGCAACAAAGCGATTTCGTTGCGCGAACATCCCACAAACTCCGCCACCGGATCGCGAAACTGGTTCCATGCGGCGTAGCCCCAGATGGGATAGTCTTCCGGGTCCGCCTGGTCCAACATCTCGGATTTCTGGTAACTCTCAAACACCGCGCGCAATACTGGGGCGGGCGAAGAGCCAACCGTTCCATTGTTTAAATACACTTCGTCTTGCGGAATCAAAAACTGTTTGCGAATCTCTGACCAGTAAGCTTCTTCGTTGGTGTCGTACAGCGAATGATCCGGCAAGTTTTCGGGCGCTTGTCCCAGGATGTCGTTCGACACCTGCGGGAAGTCTGCTCCTCCCAGTGCCGCCGCACCCGCAACTGAGGAAAGAAACGCCCGCCGGTCAATCATTCTGCCTCCTCACTAAGCCGTGCCGACCGTTCTTCTTACGGTTTTCTGCTGGACGTAGTCCGGATCAAAGTGTTCAGAGACCCTTCCACTTCCTCCAGTTTTTCCTTGCCCTTCGCAGAATAAATGAAGGATAAGGCATAGCCTCCGACAATTGCCGCGCAATAAGATTCGTTCACGGGCTGCCCATTCACGGTTCCTTTTGACAGTAGAAGTCCATGTCGGCAACCTGGTGCGCGACCGGCGCTCCCACCGGCGCGATCTGCAACGCGCTGTGCTTCATATCGTCGCCCACCAATGCAAGGTAAGGCCGGGGCTGCTGACACCGCGCTGAAAGGGCGAGCGCGCCTATACCCGCCAGCACCGTCAATGGACTATTGGTCCGAAAATTCCCCGGCACTCCATGCTCCTTGAACGCTGCGTTGGACCTGGCGGGAAAGTCCGCTCTTGGCCGAGAGTGTGCTGCGCAGGTCGCGGGAAGTCAAGGATTGGCGTTGTGTTAATTCTGGCAAAGTGCCCAAAACAATTCGGTTTTGGCTGCTAGTGGCATCTGCTGCACCCTCTCTCGCGCGTGCTTTCGTTCGGGTATACTCGTTTTTCATCTTTTGGAGGAAGTTGTCCACCTTGCTCCGCTTGACGACATCGCGCATGACGCGCGGCGCATTCTTCGCGCTGCTACTGGGCGTTGTTCCGTTTACTTGCACCCTGGCACAAAATCCGCACGGCTCGCTTGCGGGCACGGTCCGCGATTCCAGCGGGGCGCTGGTGCCTGCGGCCAGGATCTCGGCAGGCAATCCCGAGCTTTCCCTGGCGCGGGAAACGGAAACGGACGGGCAGGGGGAGTTTCGCATCGTCGACCTGCCGGCTGGCGCCTACGACGTGACCGTCAGCGCGAATGGTTTTGCCGAGGTTCATTCCCGGGTGACCATCTCGATCAGCTCGGTGCGCCAGATCAGCGTGACTTTGCGACCTCAAAGCGTTTCCGAGAATGTGCAGGTCAGCGCCGCGGCGCCGTCGATCGCCACCGAGCCGCTCGACACCTCGAGCGCGGTGCACCAATCCATCGTGTATCACCAGGATTTGGAGAACATTCCGCTTGCGGCGCGCAGCTTTGCCAACATCGCCTATTTCGCACCCGGAACCGAGCCCGTCGAGCCGTCCGATCCTACCAAGGCGCGCATCACCGCGGTCTCTACCGGCGGCAGCTCCGGGCTCAACAATGAAATCTCCGTCGATGGCGGAGACAATTCCGACGACTACATCGGTGGCTTCCTGCAGAATTTTTCGCCCGACGCCATACAGGAATTTGCGTTTCGCACCGCGCAAGCCGATGCGGATACCGGCCGCACCACCGCGGGTTCCATCGTCATCACTACGCGGAGCGGCACCAACCAGTGGCATGGCGAAGCGGCATTTTACGAGCGCGCTGCCGCCTTGAACGCGCGTTTCCCCATCGACAATCCCGCGCCCAATCCCAAGCAGCCTTTCTCTCGCCAAAACTATGTCGGCACGCTGGGTGGCCCGATCGTAAAAGATCGGCTGTGGTTTTTTGCCTCGCTGGAATATGTTCACGAAGACGCGAGCATCGCTTACAGCAACGCCAGCGTGACGCAATTTGACGCCCTCGCGCAGCTAGCGTCGCGGGGACTGCTTCCCGGCGTCACGTCCATCAATGTCCCCGATAATGTTAGCGTGCCGTTTCGCGACTACCTGGCCACGGCTCGCGTGGACTGGGCCCAGTCGGCACGCTCGCGATGGTTTTTGCGCGGCGCGATCGACACCTACACCACGCGCAACGCCCTGGTCGAGCAAGGAACGCTTCCGTCCACCGGTGCCACGGCTCACAACAACTATTTCAGCTTGGTGCTCGGTCAGCAATGCAACTTTTCCCCCTCGTGGTTCGGTTCGCTGGTGCTCAATGCCAGCGCGCTTCATTTAACGCAAGCGCGCAACGTGAACCTGGGTTTCGCCTATGCCTTCCCGTTTACGGTCACATCCAGCACCATTTCCGGATATGAAACGTACGGCGACAATCTGTTTGTCACTCCCATCACGGCGTTTCCCATCCTGCGCGATCAGCAAAAATATCAGTTCCGCTACGACATTACGGCGACCGCCGGGCGCCACACCCCGCGATTTGGCGTCAACTTCATCCACGAGCCGGTGCTCAGTGGCGCGTTGACCGCGACGGCGGAAAGTCTGTATTCTCCCCCCCAAAATCCGACCTACTATTTGGCCAATCCGCAGCGGGCGCTGAGCGATTTCGGCTGCGATCCCGCGCTTCCCGAGAATCGGCCGCCCAATCCCCCCTGTCCTTACGCTTCTTACACTCCGGCATTCGACGGCAGTTTTTCGCAAAACGTGCAACGGCTTGGCCTTTACGCGGAAGATTCCTGGCGCCTCAGTTCCCGGCTCACGGTGAATTATGGATTGCGCTACGACACGACGTTTGGGTTGTTCATGGCCTCCGGCCACAACCAGAGTTTCAATCCCGCCCTCAGCACCGGCTTGGTGAACGGCATCCCGCACGATTACCGCAAAGCGTTCGCGCCTCGCATCGGACTGGCGCAGATGCTGGGTTCTTCCGGGAAAACGGTTCTGCGCGCGGGCTTTGGCTTGTTCTACAACGACCTGGCGCAGAACGGTTGGGTGAATGCGTTTTCCGCCGTGAATCCAGGCAATCTGGCGAACGGCACAAGCCCCGCCGCGCTCATCGATCCCAACTACCACACGCCGTACGCGATTCATGCCACTGCCGGAGTGCAGCACGCGCTTTCGACGAACTGGATGGTCAGTGCGGATTACACGCTGGAAACCGGCATGCACGCGTATCGCAGCTATGGCTACGCTGAGGCTGCTGTCTACCGCACCGACAACCGCTCCAGTTACCAGGGCATGTCGCTGCGGGTGCAAGGCAACGTCAACCAGCGCGTTCACCTCACCGCGCATTACACGCTGTCCAAGGCGAGCACCTGGGGTTGCGAGATTGGCGAACTGTTCGATTACGTCAACGGCGTCTGCAATACCGCGAATCCTTTCGCGCCGGGAGATTATGGCCCTTCGGGCGAAGACGTGCGCAACCGCTTTGTGCTCGCGGGGACGTTTCTGATACCCGGCGGCTTTCAACTCTCCACGCTCATGCAGTTTGAATCGGCCCGGCCGTATACCATGACAACGCCGGCCGGCACGCGCGCCGTGATCAATGGCGTGGAAACGACTCTCGATGAGTTTCGCGGGTCACCGTACGCGCAGGTGGATCTACGTGTCGCGCGGCCGTTCACGTTTCGCGAACGCTACTCGCTGCTGCCGTTCGTCGAATTCTTCAACCTGTTCAATAGAAACAATCCCGGCAGTAACTTCATCCCGGATCTTGCTGCTTTGCCCACGCCGGTCAACAATCTTTCCAATGCCACGGCCTTTTGCTTGAATGCCTCCTGCACGCAGACCCAGCCGATCACTTCTCTCAACCAGTTGCGCTTTCCCGCCGGGGCGCTGGGCGATTTCTTCGGGCCGGGGACCACCGTGGGCATACCCTTCGCCGCGCAGGTCGGCATCAAATTCACATTCTGATCGGTTGATTTGCCTGGAGCCTGGAGCGCTCATCATGCTCACAAAACCACGCTGGCTGCTGCATCTGGAGGGCAGTTGCATTTTTCTATTGGCCGGCTTCCTTTATCGCGCGGGTCATTTCTCGTGGGGCCTGTTCGCGCTTTTGTTTTTGGCGCCGGATCTCTTCATGCTGGGTTACCTCATCAACCCCAAGTGGGGCGTAGCTTGCTACAATCTCGTGCACACGTATGTGGGCCCGGTAGTGCTCTTGCTGATTGCCTTCGCGTTGCCTGCGCCGCAGCTTACCCCCCTCGGATTGATCTGGGTGGCCCACTTGAGTTTCGACCGTATGCTTGGTTTCGGCCTGAAGTACCCCACCTTTTTCAAGGATACGCACCTCGAACACGTGTAGCCTGCCGCGGCCCTGCTGCGGCGCTCCGGGCTGCCCCCGGAGCCGGGCAACCTGTACAATAGAGATGCGCGTAAGGAAGACGGCAATCATGTTTGAGAACCTGACAGAAAAGCTGCAACGAAGCTTCAAGAACCTGCGTGGGCAGGGAAAGCTCACCGAAGAGCACCTGGATGTGGCCCTCGGGGAAATCCGCGAAGCGCTCATCGAGGGCGACGTCAACGTCGGCGTGGCCGACGAACTCCTCGCCAACATCCGTGCCAAGGCCCTGGGCTCGGAAGTGATGCTGCAGCTTTCGCCCGACCAGCAAGTCGTCAAGATTGTGCGCGACGAGCTGACGAATCTTCTCGGCAAGCACGCCAAGCCACTGTTTGCCTCGCGGCCTCCTTCGGTCTGGATGATCGTGGGCCTGCAAGGCTCCGGCAAGACCACCACCACCGGCAAGCTCGCGAAATGGCTGTCGCAGCATGGGCACCGGCCCATCGTGGTGTCCACGGACGTGTATCGCCCTGCGGCGCGCGAGCAGCTGTCGCAAGTGGCCAAGTCCATCGGCATTTCGCTGTGGCCCGGCGCGGGCACAGACAAGCCGCTGGAAATTGTGCGCGGGGCGATTAAAGAAGCGAAGCTTTCGGCCAGCGATGTAGTGTTGGTCGACACCGCGGGCCGCCTGCACATTGATGATGAATTGATGAACGAGCTCGCGACGCTCAAAAAGGAACTACAGCCCAGCGAAATGCTGTTTATCGCCGACGCCATGATCGGTCAAGACGCCGTGCGCTCCGCAGGCGAGTTCCACAAGCGTCTCGGGCTCACGGGCGTAGTTCTCACCAAGCTCGATGGCGACGCGCGCGGCGGCGCTGCGCTCTCCATCGCCAGGGTTTCCGGTGCCCCGGTTAAGTTCGTGGGCCTGGGTGAAAAGTACGATGCCCTGGAAGGGTTCTATCCGGAACGCATCGTTTCGCGCGTTCTCGGCATGGGCGACATACTCTCGCTGATCGAGCGCGCGGAATCCGCCTTCGACAAGAAAGCGGCGATGGAACTCGAGCGCAAGCTGCGCAAGGAAGAGTTCACGCTGGAAGATTTTCGCGATCAGCTGAAGCAGATTCGCAAGATGGGCCCGCTGGACCAGCTGGTGGATATGCTTCCCAAGGTTGGACCGCTGCAGAATTTGCCGAAGGATACGACTGTCGACGAGAAGAAACTGAAACAAGTGGAAGCGATCATCAATTCGATGACCAATGAAGAGCGCCGTGACCACAACGTGATCGACGGCAAACGGCGCAAGCGCATCGCCAAGGGCAGCGGCACTACCGTGCAGGACGTCAACCAGGTCATCAAGCAGTACATGCAGATGCGCACGATGATGAAACAGTACGGCGCGCTGGCGGCCCGCTCCAGAATGAAGGGCCTCGGCAAGCTCGCCGGGTTGGGCTAACACTCATCGACTTGGGGTCCTATAACACCTTTTCGTGGACTGGCTTGAGGATGAAACCGGCAGGTTGAACGGTTGCTCCGCGCTCTATCAGCGAGCAAGCAGAAGACTGGCAATTTTGTCCGAATATTCCGTGGGATCCAAATCCGCGCGGTTGCAAAGAATTACGATGGTCAAACCATCCCTGGTGAACCGCTGAATCACGGTGCGAAATCCCATGGTGCCTCCGGCGTGCCACCTGCGCGGATGCCCGTTGAGCGGGTCCAGGAACCAGCCGAAACCGTAGCTCACCGGTTTTCCCGAAGCAAGATTGTTGTCATCCTGTTTGCTTGGCCAATGGGTTTCGGAACCGTCGGCCAGTTTTGCTGGCGTAAGCGCGGGCGCCATTTCTGCTTCGCTCAGGAGGGTGTGTTTTTCCAGCGCTTCATCCCACTTCGCCATGTCGCGCAGGTTGGAATAAACGCCGCCATCGCCCAGCGTCGCTGAAGTCGAGCTCTGATCCGTTTCCACCGGCTTTCCACCATCTTTCGAGTATCCGAAAGCCCGCCGGCTGACCTCGTTCTTCCCTTTTTGATACACCACGGAATGTTTCATGCCAACAGGATCGAAGATGCGTTGCTGCAAGAAGTCGCGATAGGGCATCCCCGCAGCCTTCGCGACGATCAGCCCGAGAACGACATACCCGGAATTGCTGTACGTCCAGCTTGTTCCGGGCGCGAATTTTCCCTCGGTCTGTTTTTCCAGCAGCGCCAGAACCTCGTCGTCCTGAATCTGGTGTTCCGCCGACCAGCGCGGCCCATTCGCCTTTTCCTCGCGGTCCATCAGGTCTTCGTAGTCCGGTAGCCCGCCGGTGTGGTTCAGCAGGTTGCGAACGGTTATATTCTTTCCGTAGGCGGGGAACTCCGGAAAGATTTCCGTCAGCCGCTCGTCGTAGCGAACTTTTCCGCCTTTCACGAGAAGCATGATGGCCATGGCCGTGAATTGCTTCGTTACACTCGCCAGCCGGAAATTCGTTTCTGCGTCGATCTTCTCTGCGGTTGCCAGCTTGCGAACGCCGTAGCCCTGCTCGAAGATCACGCGCCCGTCTTTCTTCACCACGGCGGCAAGTCCTGGCTCGTCCGGGTTTGTCAGTGCGGAAAGGATCGCGTCAATTCCCTTGTTGGTAGCAGCCGTGTCGTTGCCTTCTCGAGTGACAATGCCGATTGGCACTCCAATCACCCACAGGAGCACCGCCGCAAATAGTTTTCGCATGACCCACCTCAGGAACAGCGCAGCATACCATCGTGGTTGTTTCGCGTGGCCACGAGATTCTTCGCTTCGACCACGACCACGCCGCGGCGCGAACGAACCAGTAGCCTGCAGGCCACTGCAAGACAGGCGTGAGATGGCGGGGTTTTACCTTACGAATTGCCCATTGTGAACGGTGTATTCCACATGGAATGGTTTCTGTTCTTTCCGGGTTTCCCAGTGCTGTTGCGCAATGATCTGGTTGGCTTGCGCCAGTCGTTCGGAGGGCAACGGATGCGAACGAAAATAGCCTTGCAGGCTTTGAATCGCAAGGTCAGAGAGTTCGTCTTCCGGGGTTTCGGCGTGCGTCACGTACGCATCGCCGAGCTTGGCCAGCCGGTTGATCGCCTGCACCGCTCCACACGGTGAATAGCCGGCCTCGACCGCAAGGAAGATTCCTTCGCGGTCGGCTTCCAACTCTTCATCTTTGCGATAGCCGGCCTCCCAAAGAGAAAAGGGCAACTGCAAAAGTTCGCCCAGAACTTCTAGATTGAGATGTTTCAGATTGCCAGCCACTTGCACGCGTTCCACGCAGTGATAGTGGTCGATATGTTCGAGCTCGTGCGCCAGCACGTTGGCAAGTTCGTCTTCCGAGGTCATCAGGTCCAGCAAACCTTCGCCAACGTAGACAGGACCGCCGGGAAGGGAGAACGCGTTGATCATGTTGCGATCCCAAATCACGTGGAAGCTGTAGGGAAGCTGGCGCTGCGCATGCGCCGCCAGCCGCGCGCCCACCAGGCTTACATACGCGGCCAACCCCTGCTGTTCCGGCGAGAGTTCCTCTTTAGGCGGGGCGTAGTGCGCGGCGAGTTGCTTGCCGATGGCGATTTCTTCTTCATCCGCGAGGCGCGTGAGGTGCATCGGCGCACGCGTCAAGTCCCGCTGTGCGTCGGCCGCCATTTCCAGAACCGCGTTGGGCGACACCGGGGCCTGCTTGTTGTGACCTTCGGTGTAATAGAGCGCGCCAAGCGCCACGCCCAGCACCAGGAAAAACACAACGAACAGCACGGTGCGTCTCATAGCAGTTGGCGAATGGCTTCGCGGTAGCGGCTATAGAGGTAGGAGACGAAGAGCAAAGCCGCGCCCACAATGATGAACGTGATGTAGCGGTCGCGTGGCTGCAACCCCCACACATCCATCACCACAACCTTGCCGACGCACAGCAGCAACAATGCCAGGCCGGTCAGCCGGAAGCTGCGTTCTTTCACCGTCAGCGCAAACAGCATGATCAGTACGCCTTCGACGCCCCAGGCAACCGTGACCATTCCCGAACGCATCTTGAGCGCAAGCAGCAACGTTAGCAGCATGATCGCGACGAAAAACTGCAGTTGCTCCGGCCGGCGCGCGAAGAACGTCAAGACCCTAAAGACTCCCTCGGGCGCCGGCGAGGACCGGAACCGCGCGCGAAGTGGAAACGCAAAAAACAAGCTCGCCAGCAGCAGCGCGATCGCCGTCCCCAACACGAAATAGCGGCCCTGCCAGTCTCTTTCGACGAAATAGCCGGCGCCAAACAAGTTGTGCGCCAGCGCTCTCACAAAAACCAGCAGCGTGAGCACGATCCCCTGATACAGAAACACCTGACGGTTGAGCAGCAGCGCCATCCCGAACAGAACTACAAGCAAAGCGGCCCACGGCACAACCACCCACTCAATCGCAAACTGGAAATAGAACAGCGCCACGAGCGTGGCCGTACCCAAGGTCGCCAGCACCGTGGCGATCGAGTTTGCGCCGCCGCGGTCTTCTGTTTTGGTGTGCACGGCGCCGGCCTCCGTGAACTGCTCGTACACAAAGAAGTAGATCGGGACCAGTGGAAGAATCGTGTACGTTCGCGGGCTCCAGAAACGTCCGGGTTCGCCGGCCGTCAGGTTGACGAAGAAGATTCGCGCGAAGCTGGCCACCAGCGCGACATACGATTGATAGCGAAATTGGCCAACGCTGCGCAGCGTCCCGTACTCAAACAGCACCAGCCCAAACACCGCCCAGCCGACCGCCACGTTCAGCGGCACCAGTTCGTACCATAGCAGCAGCGACACAATTGTCGACGCCGCCCAGGAGTAGGCGTGGTCGATGTCCCGGGCGCGCCACTCTTCCGGCATGCGCACCACGCGAGACATGGCGTAGAAGAACACCGCAACGAGCGCCAGCGAGAGCAATCGCACGCTCAATTCATGCCACGTGGCGGTGACGTGCAAATTGAAAACCACACTGCGCGCGAGCGCCAGCAGCGACAAGATATGCGCCTGCCACCGCAACTCGTCCAATTCGAAGCGCGAATCGACCAGCGCCAGCACCAGCGCGAAACCGGCCCACAGCGGCGCCAGCCAGCCGTTTGGCGCTTCGTACCATGCGAGCAGCGCCAGCAACCCGGTTGCGGAAAACGAGTGCACGAACGCCACGGCTGCCTTCGCGCGCACATCCGGCGCGGCCTTCCGTGCCAGGAAATACAAGCCTGCGGCAACGATAACAACGGTTACGATGCGCAGGCTGATCGCCATCCAGATTTTCTGGTCCAGTGCGTAGTTGAAATCGAGCGCCCGCAAGGTCGCAACAACGGCGACCACGTTGGCCTGCCACGCCAGTTGGGGGTAATTCAACTTGCGCGAAACCAGCACCAATGCAATCGCGAAGGCCATCCAGCTGACGGCGATCCACGGCGCCGGCAGCAATTCCCATAGCACCCACACCGTTAGTGCAGAAGCGGTCCAGGTATAAGCGCCGCGGACCATCGCGCGGTATTGTTCTTCCGTGGAGTAGAAGCGTTTTGCCAGCCAGTACAATCCGGTAGCCACAGCCAGCGCGCTGAAGCTCTTCCCCGGCAGGGTGTGCCAGCGATGGAGATTCGCTTGATCTGTGGTGATTGCCGACAAAGCGGCGCAGGTACTGAGAACGTGCGTGTGCCAAGCCAGCACCCGATAAGGCAACGCGCGCGAAATCTCCAGCAAAATCACGGCAAAGGCAATGAACGCCACCGGCTGCCAGAGGGCCGGCACTTCGTACCAGATCAACAGCGCGATCAGGGCCGAGCCAGCAGTTGCGAATGCTCCTCGCACAGTTCGCTGCTCCAGGTCATCGCGCAGGGGCACAAATTTCGCAGTGACGTAGAACCCGCAGGCCAACAGCGGCAGCGTCAGCAACCTCATCTTCACGTGGGCATGCGGCGCCGATTCCATGTGCAAGTTCACGAGCATCGTGCGGTACAGCGCGATCAAACCGACGCCGATGTATTGCACTTGCAGGTGTTGCGACGGAAAACGTCTTGTCAGCAGCGCCAGCGCCAGCATCACGCCGGCCAGCGCCACGCTGGTCCAATCGCGCGCCGTCAGCGCCCACACCGCAACCACGGCAGACACTGCGGCGATATAGGAATGCGCATCGAGCAGGAAGGCGTCCAGCGTTTGTTCGAAGAATTGTTTCCATCGCGTGCCGATAGCCAGGAAGTTACCGTAAAGCACGATGGCGCAAAGCGCAAAAAGAACCCCGGACTCTAACAGCATGCCCGCGCCCAACTCGCGGACGCGAATGACTTCCCGCACATCGACGAGGGCCAGATGCCCGGCGGTCAGTAACCCGGTGAGCAAGCCGATACGCCGGAACACCACTTCCTTGGCGATCACCCCGGCGAACAAGAAAATTTCCGCGCCCACCAGCCACAGGATCGCCACGTTGTTACCGGAATAGTGGAATGGCGGGGCCGCCAGCATCAGCGCCGCGCCCATCACGGTGAGAAGAACAAATGCCTGTCGACGGCGCCTTGTTATCGGCAGTTGTGCAAAAGTAAATTCCAGCGCGCCCACAATCAGCAATGCCAGGTACGCATACTGTGGCGCTACCGACTGGAATTTCAGCAGCGCCAGCAGTAACAGCGTGTTCAGCAACGCCGCGAAGGTGGAAACGTGTTCCTCAAATTCCGAGTGAATATTCCGCACCATGTAAGAAACGCGAAAGGTCAGCCAGTAGAACGCCAGCATTGCTAGGCTGGCGTGGTAAGCGGGAAACACGCGGCCCTGCGCGCCGTTCACTCCGAGAATTTGGTACAGCCAGTAGAGATGATTCAGGTAGCTGGAGAGAATGCCAAACACTTCCAGCTCAAACCAGTCCATCTTCAGCACGATGATGACCAGGCCGATGGCCAGGATCACGCCTGCAGACAGGCTGTACACCGTGTCATGGCTGAGGGCCACCGTGGTGTATCCCAGCAGGAACGCCAGGCCGGTAACGAACTGCGACCGGTAGCGCAGCGTGTGCACCGCCATCGCCACGGCCACCAGCAGCATCAGGAAGCAGTCCAATGGCAGTGAATTCAGGATGCGCATCGCGCCGACGTGGTAAATGCCGTAGGTGCTGAAGAACAGCAGCGCCCAGCCGCCGCCAATGAAAGTGCGGCCAAGCACGCGATAAGTTTCCTTCTTCTCCAGGAAAATTCCGCCGCCCAACAGCAGCACTGACGCGAGGAACGAGATGAAGGCTTTGCCGCCCGGCCCCATCGCGCTCAACTCATAAACCCCGAACAGAGCCACGCCTACAACGAGGATGATGATGCCCAGCTTGTTCAACCAGTTCGTGCCGAGCGTTTCTTCCAGCGCGGAGACTCTCTTGATGCGTTGCTCAAATGTCTGCTTTGGTGCTGCATGACGGAACGGCTCAACAGTCGACGGCACTGCGATCCGGGCTGCTGCCGGTTCCTTCGCAGCAGATGCAGGTGCCGATGGCGGCGGCGCCAGAGTGCGGGCCGGAGGCAACTTTGTGTCGACCGGAATTTTTGGCGGCTCGGTCGGAGTCGTACCAACGGGCGGTGCTTCAGCAGGTTTCAGAGGCTCTCGGAGCTGCTCCGGCTTCCGAGCAGGTGTAACTTCGCGCGGGGGTTCGGCGGCACGCGGTATTCCTGCTGGTAAGGGTGCAGGAGTCAATTGCGTCGGCTTCGCTATCCCAGTAAACGGCGGATGAATTTCGGCAGCAGGCGGAGTCGCGGGATGTACCACAGGATGCGCCACGGATTCCGGCTTCGCAGCTGCGGCTGGCGATTCCGCAGTTGCAGATTTTTCGGTTGCGATACCGCTCGCGAGCGACTGCACTCGACGATTTAATTCCGCGACTTGCCGCTGCAGGCCGACAATTTGATTGTCTGCATCCGCTTTCAGATTCGAGAGTTGGTCGCGAAGCTTGCTGCTGCTCACGAGCAGAAAAATCACCGCGATAGGTGTGAGCAAGACAACAATGCCGTACAGCACCAGGAGGGGCATGGGCCTTCCTATGACCAAAGACCGGTTACGATGCCTTCTTACACCTGATCTTAGAACGGTCGAGCGGCGTTTCCTTGCACCTTCCCGTGGCCGGTGCTGTGACCGCCAAGCCAGCGGCAAGTCTAACAAACAACATTAGTTATGACGAGGTCGCCGTCGGCGGGCAGGAACTCGTCAGTAAATCGCAAGCTTCGTTTCCCCACGCGGAGTGCAACGGCAGACTGGGGATCGCCGCGAACCGGGCGTCAGGGGCGTCAGGGGAACTCTGATTGCCGCAACCTACGGACTCACGCTAGAATAAGAAGTCTTTAGGAGGACGCACCTTAGTGTTAACTATTCGTTTAGCCAGGATTGGCAAAAAGAAAAAACCGTTTTACCGGGTGGTGGTCATTGAACGCACCCGTGCGCGCGATGGCCGTGTGCGCGAAGCGGTGGGCACCTACGATCCGCTCAAGAAGCCTGCGGAGATCAAGTTGGATTCCGAGCGCATAAAGTATTGGCTTGGCGTGGGGGCACAACCAAGCGATACTGTGCGGAGCTTTATCAAGGGACAGAAAATCGCGTAGCTTGTCCGGTTGACCGGTTCATGTTCACGCTCGAATGCTCGCTTTTCTTCCTTCGGTTCCAGGTCACGTTGGTTTGGTTGATACGCGCGTCCTCTGACGGTTTTGGGAGGGGTCGCTAGCATTGCTCGTTCAGGTGAACTGTTCGCGCGGGAGACCCTATGAAGGAATTAGTAGAGGAAATAGCCAGGGCACTGGTAGATCATCCGGAGGGTGTGCAAGTCCGGGCGGTTGAGGGTTCTCAGGTGACGGTCCTTGAGTTGCGCGTTCACCCCGAAGACCTGGGCAAGGTGATCGGACGCCAAGGCCGCACCGCCAAAGCGGTTCGCACATTGCTGGGTGCCGCGGGCATGAAACTCCATAAGCGTTTCACTCTCGAGATCCTCGAAGATTGAAGCACTCCGCCGACAAGCAACAGCGTTGGCTGCAGATTGCCCGCATTCTGAAACCACGCGGGAATAAGGGCGAAGTCGCTGCGGAATTGCTGAGTGACTTTTGCGCGCGTTTTTCCTCCTTGTCGCACGTCTACCTGGCGAAAGAATCGGGCGCGCCCTATCGCGTTGCGCTCGAGCGCTTTTGGACGGATCAGAACCATCCCGGTCAAGGCGTGTTCCACTTCGCGGGATCCCACACCATTTCCGACGCCGAGAAATTT